>Ga0315316_10004599_pt1 | contig 10101 bp, 6 predicted proteins | sample M160m3416metaG_FD_203702 | JGI IMG/M metagenome (GOLD analysis project Ga0315316, IMG submission 203702) | Ammonia-oxidizing marine archaeal communities from Monterey Bay, California, United States - M1 60m 3416 | ecosystem: Environmental > Aquatic > Marine > Intertidal zone | place: USA... | reverse complement strand
CTGCGGCGAACCTTGTTCGGGTAGAATACGAAGAACTGCCGCCAATTCTTTCCATCGAAGAGGCGTGGGAAAAGGAAGAGTTCACCTATAAACCGCCAAAGATTGTGTTCGGCGACGCCGAAAGCGCGATGAAGACTTCGGCGCACGTGGTATCCGGTGAGGTACGCTGCGGCGGCCAGGATCATTTCTATCTTGAAACCCATATTGCGCTGGCTGTGCCGGGCGAAGACCGCGATATCACGGTCTATTCGTCGACCCAGCACCCGACCGAAGTTCAGCGCGGCGTCAGCCATGTGCTCGGTGTTGCCCAGAAAGATGTGACCATCGAGGTCCGGCGCATGGGCGGCGGGTTTGGCGGTAAGGAAAGCCAGCCGACGATCATCGCCGGGATCGCAGCATTGCTCGCGGACCGGTGCCGTAAGCCGGTCAAGCTGCGGCTGCGCCGTGACGACGATATGATCGCCACCGGCAAGCGTCATGATTTTCTGTTCAAATATGAAGCCGGGTTTGACGATACGGGGCGCATCGAAAGCGCGGTGATCGACATGGCAGCGCGGTCTGGCAATGTCGCCGATCTGTCCGCCGGCGTGGTCGCGCGCGCGTTGTGTCATGGCAATAACGCGTATTTCATTCCCAATGCGCTGTTCCGCGGCTGGCCGTGTAAGACGAACACGGTGTCCAATACCGCATTCCGGGGTTTTGGCGGCCCGCAGGGGATGATCGCGATCGAGACCGTGATTGAACATATCGCGCGCGACCTCGGCAAATCGGTCGATGACGTGCGCGCAGCGAACTATTACGGCACCGACGACCGCAACGTCACGCCCTACGGCCAGCCGGTCACCGACAATATCATGCCGGAGATCGTCGAACGTCTGAGCCGGGAGATTGATTACGAGGGCCGCAAGAAAGCCATCGACGACTTCAATGCAGCCCACACGACGCTGAAAAAAGGCGTCGCGCTGATGCCGGTGAAGTTCGGAATTTCGTTTAACGCCCCGATGCTGAACCAGGCGGGTGCGCTGGTACATGTATATACCGATGGCAGCGTCCATCTGAACCACGGCGGCACCGAAATGGGGCAGGGCCTGTTCACCAAGGTTGCCCAGGTGGTGTCGTCCGTATTCCAGATCGATATCGATCACGTAAAAATTTCAGCGACGCGGACCGACAAGGTACCGAACACGGCACCCACCGCGGCATCTGGCGGTTCGGACTTGAACGGTATGGCGGCGTTCAACGCGGCGGAGGAAATCCGCGTACGCATGGCCGGTGTCGCGGGCGAGCATTTCGGCGTGCCGGCGGACGATATCGAATTCCGTCAGAACCGCGTTTATGCCGGCAATGAAAGCCTGTCCTTCGCCGAGACGGCGCAGATGACATGGAACCAGCGGGTCTCGCTGTCGGCGACCGGCTATTACCGGACCCCGGATATCAGCTGGGATTCCGAAACCATGACCGGCAGTCCTTTCTATTACTTCACCTATGGCGCGTCGGTGACCGAAGTGGTGATTGATACCCTGACGGGTGAATCCCGCGTGCTGACCGCGGATATCCTTCAGGATGTTGGCGCGTCACTGAACCCAGCAATCGATCTCGGCCAGATTGAAGGCGCGTTTGTGCAGGGCATGGGGTGGCTGACGTCGGAAGAGCTGGTCTGGGACCCGAAGGGCCGGTTGATGACCCACGGGCCGTCGACCTACAAGATACCGGGCAGCCGCGATGTGCCGCCGCATTTCAAGGTGCACATTCTCGACGACGCCCCGAACCGCGTACCGACGATTTTCCGCTCGAAGGCCGTCGGTGAGCCACCCTTGATGCTGGCGATCAGTGTGTGGCTGGCGTTGCGCGATGCGGTCAGCCGCACCGGCGATGCAAAGTTGATGCCGAAGCTCGATGCCCCGGCGACACCCGAAGCAATTCTGACCGCGCTTGAAGATATAAAAGAAAGAAGCGGCAACGCATGACCGAAACGCCCCGTCTCGAATTGATCGGGATCACCAAGGCTTATCCCGGTGTGATCGCGAACAACAATGTCAGTCTGAAAATCATGCCGGGCGAAATTCACGCATTGCTCGGCGAAAACGGCGCGGGCAAATCGACGCTTGTGAAGTTCATCTATGGTGTCCAGCAGGCCGATGCCGGCCGCGTGCTGTGGGAAGGCGAACAGGTTCAGATCGCGAGCCCCAATGCGGCACGCAAGCTTGGCGTCGGCATGGTGTTTCAGCACTTCTCGCTGTTCGATGCGATGACGGTCGAGGAAAATATCGCCCTCGGTATTTCACCGGAACTGACCAAGGGCGACCTGTCGACGCGTATCCGCGAGGTATCGCAGCAATACGGGCTGCCGCTCGATCCGGGCCGTTACGTTCATACGTTGTCGGTCGGCGAACGCCAGCGGATCGAGGTCGTGCGCTGCCTGTTGCAGGATCCGCGCCTGCTGATCATGGATGAGCCGACATCGGTGCTGACCCCGCAGGAGGTCGAGGAACTGTTCAAGACCCTGCGGTGGCTGTCTGAAGAAGGCGTGTCGATCCTCTATATTTCGCACAAGCTCGAAGAGATCAAAGCGCTGTGCCACACCGCGACGATCATGCGCATGGGCGAGGTCGTCGCCGAGTGCACGCCGGAAAACGAGACGGCGCGCTCGATGGCGGAAATGATGATGGGTGCCGATTTGGTCAGTCCGGAACGGGCAAACCGCAAGACGGACGGCGCCGTGAAGCTCGATCTGCGGAATCTCAACCTGAAATCGACCCATCAGCACGGCACCGACCTGCGCGAGATCAACCTTGAGGTTCGTGCCGGTGAAGTGCTCGGCGTTGCTGGGATCGCGGGGAACGGCCAGCGCGAATTGATGGAGGTGCTCACCGGCGAAGTATCGACGGACGATCCGGACGCGGTTTATATCGACGGTGTTGCCGCCGGCAAAATGGATCCGGTACAGCGGCGTCTCGCCGGTTTGGGTCTGGTGCCGGAAGAACGCCTCGGTCACGGCGCGGTGCCGGATATGTCGCTGTGGGAAAATGCGTTTCTGTCGGCGGCGACACGGATGAACCTGCTCAAAAAAGGATTTATCCAGGTTGCTGCATCGACTGATTTTGCTTTGAAAGTGGTTGATGAATTCCGGGTCAAAACCCCCGGTGTGACCCATTTCGCCACCAGTCTGTCGGGCGGCAATCTTCAGAAATTTATCGTCGGGCGCGAGATCATGCAGAACCCCGGCGTCATCGTGGTGCTGCAGCCGACCTGGGGCGTCGATGCAGGATCGGCAGCATCCATCAGACAAGCGCTGATCAATCTTGCCGCCGAGGGGGCAGCCGTGCTTGCGGTGTCGCAGGACCTCGAAGAGTTGTTCGAGATTTCCGACCGGATTGCGGTGATCTGCGAAGGCCGCATGTCGGAGGCGCGGCCGACCGAGAACGTCACCGTCGAGGAAGTTGGCTTGTTAATGGCCGGTGTCGGCTTGGAAGCGGAGCCCGCTCATGCTGGTTAGGCTGGAGCAGAGGCCCGAAGCCTCCAAAGCGATGGTTTATGTGTCGCCGCTTATTGCGGTGGTGCTGACCGTCCTGACGGCAATGGTGATGTTTAGTCTGCTGGGGGTCGATCCGGTCAAAGCCATCGTCACGTTCTTTGTCGAACCGATATCCAGCCTCGACGGTCTCGCCGAGCTGCTGGTCAAAGCGACGCCGCTCGTGCTGATCGGGATCGGGCTGGCGTTGGGATTCCAGGCCAATGTCTGGAATATCGGCGCAGAGGGCCAACTGGTGATCGGCGCCCTTGCGGGCGGCGGTCTGGCACTGGCATTTTTCGACCAGCAGAGCATATTTCTGGTGCCGGCGATGCTGGTCTGCGGCGTTGCGGGCGGTATGGCCTGGGCTGCAATCCCGGCCTGGCTGAAGACGCGCTATAACACCAATGAAATTCTCACCAGCCTGATGCTGACCTATGTCGGCCTGCTGGTGCTGAGCTATCTCGTGCACGGACCCTGGAAAGACCCCGAAGGCCAGAATTTCCCTGAATCCCGTCTGTTCCACGATTCCGCATTGATGCCCATTCTGATTGACGAGACCCGGCTGAATGTCGGCTGGCTGGTCGCGTTGTTTGTCGTCGTGCTCGGCTGGATATTGATATCGCGCCATATCATCGGCTTTCAGATCAAGGTGATCGGCATGGCGCCGATGGCCGCGAGCTTTGCCGGGTTCAAGGAAAAACGCCTGATCTGGCTGACCCTGCTTATTTCAGGTGGCTGTGCCGGTCTGGCCGGCGTGATCGAGCTGTCGGGTGCAATCGGCCAGATCGTGCCGTCGATATCGCCCGGCTACGGGTTCACCGCGATCATCGTTGCGTTTTTGGGCCGCCTGCATCCCGTCGGGGTGCTGTTCGCCGGGCTGTTGATGGCGCTAACCTATCTCGGCGGCGATTCCGCGCAGATCACGATGAACCTGCCCAATGCGGTCACCGGAGTGTTCCAGGGAATGCTGCTGTTCTTCTTGCTCGCATCGGACGTCCTCATCAAATACCGCGTCCGGTTCGGTGCGCCGAAAGTACAGACTGAAACCCAGGCGGAGGCAGCGGAATGAGTGTCGATTGGCTGATTCCGGCGCTGCTCACGATTGTGACGGCCGCCACCCCGCTGGTCTTTGCCGCTGTCGGTGAAGTCGTGGCTGAAAAATCCGGTGTGCTGAACCTTGGTGTCGAAGGCATGATGATCATGGGCGCCATTGCGGCGTTCGCGACTGCCGTGTCGACCGAAAGTGAAGTCCTTGCCATCCTGGCCGGCGCCGGGGCGGGAATGCTGGTGGCGGTCATCTTCGGCGTGCTGACGGTTTACCTGCAGTCCAACCAGGTTGCCACGGGGCTGGCGCTGACCATCTTCGGGCTCGGCCTCAGTGCGCTGATCGGCCATTCCTATGTCGGTAAAACCTTCGGCGGCCTCGCCAAGCTGAATATCCCGGGCATTTCGGATATCCCGGTAATCGGCCCGCTCCTGTTCGGTCACGATGCGCTGGTCTATCTATCGTTGGTCAGTGTGGCTCTGGTTGCATGGTTTCTCACGCGAACCCGCGGCGGGTTGCTGGTCCGGGCGGTGGGGGAAAACCACGATGCGGCGCATTCCATCGGCTATTCGGTCACGCTTATCCGTATGGGCGCGATCATATTCGGCGGCGCGATGGCCGGTATCGGAGGGGCCTATCTGTCGGTCGCCTATACACCGCTCTGGGTCGAGAACATGACCGCGGGCAGGGGCTGGATCGCACTGGCGCTTGTCGTATTCGCGTCTTGGAAGCCGTGGCGCGCATTTTTCGGCGCATACCTGTTTGGCGGGATCACGATTATTCAGCTTTATGCGCAGGGCATGGGTGTTGAAGTTTCCGCCCAGTTCTTGTCGATGCTACCGTATATCGCAACCATCGTTGTCCTCGTGATCATATCGCGGGACAGCGCCCGGGCCCGGCTGGATGCACCGGCCTGTCTCGGTAAGAACTTTCACGCTTCAGGGTAAGGGGCGGACAATAACAACCACGAAACTAATATTTTCAAACAAGGAGGCAGTTATGCATCTTAAATCCAAACTCACAGCCGCCGCAGCGGCGGTCATCCTCGCAGCAGGTGTGTCGTCAGCGGCGCAGGCGCAGCTCAAGATCGGCTTTGTCTATGTCGGCCCGATCGGCGATCACGGCTGGTCCTATGAACATAACCAGGGACGCCTTGCGATCGAAAAGGCGCTCGGTGCCAAGGTTGCGACGACCTATGTCGAAAAAGTGCCGGAGGGCGCGGACGCCCAGCGTGTCATCTCCAAGTTGGCATCATCCGGTCACGGCCTAATTTTCACCACATCGTTCGGCTACATGAACCCGACGCTGCGGGCCGCGAAGCGTTTCCCGAAGGTGAAGTTCGAACACGCAACCGGCTTCAAGCGCTCGAAAAACGTGTCGACTTATTCTGCGCGTTTCTACGAAGGCCGTTATGTTGTCGGCAAGATCGTCGGCAATATGACCAAGTCCAACATTCTCGGTTATATTGCGTCCTTCCCGATCCCGGAAGTTATCCGCGGTATCAACGCAACCTATCTCGCGGCCAAGTCGGTTAATCCCAACATCAAGATGAAGATCGTCTGGGTGTCGACCTGGTTCGATCCCGGCAAGGAGGCCGATGCGGCCAAGACTCTGATCGATCAGGGCGCGGACGTGATCATGCAGCACACGGATTCGCCGGCACCGGTTCAGGTTGCCGAGCAGCGTGGTGTGTGGGCCGTGGGACAGGCATCCGACATGACCAATTTCGGCAAAAAGGCGCATCTGACGTCGATCATCGACAACTGGGCCCCGTACTATGTGGCGCGGGCGCAGGCCGTGCTCGACGGGACCTGGAAATCGACAGACACGTGGGACGGATTCAAGCCGGGCATGGTGCAGATGTCAGCCTTTAATCCGGCAATCCAGGCAAATGTGGTCGCACTCGCGAAATCGACCCGGGACGGCATCACCAATGGGACGATCTTCCCGTTCGCGGGCGAGATCAAGGATCAGGCCGGCAAGGTGCGCGTCAAAGCAGGCGAGAACGCCAATGACGGGCTGCTGGCCGGTATGAACTTCTACGTCCAGGGCATCGACGGTTCGATCCCCAAATAGGACGGGTAATTGCGAAAAGGGCGGTGCGGGTATACCTGTTGCCGCCCTTTTTGTGCCTGTTAAGCGGGAGTTTTAGCGCTGGCCGATACATCACCTAAACGTTTGTTGCTGACCGGCAGGACGCTTTCCTTCGATGGCGATCCCGGTGTTGATGACAACGCGGTACGCTATACCGAAAGAGGCGCTGTCCTGATCGAGAGAGGACATATCGTCTGGTCTGGTCAGGCAGGTGAGGAGCCTGCGGATCTTGCGCAGGATGCTATGCGGCATGACTACGGCAACGACCTGATCCTGCCGGGTTTTGTCGACGGTCACGTGCACTACCCGCAGATCGGGGTGATTGCATCGTTCGGCGCGCAGCTTCTCGACTGGCTGGAGAAATATACTTTTCCAGAAGAAGCGCGTTTTTCGGACCTAGGTTATGCTCGCGAGACCGCGAAACTTTTTCTCGACCTGCTGCTGGCGAACGGTACCACGACAGCGGCCGTTTATTGCACCGTGCAGCCGGAATCCGCCGATGCATTTTTCGAAGAATCTACGGCGCGCAATCTGCGCATGATCGCCGGTAAAATCCTGATGGACCGAAATGCGCCGGAAAGTGTCCAGGACACGGCGCAGAGCGGTTATGACGACAGCAAAGCCCTGATCGGTAAATGGCACGGGCAGGGACGGAACCTGTATGCGGTTACGCCGCGCTTCGCGCCGACCAGTACCCCGGCCCAGCTCGAAGCCTGCGGCACGCTGATGGCGGAATTCGACGACGTCTATCTGCAATCGCATGTGTCGGAAAACACCGATGAAGTGAAATGGGTGGCGGAACTTTTTCCGGACACACGCTCCTATCAGGATGTATATGCCCGTTTCGGCATGCTCGGTCCGCACGCACTTTACGGTCATGCGATCCATATGGACGAAGCCGATCTGGCGCAGGCGGCCGAGACAAATACCAAGTTCGTCCATTGCCCGACATCGAATCTTTTTATCGGCAGCGGCCTGTTTCGCCTGAACGAAACCCGCCGGGCCGGAGTGGATGTGATGCTCGGCTGCGATGTCGGCGGCGGGACCTCGCTGTCGCCGTTCGCTACGATGAAAGCGGCCTATGAAATTGCCCAGTTCAGCGGTTATTCGTTGACCCCCGAGGAAGCCTTCTGGCTGTCGACGGCGGGCGGTGCAGAGACGTTGTCGCTGGGGGATAAGATCGGCCGTCTGGCGCCGGGCTATGAAGCCGATATCGTGGTGATCGACGTCAATTCCACGCCGATCATTCGCCAGCGCATGGATCGCGCTGAGACCTTACGCGACGAGTTATTTGCCCAGATGATCCTCGCCGACGACCGGGCCGTGCGAGCGACCTATGCCGGCGGTGTCCGGCTGCACGAAAAAGCGCGATGCGGTGTTTGATTTGTATTGCCGCGCGCGCCTCAATGAGTGACCATTCAGTTCATTTTAGGCCCTATTGAATCAATCGAAAATCTGCCGATGGGCACGGTGGGAGGAAACAAGATGAGCACACCCCCATTTCGCGCCGATCATGTCGGCAGTCTCCTGCGGCCGGCCTGTGTGATGGAGGCGCGCAAGAAATTCTATTGCGACGCCCCGACGATATCGGCCGCGGGACTGAAGGCGATCGAGGATGATGCGATCGCCGATGTGATCAAGCTTCAGGAGGACGTCGGGCTACAGGTCGTGACCGACGGGGAGCAGCGCCGCTATTTCTGGCATTACGATTTCATGGGCATGCTGACCGGCTTCGATATGGACCTTCGGGATGAAGGTATCCAGTTTGCCGGCACGCAGATTCCGCCACTGTATCCGACGATTACCGGCAAGCTCGATTTTCCGGACGATCATCCGATGCTGGATCATTTCAAATTTGTTGCGTCGAATACCAAGGTGACGCCGAAGATTTCGATCCCGGGACCGAGTTGTTGTCATTTCCGCACCGCGCCGGACGATATCGCGCCGGAAAAATACAAGAACACAGAAGTCCTGTTTGCCGATATCGCAGCGACCTATAAAAAAGCCGTTCAGAAATTCTACGATGCTGGTTGCCGCTATCTGCAGATGGACGATATCTATTTTGCCTATCTGTGCGATCCCAAACACCGTGCCGAAAAAGAGGCGGCGGGACAGGACCCGGATGCGCTGCTCCACAAATACGCGTGGATGATGAACGAGGCGATCAAGGACCGGCCAGACGACATGGTGATTGGCATGCATATGTGCCGCGGCAACTTCCAATCCACCTACGCCGCATCGGGCGGCTACGACCCGGCAGCGGAGGCCATTTTCAGCACCGACGTCGATATATTCTTCATGGAATACGATTCAGACCGCGCCGGTGGCCTGGAGCCGCTCAAGCTATTACCGAAGGGCAAGCAACGGGTGCTACCCGGGTTCGTGACGACCAAAACGCCAGGCCTCGAATCCGTCGATGACCTGAAGCGCAAGTTCGACGAAGCGTCGAAATACGCCGATATGGATCAGCTCGGTCTCGCGCCGCAATGCGGGTTTTCGTCAACCGAACACGGCAACAAGATCACCGTCGACGACCAGCGCCGCAAGCTTGAACTGGTCGTGAAGGCGGCGGGGGAAATCTGGGGCGAAGCCTGAGATTTCGGCCGGCGTGCGGCGATGTCGATTCTAATTGGCCGCTGCGGCGCACAGGATATCGAGTATGTTGGTTACCTTCAGGCTGTGACAGGGCAGAGGTAAGATACTCGCGCGCTGAGGCCCTATCTGATCGGATATGAGAATTGACCGCAAAGCACCTTCCCACCGAATATGACAGCGGTGTGTTCGGCAAGATCAAGGTCGTCGCGCGCGATTGTCCGCTCTGCGGCCAGGATAGCGCAAGCTCACCCGCCAGCCGGTATTCTCACGATATGTGGACGGTACGGAACTGCGCAGGATGCGGTTTCGTCTATATCGACAAGGCGCCGGTGTATGAGACGCTGAAATCTGTCATGGCGTGGGAAAAAACCACCAAGGTCGAAGAGCAACGCCGCGCGAAAATACGGCCGATCTCGTACAAGTTCAGCAAATTGACGCGGGCGCGGATGCATCTGTTCTCCCGACGGAAAATGCCCGATCTGGTCGACCAGTTTGCCCAGCCGGGCCGGGTCGTCGATCTCGGCTGCGGCGAGGGCGGGCAGCTGAACGGGCTGGCGGATCGGTTTGTTCCCTATGGCATAGAAATTTCGGAACAGGCCGCCGCGATCGGAAACACGCTGTTTGCCCAGCGCGGGGGTGGCGTGATCTGCGCGCCCAGCCTCGACGGCCTAAAGGAAGTCGAAGACGGTTTTTTCAGCGCCGCGACGCTGCGGTCCTACCTCGAACATGAAACAAATCCGGAACCGGTTCTGAGCGAGCTGTATCGGACGCTCCAACCGGGCGGCGTGGCCATCATCAAAGTGCCGAATTTCGCGGCGGTTAACCGGATGATTATGGGTCGGAAATGGTGCGG
>Ga0315316_10004597_pt1 | contig 10102 bp, 10 predicted proteins | sample M160m3416metaG_FD_203702 | JGI IMG/M metagenome (GOLD analysis project Ga0315316, IMG submission 203702) | Ammonia-oxidizing marine archaeal communities from Monterey Bay, California, United States - M1 60m 3416 | ecosystem: Environmental > Aquatic > Marine > Intertidal zone | place: USA... | reverse complement strand
TATTGAATGTAAAGGTTGGTTCCCTCTGAAAGACAGGAAGAAGATGGTGTTTGTTAGAAGCAGTAACCCAACACTTGACATTAGGTTCATTTTTATGGATGCTGACGTTAAGATTAGGAAGAATAGTCCTACTACATTAGGCACATGGGCAACGAACCATAGCTTTATGTGGGCAAGAGAGACTATTCCTGAAAGTTGGATTAATGAAAAAGAAACACAGACCAGAACACAGCAAGAAGTCGATCACCGTATCTATTTCGGTTCAAGATACGGACCCTATTCAGAGTGGAGATGAAGGAGCTTGGGAAACATTCTCAAGTACGTATATTTTTAATGAAGATCAAGAGACCTTAGAAAGGACAAGTCCAGAAAGAGTTATGTTTATAGCAGTATTTTTACAGTCTTTATTAGACGCTACTAAACCAGAGTATGAGGGTGAACCTCGTTCTGCTGTTGCTGATAGGAACTGTGCAGTAAAGTGGTTCACGTTACCTGACTGTGTAACGGCTTCGACTTTTGAACCTATCTGTGAGTTAGCAGGAATAGATCCTGACTACGCAAGGAGATACTTTAAATTAATTATGAAAGGTGAAAGAGAGTTTACATACCGAAGAATTAATATTCTTTTAAACGCTAGTAAAAACTAAGAAGGAGAGAGAGATGTCGGATGACATGGTTAATAATCCACCACACTACAACAGAAAAAATATCGAAGCCATCTGTGCAATCGAAGCAAGCATGGAACCAGAAGAATTCTGTGGCTACTTAAAAGGAAACATTCTTAAATATCTTTGGAGATATAATTATAAGGGTACTCCTTTACAAGACTTAGAAAAGTCTGAGTTCTATTTAAAACTTTTAATAAAAAAGGTAAAAGAAAGTGTCCAACCCATTGAAAATAAACCCGAATCCTAAACATAACTATCTGGAATCCAAGCAGAAAACCAAATTTCTTATTGATAATATAAAAAGGTATTATAGGAAACATGGCTTCACTAACTTTGATGTTTGGTCAGAGAGAGAAACAGTCGGGAAGACTCATATATGGGTTGTACGTAGTAATTTAGCTAATAAACTGTATAACTTATAGTTTAAATTTAACTTCTAAAGGAGAGATAAATTATGTCTACATGGCGTAGTAATGAAAATCCTATGTTCAGATCTGAATTTAGCGAGACAATATTCAAGCAGAAATACCAACACGAAGGATGCGAAACATGGACTGATCTTGCTAGAACACTAGCAGTTGATGTGTGTGGTGAGGTCTTATCGGAAGATGAAGTAAATGAATTATCTAATATAATCAGCGACTTAAAGTTTATTCCGGGCGGTAGATATCTTTATTATGCTGGACGAGAGAATAAGTTTTTTAATAATTGTTTTCTTTTAAAGGCTGAAGAAGATACACGAGAAGATTGGGCTGATCTTTCTTGGAAGACTGAATCCTGTTTGATGACAGGAGGGGGCATAGGAATTGATTACTCTGTGTATAGAGGATCAGGTGAACTCCTTAAAGGAACAGGTGGTAAAGCTTCTGGTCCTGTGCCTAAGATGCAGATGATTAATGAGATAGGGCGTAGGGTTATGCAAGGGGGTTCGCGTAGGTCTGCTATCTATGCTAGTCTTAATTGGAAACATAAAGATATTAATGAGTTTCTTAAATCTAAAGATTGGCATTCGATGCCAGTTGGTACGCCTGACTATGATGATGACGGCAACGCTGTTCCTAAACCGGGAATGTCTTATGCCGATATCAAAGAACAGGATTTTAATTTCCCTGCACCCTTAGACATGACAAATATAAGTGTCAACTATGATACAGAATGGTTAATTAACTATATTGAAACAGGAGAAGTAGGAGATGTGTTTAGGACTAATATACGTCAGGCTTTGCGAACTGGAGAACCGGGGTTCTCGTTCAACTTTTTCGACAAAGAAAAAGAAACGTTACGTAATGCCTGTACTGAAGTTACTTCGGAAGATGACAGTGACGTATGCAACTTGGGATCTATTAATCTTGCTCGTATTGACAGTGCTAGTGAGTTATCTACTGTTGTTGAGTTAGCTACAAAGTTCCTTATATGTGGAACAATGAAAGCTAAACTTCCTTACGAAAAAGTATATGACGTTAGGCAGAAGAATCGTAGACTTGGTTTAGGTATCATGGGGGTACATGAATGGTTACTTAAAAACAATTGTCGTTATGAGGTAACACCTGAACTACATAAGTGGCTTAGTATTTATAAAGGAGTAAGTGATAAAACATCTAAAGAGTTCTCAAGTCAGTTAGGTTTAAGTACTCCTATAGCTAACAGAGCCGTTGCTCCTACAGGTTCAATAGGAATCTTAGCAGGAACAAGTACAGGAATAGAACCTATCTTTGCTGTTGCTTACAAGAGAAGGTATTTAAAGAACGGTAATAGGTGGCACTATCAATATGTTGTTGATGCTGCTGCAAAAGAAATAATAGAAACTTATGGTACAGATCCAGACAGTATTGAGACTGCTTTGGATTTAGCAGAAGACTATGAAAGGAGGATTAAGTTTCAAGCAGACGTTCAACAGTATGTTGACATGTCTATATCAAGCACAATCAACTTGCCAGAATGGGGAGGTAAATTGAACAATGAAGAATTGGTGGAAAATTTTGCCCAGACACTCGCAAACTACGCTAGTGATCTTCGGGGGTTCACTGTTTATCCTAATGGTAGTCGTGGCGGTCAGCCTCTCACCAGAGTCGGATACAGCGAAGCCAAAGATAAACTTGGAAAAGAATTTGAAGAGTCAGTAGAAACCCATGACATCTGTGACATATCAGGTCATGGAGGTACATGCGGAGCATGATAGAAAAGACTACACCAGTATATACAATTGATTGGTATATTAAGTGGGCTTCTTCTATTATTCTTTTAGTAGGAATGCTCCTAACGACACATAACATCTATCCTGTTAATCTTATCTTTCATTTGTTAGGAGTAATAGGGTGGATGTTTGTGGCTTTGCTTTGGAATGACAGGGCGTTGATCATCATCAATGCTGTATCTATTGCTATCTTCGCTAACGGACTACTCAGTTACGTACTTACTTGTGTTGAATCTAAAAATTGTTTATGGTATACTTGGTAAGAGAATGCTTATTGTAAGGTTCTCTCATTTTTAATGCTTAAACTATGAGGTTAAATAAACACAATGTTATTTTACAGAAACAATTACGACATGGGTCGAATGAGTCACGTTACTAGACGGAATCTAATCGACATATCAATGTTATCCGAAGATGCACAAGAGCAGATAGGTAACATTATCGATGAAGATAGACGGGCTTCACGTACAAATTCTCTCAAATCGAGGATAGATCAGCTTCAAGAAGAGTTAGATACCCTTCAATAAACGATTTCTATTGTACGTCCTTTTAAGAACATCTCAGAGGAATCACTATGTCTGGGGTAGGTATGGTGCTGAGTACCCCCTTAGATGCTCTGTAAAGGGCTGTACGTTGAAGGATTTTACTTAGATCGCATGTTATTGCGTTGAACACCCTTAGATTTTTCGAAACTACGCATTCCACCCAAACCTAGTAGAGAAAGTGTTAAGGTTAACAAACCTTCTGTCTGAATGTCTGGAAGAACGATTGCACTTCCTGATATAGCTACGATCCAAATTGCTATGGGTTGGAAAACAAACTGCCATCCAAGACCAAATGCACAGATCCACATGATAGATGGTCTAGCTCCACTTACGAAGATGGAGGGATGTTTCGCTTGTTCTATATTTGCTTGAGCTTGTGCTAAATCTAAAGAAACTATTTGTGATTTAAGTTCTGCTTCTAACTTTGTCTTGAGATCCTTATCTTCAACAAACTTATCCAGAACTTTTCCTGCTACTCCGACTACTGATTCAGCTAATCCGAACATATCTTAATCCTCTCGTGAGTAATTAGTATAACCCATTGTATCACAGATGATCCTCATTAGATCACCTTTTAGTTTATCTAACATAACATATAAGTTAGTACCACTGACATCCCCACCCATAGAATCATGCATAGTTCCATCATCTTCAAACAATAAACACACGCCACCTGTTATACTTTCTGCTTCTTCAACCTGTCGTATCGCATCGTTCAAGCAGTTGATCAGTGCTTTCTTTTTAACGGCACGTTCTTGATCTGTTAAAGCATCACCGACTTTCTGTACCACAGTGTTGTTAGGAAACTCTACTATATTATCATCACTCATTTTAAAATCTCATCAAACATTTTCTTTTTGTATCCCTTCTTTAATCTGTCGTGCCATACTGCATTAACTAATCCTTCACAGTGTATGTCAATGTTAAGATCAAGTACATTACTATCTAACATCTGCTCTACATCTTGAGCTAATGCTAACAGTTCTCCAGTTGTCCAGAACTTTTCTGCATCTACATTACCGTCTTCGATTCCAACGTTCATAAACAACGGCATCCCGTCAGCACGTTTCTCATTATGGTTCTTTGGTCTTTCTAATAAGGAAGAATCAAACCCATACAGATGAAAGTTTCTAAAGCCTAACGTATGGAACAACCCAACTGATCTAGTAGCTGCACATGTACCACCTGTTATAAGATACTTTCCATTTAAGAAAGGATACTTAGCAACAGCATTAGAGAATGCATGGAACCCTACAATGTTATCTGTCTTTGTAAGTAGATAATCTAACACGCTTGTGTCAGTCATGCTTGCAACCATCATCTTAGTTTCAGGTGGGATCGTTTCAAACAAACTTTTCCTTACCACCCCATGAGTGCTTTCACCTTCAATAGAACGTGGATCTAATATAGTACACGCATAAGGAATGATGTCGTGCTTTAACAGGGTTGGTAATGAATGTTTAACACACACAACCTTTGCACCTTCTTTCTGTTTCTCTTTTATTTCATCTATGTAGTTAACTAGAGAAGGACCAGCAGATGCTACCACAACTGTCTCCCAATTTAGCTTACCTTTATCGTCAACCCATCTCTTTATCTTAGGGGTATTTGTTTCTATATTATTTTTAATATGTTCTTTAGGCATACAGTCTTGAGGATTAACTTTAATCGGCATACGATCTGGAGCTAACTTAGGAGGTAGCCCTCTCTTTTTATCCTTTACCACAACAGCTAAGTTAGTAATACCACCACCCACAATTAAATCATTTGTAGGTATGACTGCCTTCAGATACTTTTTGTTAATGTCGTTTTCAATTATCTCATTACACCCAAATACTTTTGTATCAGGAGCATCCTGCCCATCCGCTGCTGTGTAATAATCATCGAACAGTACAACAGGTATGTGCTTGACTGCATTATAGTCAGATCGAATTGTGTCAACACTGTGTCCACCATCTACATAGGCAAAGTCAGGTTTGATGTTATGGGTATTACAGTAATCTTTATTCTTTAATATCTTGAGTGTTTCGTTAGTGTTACCTTTAATGATGTGGTATGTGAATTGTCTGTCATTCTTTGCAGCAGTCTGGGCAAAGTTGAATAGAAATCCTTTAACCTCTTCTTCACTGTAATGTTTCTTTACATTCTTCTCAGTCTCGTCATCCTGTTCTGTTGCAGTTTCGAACAGATCGAATCCAGTGTAATGAACTTTCTGTACGCCAGCTTCAAACAATGCAGATGCCATCTTGATAGCCCTTGCACCACTCCACGTACCGATTTCCAGTATGTTGTTAAACTTATAATGGGCTACAAGTTTATGTATCATTGAGTTTCGCTGTGGTCCTGACACATCTGGAGGTAGTTCACCTGTAATCTTTTGGTTACCTTTGTTATGGATCATGTACTTACCTATGTCAGCCATATCAAATGCATCTAGATCAGGACATTGTTCAGTGAGATTGTTAACCTTTAACCCATGCACGGCATACATTGTGAGTAAACGAGTAAACACAAAAGCGTCTGTCCATTCCCTGTATCCAAACACTTCACCGCTTACGTAGATTCCCCTAAAATCATTAAGAAATTCCTGAACACGTATGCTGGAAAGATTAAAAGAAATAAAAGATGTACAGCTATAATCAATAGCGGTTCTTCCTAGATGACTGATCTCGTCAAGCTCTACGTTATCTCCTGTACATATCATCTCAAGAGCGTCTTGAAATGAAACATCCTTCCTTGTTCGTGAGTCTGAATCAATCCAAGCCAAGTGACCTACGTCTGCTTCTAAAGGATTAAGACCTCTCTTAATAGCATCACTGTTTGCTCTATGGATAAGTCTGTTGGCTTCTCCTGTCATCGCAAAGACTTTGTGAGAGAATCTTGCAGCATCCATTCGGTAATTGTATGTGTCATCCTGAACAAATGTTTTAGGAGGCCACTCCTCTATCTCATCGTATCCTTCTGGCCTTCCATTGTTTTCTCCATACGTATCCTGAAAGCCAAACCATTCTTTATCTTTCTCTAACTTAAAGTAAGATATACGATCACTTTCTACTACGTCTTCAGGTAACTCACCACCATCATAGTACACAGCAAGATTTACTTTCTTGTCCCACTTCTCATCAAACGATGTTAAGAATTCTTTGGCATATAAATCCCATGCTTTGATTGGGAAACTTGTTACAATATTAATACTCATACTATCTTCCTGCTGTTATTCTTCTTGAGTTTTCTTCGAACCTAACTTGATCCCATTTAGCATATAATGCTTCCACCTGTTCTTTACGCCATTCAAAAGAGTAATCAACATACTCATACCCTTTGAACCACGGGCCACCTTCTGAGAAATGAACGGCAAAAGCATCCTCATCTTTTAAAGAAACAGTTGGAACGTGATTCCATTTTTCAGGAATAGATCCAATAAGTTTATCATCGTTTAACCATGTGAATGTATGTAAGTCTATGCCGTAAGCATTGTTTAGTTTAATATAACCCATCCTTTTATTTTCTGGGTGGTCTAAGTTCCATAACATAAGAGAAGACCAAAGCTTACGAGGGTATGCTGATTGAATCTTGTTGTCCATCTTAACAGTACTGCGTGGCTTCCAATCAAACTTAACACACATAACTGCATACTTGTCATCGACTAAATCAAATAGTTCTTTAACAGGTCTACGAAATAAAAAATCACAATCAACAAACATGGTCCATCCCGTTTGATTATGGATTGTGGTTGCGTATTCCTGTAACGCGAATCTTGTGTGGGAGAACTCTGTAGAGAAAGGCTTACCGTCTAACTCATCCCAGTACTGTCCGTCTTCATCAATGACCCATCGTCTGTCAAAGAGTCCCATTTCTCTAAGCTCTTGATGCTTTATTGGGATTGGATTTACACGGAAGTTTTCGTTGTTAAACTTCAATAGCGAATGTCGGCAGACTTCGTAAGCCTCTTGCTCACGAGAGTCATAACCTATGTATACGTTGAGTGGCTGTTTCATACAGCTATTTATAGGAACAAAGTATTAATATGTCAACCTTATTCAGAAGGTATGTAGCCTTCTCGTATACCTTTCTGTATCTCAGGACGGACAGCTTTTCTAACTCTAGATGACATGCCTTGTCCCATTGGATCTTGCGCTCTTAATGCTCGTTTCTCTATAGTTTTAGGATTAATATTATATTGCTTAGAAGGTGTAGACATGTGATTTAAATCATGGTTCATAACATGTAGATAATCTTTTAAATATTCTTGATAACTATCCATTGCAGTATCTATATCACCGTCTTTCAATGCAGACATATAGTTACTTAACGCAATAGACATTCTGTTAGAGTACATATCTTTACCGTTTTTAGAACGATAGTTATAGTAATTTTCTAATCCTCTTCTCTCTCTTGCCCTTGCTACCTTAGTAGGAGTAAATCCTGTCATTCTTATAGCAGCTTCTAATGGATTTAATCCTCCTGCTGGAAGTAACTGTTGTCCTCTTCTAGTTAGAGTTCCTCTACTGGGTTCTTGAATACCCCCTTCAATAAGATTACCAAAGCCAACGGGAAGTAATGCTTGAGCAACGGCTAGTCCTCCATCAACTAATCCTGTACTTCTTTCCATTGCATTGTTTATACCAGCAACTTGGTCTGCTAATCTAGCTATAGCTGGACCTGTAAAGTCTACAGGATCACCACCCATTAATAATCTAAGTGGTATAACATCACCATAACCTGTTCGTCTAGATACATCTATTCCAATTCCTCGTGGTAGTCCTCTAAGTATCATGTCGGTAGCGTTTGCTCCTAATACAGGTGCAAGTACTTCTCTGACTCCTTGTTCAAGATCTTCCCCAACTTCATCTCCAAAGTTTTCTGTTACAAATTTAAAAAGCTCTTTAAAGTTTTCCATAAACGGAAGACCCATAGCTCCACCAAAAGCCATCATGGTCATGCTCATTAAACCTAATTGCTTACGAGCCATACTCTTAACTAAAGCTCTTTGCTCTGGTGGATATAAATCTAATTTAGCTCCTACAGATCTACTGAAGGCTTGAGAGTAAGCACCAACCATTTGAAATAAGAAACTTTGAAACTGAGTAATGGCACTCATGTATGGACCTCTAAAAAAAGTAGGTCTGTTTTCTTTACCCATATAGAACTGTGTTTTTTCTACACCCATCTCTGCCATTCGTTCAGCGAAAGCAATCTGTCCTTCTTCTGTATCAGTCTCAATACTATTTCCACTATCATCTAAAAGAGGATTACTAAATCTTGTACCTGATGCAAAGGCGTTGAACTTATCTTTATTGTTATTCTTTGCATCTTGTTTCGCAGCACGATAAAAAGATAAAGCTGCTGTTATTCTGTTAGCGTTTTCTATATAACCAAAAGCATAACCAGATGCATCTGCCAATGTTCTTGAGATAGGAGAGTCTAAACTTTGAGACAGAACACCTGCACCTAAATCCATATTTTGAATAGGCTGTATAGTTCCTTTTTGAAACAGCCTAGCAAGCATTTGAAACTCATCTTCAGGCATCCAGTTAGGTTTACGTGAAGGATCTACAACTGTAACCATATCTCCATTATCATTCATCTCTGTAGTAAAGAACTCAAAACCATACTTACCTAATCTAGGAGCATCTCCTTCTTCTGCAAACATCATATGTTTAGATAGCTTTGCAGTATCTTTAGCTGCTCTTGCTACACCAGTTGCTCCCTTTCCCATACCCGTAATAGAAGCAAGCATTGGATAAGTAGCTTGAACAGTCTGAGTTAAGTTAACCACAGCAGACGATAAGTTAAATCCTAAGAACATATGGAATGCATAACTACGTAAGAACGTAGCTTCGTTATTAGCATTATTTACGTAATCAAAAGTTCCTTCTGCAAGTCTGTATAGGTTAGAGTTAACACCTCCTTCAACTTGTTTAGCTATCTCATCTTTAGCTTCTAATAACTCTGGCTCTTCAAATAAAGATGATGCAGTGTTTGATCCTTCATCTACATAACGTTGAATAGATTTTTTATAATAAAGACCATTATTGTTTTGTTGATTAATATACCCCGGAATGTTTTTTCTTTTTCTTGTTAAAGATTCAATTCTACTTCCTATTGCTTCTGTCTTAATCATGTCTATAAAAGTATTGGTTCTTTCTAACTTCTCAGCATTGCTGACTCTTCTTGTGTATACGTCAGCCAAAGTATTTAACTTACCTAACGCATCTACAATAGTTTTTCTTGCTTCTGGGCTTGTTCTACCAGCTTGATCTAGCGTCAACATTATAGGCTGAACATCATATTCACTTCCGTAATCTTCTTGTAGTTTATTAACTAAAGCGTTTTGTGATCTTTTTAAATCTCTTTTAAACTTATCTCCTATTACAGGGATACCGCCATATTTTTCAAACAGCCTAGACTCAGCTGTTTCTAGTCGTACCTGTTCACCTGTTGCTTTATCGTAAACAACAACAGCATGGTCCCCATATCTGTAATGAGGAAAGTAACCATCTCGTGTATCTCCTGTAACAGCAGTTAGAACTGTAAGAACTTTATCTGCTCCTAACTTCATAGGCGCATTAGGATAGTCAAAAGCAAGACCACCTAATAAACGATCTTCAGCAGGTATATTGGCAGCACTCTGAGCTTCTTCATACTCTTTATAAGCCTGTTCATTTAGAACTGCGTTACCTTTTTCATCTTTT
>Ga0315316_10004592_pt1 | contig 10104 bp, 6 predicted proteins | sample M160m3416metaG_FD_203702 | JGI IMG/M metagenome (GOLD analysis project Ga0315316, IMG submission 203702) | Ammonia-oxidizing marine archaeal communities from Monterey Bay, California, United States - M1 60m 3416 | ecosystem: Environmental > Aquatic > Marine > Intertidal zone | place: USA... | reverse complement strand
TTTCTTTTATAAATTTACTAGTTGAATCAAGGGCAACTCCTAGCTCTTGCCATTCATTCCCAACAAGTTCAATCTTTGCAACTTCCACATATGTTTTTTGACTAACATTACTTAGCCCAATACGTAAATGGTTAATATTATTCCATTCTCTATCTTCACCAACATTACTGACATCAAAGTCTGTAAGGGGTATTCTAAATAAACGCCAGCCTGTAGGTATTCCATTTAGCTGTGTTTCTCCTTCCAGGTAAGTTGTATCTTTTAGAGAAAAAGATTTGGTAAAGTAATTATTGGTCCTATCTAAAAAACCTGTTCTATCTAAATCTTCAGTATCTGGATATCGCCCGGCATCAAGCGCATTATTTTCCGTACCATTAATTTTTGAATAGTCATTACTTCCTTCTGAATACTCCCAATTATCACCATTAGGATCTTCTGGATTTACATCAGTTGCTGTATTTATTAATACCAATTCATTTACAGCTTTAAGATCTGAATAAGATGGTCCATTTGGATCTAGGCAGTTTCCCCAGCCGTTTTCATAATTATCAGAACAACCATCTAACCCAATATCTTCTGCATCGTCAAGTATACCATCACCAATAAGTCCTCCTACTGGTACATCTTCAGTATTTAATGTACCATTCCCATCTCTATCTTCACTAATTTGACCTAAATCAATTGTTATTGTACCGTTTTCTCCATTAAGCCAAATCTCAAAAAATTTAGTTTGTGTTTGATCATAATCACCTGAATAAAAAGGTGTGATTATTCCACCCCAGACTGAATCATCGGGCACTCCTTCCTGATGAGCTCGCTTATCAAACTCAAGTACCATAATGTCAGTGGTCTCATTTTGTGCTTGGATAGAAGTAGATAAATTTGGCCAAATATCCTTTGTTCGTATCTGAACAAATGGATTAAACCATTTAAGTTTTCCTCTTTTTCTTTGACTTAAAGTTTTACCAGATTTTAAATCAATTGGGGCCGAAGATTCTCTCCAAAATCGACGTAAAATAGGTATTGATGTAGTTCGTTTGGAACCTTCAAAATCATCAATGAAAGCAACGCCATTTGGATCTCCTGTTGCGTTGTTATTGATTGGATTAGGATTGGGTAATATTTGGGCAAATTCACCTTCAACAGAAAAATTAGATGGCTTATCTGTATCAATCACTGGCATCCTATCTAAGGTTCTAGTTATTACAGGTAAATCTTGTTCATACCTACCATTTAATCCCCAAATGAAATTTCGCATTGGCTCATATCCTACTTCAACTTTTTCATTAACAACAGATTGATTATAATAAAGTGCAGTTCCACCAATAAATGAATTTTTTCCAAAATCCATTTGAGAACGAACACCAAGAATTGTCTTTTTATCAAATGTAACTAATTGATGCTTATCATAAATCACTTTGATTTCAGCATTTGGATCTACATCATCAGCTAGAACAATAGTTCCGCTAAAATAGTCAACTTGATAATCGATACTTCTTTTTAAAGGAACACCTCCTTTATATACTTGTTCACTACCTTCAACAATCATAAAACCAAGATTAATTGTTGCGCTTTGATTAGAATAATCAACTTCAATAGTAAATCGACTATCATTTGTAATCTGGGTACGCTGAGTTGAAAAATACATTTTTCCTTCACCTAGAGAGCCCTTTAAACCTGATGATTTATTTCCATCAGGTAGAGAATCAGCTGCAAAAGGGTGAAAGTTTGGAAAGAACAACTCCCCATCAGTCATGCTTAAAATATTAGGATTAGCTAGGTCAATTTTTTGATCTGAAGTTCTTACCCCACTTTCATTTAAACTATCTAATCCAAATTGTGTTATATACGGATTTCCTTGGGGGTCTAAGTGACTAGGTACTGGTAGTCTATCATTTACAATTCTAAGTTCAAACCCATCTCTATTAATATTTGTTGTTCCCAGATAATAAACATTTTTAAACATGAGTGGCCAAACTGGATGGGCAGGGTTCAAGTTCTTTGGTTTCAACATCTTCATTTTCAAATAATCATTATTTATTGATATCCCTTCACCAACAACTAAAAGTGTATCTCCAGTGGTTCTATCTGCAATTACAAAAGTACAACCTAAAACTTCATCGCTTGCTTTTTGTCTAAGTCTAATATATCCAAGGTCTTCGCTCAAAATATAGTCTTGCCCTTGCTCTAGCCTTTTATAGTTACCTGTTTGATCATTGCTTTCAGATGGAAATAAAAGATCAGCATAGGCAGTTCCTGGGTTGGTTTCTGAATTTGTTGATTGATCTAATTGATATAATTCAAAGTTTCTTACTACAACATTACCTATTTGATGTAAACCATCTCTTAATGGATAAAAAGACGGTACAATAACACTTTTGCCTTGAAGTGAGGTATCTACTCCATCACGAAACCATTCATGTATGTAAAAGTATTTATTTTTAACATAATTATGATCTTTTATCTGGAAAGTTTGTGCTTCGCTCTTACCTTTATATTCTTGAGACTTCTTTTCTGTGTTGACAACAGATGCGATAGCTGTAATATTCATTGGGCCCAATTTTGACATCGTTTTTATTCCAAATAAACCTTGGTGACTTGCTGAGCCCATTAAAGATTGCGACCCAGGAAGACTTAAAGAAACATTTCCCGCATCTACAGTTTGGATAATGTCATCCTCTTCACCTTTATAATTAATTCGAATATTATTTTCCCAATTAAAATCTCGTTCTGAATCATGATCGACATTTACAGAAACGCGTTCTCCAATCTTACCTTCAACGCTAATTCTCTGAGTTTGATCAAACTCTAAATGTGTATTTTGAGTCTCGTTTAGTTTTGAACGAATAAGTTCTTGATCTTGAAAGACTAAATTTCCTTTTACAGTTACATTTCCGCGAGCAGTTAAAGAAACTCTTCCTAATTTTCCAACGTCAAGGCCAATCACTTCAAGACCGCGGCCACGATTATCTTGTAAAATTTGAGACTGATCACCTGAAGTTCTGACAGTGTCTTGTATAGCTTTCATCATAGCAACTTGACGTTTAATTTGAATATTGCGTTCAACATACCAATCAAGCGGTGCAACAAAAGGCATATTATAAGATTTACCAAAATATTGTCCAGTAAATGAAATAACAGACCAATCTTTAGCAACAACAACTTTAGGAATAAGTGCAAATGGTAATCGAATTAAATTGCGAGATTTATATCCAATCGAATCATATGGCATAATGAGTGAATATGTGCTTTGCTTATGAGGGTTATAAAGATAGGGTGAATCTGGGTGCCAATCATTAGGGAGATTTTGGATATACTTATCCTGTTGGCCGTATAAAGTAAAAAATACGGTCATACATAAGAAAATTATGACATTATGGATCCATTTATTCAAAGGATCCTCCTCTATTATTAAGTAAACAAAGTCCTAATGGGCAATGTGATACCGCTAATGCGGTCAGATTAATCCGTTAACGTTGAGGCAATAGTCATCTCCTTATGTTTAACCATTTTTATTTATTAACTGTTTTTCTAGAATATCACAGAAGTTACGTAAAGCTTTCCCACGATGTGAAATACTATTCTTTTCACCTTTTTGCATGGCTGCGAACGTCTTTTCTAATGGTGGGTAATAAAAAATTGAATCATAGCCAAATCCTTTATCTCCATCTTGATGGTCTAAAATGGTTCCCTTAACAACACCTTCTGTCCATATTTTTTCACTACTTGTTACATAAGCAATGACCGTTTTAAAATGTGCACCTCTTTCATTCCTTGAAAAATTTTTCATTTCGTTTAGCATCTTTCTGCAATTATCATGATAGGTAGCAGTTTCACCTGCATATCTAGCTGAATAAACTCCAGGCGCACCAAATAATGCATCTACCTCTAAGCCTGTATCATCTGCGAGTGAAGGTAAACCCGTTAGACTATGAACTGTTTCAGCTTTAATAAATGCATTTTTTTTTAATGTATCACCCGTCTCAGGAATCTCACCAATTTCTGGAAAAGAATCTAGTGTAAGTATTTCTACAGGTAAATTGGCTAAAATGTCAGAAATTTCTTCCATTTTGCCACGGTTATGTGTTGCAAGAACGATTTTCAATATTAGCTCAAAAAAAGGGTCTCAAAAGTACCCGTTTTTCTATTTAGAGCCAATGGATATTAATTTTGATTAATTTTTAATAAATAATGGTTTAGGAGCAAGCACCACTAATCCAAGAAGTAACACCAGCATTTTCTGCCACACACGGGTTTCCATATGTTTTTTCATCACAACCACATACCGGATCATAGATTTTAGTACATGGATTATTTGAAATTTTATTTTCATCAATACAACTATTTATTTTTTTATCTTCACAAGCTAACAAAGAAAAAATTATTAATGTAAATATGATTTTTTTCATAAATAATTTTAGTTATTAACTATATCGTGCCAATGACCGTGTTCCTTAGACCAAACTTTTCCTTCAGGAATTGGGCCCTCCGGTTGAGGAACGTTTAAATTATTTTGAAAATTCGAATTAATCGGTGGCCTAGCCATTTGGTTCGTATTAATGTCGTGATAATGGCCATGTTCTTCTGACCAAACTTTTCCTGGTGGGGCGGAACTCATAGTTTTTCTATCTTGGAAAAAAAGATCATTTACAAACCATCCTGATAGGGCAAATAAAATTAAGAATATGCTATATTTTTGCCATGGAACCATATCCTTCTTATTCGCATGGCAATCTTTAAATTTTTTATCACTTCCACAATGGCAAGGATCATTACGTTTAACTTTCATATACTATAATTCCTTAAACTTTTGATGAAGTTGTGCCAATTTAACATATTTTTTTGCCCATTTAACATTTTGACTAAATGTATCTTCATTAAGAGTTTTAACAATTTTACCAGGCAAGCCAACAACCAATGTAAGTTCTGGAACCCTCATATTTTCTTTAACTAAAGCTCCAGCTCCAATAACTGCTCCTCGACCAATAGTTGCTCCATTCATTATTATAGCTCCCATGCCTATTAAAGCTCCATCTTCAATTGTACAACCATGTATAATAGCATTATGACCAACTGTTACGTCATTACCAACAATAACACCTTGATCATTCTCAAGATGTATAACACTGTTATCTTGAATATTTGACCTTTCACCAATAACTATTTTATTTATATCTGCTCTACAAACAGTATTGTACCAAATTGAGCTATCTTTGCTTAATGTTACATCCCCAATAATTTTAGCTCCGTCAGCAACAAAAGCCTTTTCGTCAATTTTAGGTGTTTTAATAGTTATATTTTCTCTTAAATCAGATTTTTGCATAATCAAATTCTAAGCCTCTTATATCGATATCGCAAAAAGAAAGTCTGACAAAGACCTGAAATAACAAATACATTAATTGTCCAATAAATTCCAGGGCCATTAGCCAAATGAGTACCTAAATATAAACCAAGTAAAGCAAGACTGACATAAATAATTACAGCCTCGCTAATGCCTCTAGTTTCATGATAATGAACAAGTAAGCCTCCATACCAAGATTGATAAACTTGATAGCCTGGCATTAAAATGGCAAACATTATGGTAATTGAAGATAGTTTAACTAAACTAGAAGAAAGACCTGAAATGTTGCTAAACCAAAATTCACCTAAGGGTGTAAATGCAATAATTGCAAGTATTGACATAGTTGAAATTGAAAGGACTTTAGCAAAACGCTTCATTTGAATTAAACCTTCAGGCTTATCTGCTAATGAAACTACAACCTCATTGAAAGCAAAGCCCATTGATCGAGTTAAAAAAATCAAACCATAAACTACAGGCCATGCTGCTAATGAAGAAAGTGCTTGAGGCATACGACTCATACCAGCCGATCCAGCTGGATGAATTAAAAGCGTCAATAGAGGCGTCATCGCTAGTGGTAAATAAAACTTAATAAAAGATGTTTTATTAATAAGTTTATTTTTACTTGTTTTAGGTAACTTATTTTTTAGAATTTTTTGAACTGCTCTATTTGCATAGAGCGCTTCCATTGTTACTGCTATAGCTACTGCTGAGGAGCCAACAATAATTCCTGAGAAATTCGAATACTCCCGTCCTATAAAAAGTATAATTACTAGCGAAAAAAGTCGAATTAAAGTGCCTATTGCAACAGATTTTGAATTACCATATTTAATCATGGTCCCTTGGTTAAGTCTTCTCCAAGCAATCATAAATGTCCATGGCGTCATAATTTGAAGTCCAATTTTTCCTGGCTCTACAAGTGAAGCAGGAACATTTATAATATTTAAAGCTAACACATAATATAGAGGAGTAAATGCAACAAGAATATGAATGAAAGATAAAAGAAAAGACATTACTACCATATACTGAAAAAGTTTATTATAAGCTAATCGGTCTGTTGCAAGAGCTGTACTAGCTGCCAGCAACATAATTATTGGACCTTCAATTGCCAAAGATACCGGATAAACAATAGACCCCCAAGCAGCTAAAGTAATCTCTGGCGTTGCCATTCGAGCAACAAAAGCGGCCAGCATCGGTGTTTCAATACCCATTAAAAACCAACTGCCTGCTAATGGTAGCCACAAATGAAAGATTTGTTTAAAAGTAACCGATTCTTTATTCTTCATATAAAGTATTCATAATATTAAGCGCCGAAATTAATTCTACTAATTGATTCCCCCTATTCATTCTATTTTTAGTTAGATTCAATTTCAAATTTCATTATTTTAATATTGTTGAAGGAGATTAAAGCATGATTGATCGAAGAAAATTTATTAAAAGTATTTCAGCGCTAGGTATTTCACTACCTTTAGTTAAATCGAATTTAAAAGCAGAAAAAAAATCTACTGCAAAGAATAATCCAATAATTCTATGTAGTAGAGGTGAAAAATGGGGGAAAAAAGTTCTAAAACCAGGATGGGATATATTGAGAAAAAATGGTCTATTATTAGATGCAATTGAAAAATCTGCAAATGTGACAGAATTAGATCCAGAAGATACATCAGTTGGTTATGGTGGCCTTCCAAATGAAGATGGAGTAGTACAATTGGATGCTCAAATCATGAATGGGCCAGATCATAATTGTGGTTCGGTTGCTTGCCTTGAAGGAATCAAAACCCCGTGTTCTGTAGCTAGATTAGTTATGGAACGTACAGATCATATTCATCTCGTTGGAAAAGGCGCTCAAGATTTTGCTAAAATGCATGGATTTAAAGTTGAAAACCTACTAACAGAAAGTACGCGAAAAATTTGGGTTAAGTGGAAAGAGAACTTATCTGATAAAGATGATTATTTCCCACCTGCTGATGGTAATTATGACTCTGAACGTACTACTGGAACAATTAATGTGTTAGGTATAAACAACGATGGTGATGTAGCTGGTATTACCACGACAAGTGGTCTAGCATGGAAAATTCCAGGCCGCATTGGTGATTCTCCTATTATTGGTGCAGGTCTTTATGTTGATAATGAAGTTGGTGCAGTTGGCGCTACAGGTCGAGGTGAAGAAATGATCAGATCATGCGGATCCTTTCTCGGCGTTGAATATATGCGGAACGGTATGACAGCTCAAGAAGCCTGCGAAGCTGTATGCAAACGTATCATAGATATTAATGGTGGTCCTTCAAAAGTTAATTTCAATGATAAAATCGTTGCGATATCAAAAAATGGTGATGTTGGTTGTGCATCAATTCAAGGGCGAAAAGGTGGAGAGCCCACTGTTGCCACATGGTCTAAAAAAGGATTTAAAGCGATTAAAGGTACTTATCTTATAGAAGTTTAAGTTACTTTTTAAAATAGAGCTTTGACGCTGGAGTAGGTGTTGGGTAAACTTGACTAGCATCCTTACCGCTATATAAAATTCCATTTTTAACCACATACTCTATTGATCGTGTATTACGGATATTATCTAAAGGGTTTTTCGTCATGATAACCAAATCTGCCAGTTTCCCTACTTCAATTGATCCTAGCAAATGATCTAGACCATGATGTGCAAAACCATTGATCGTTGCAATTTCGATTGCATCGTAATTTGTAAATCCACCCTGTGTAAATAATTCCATTTCCCAGTGAGCACCTAGGCCCATCATCTGACCATGCGCACCCATATGTAATTTAATTCCACGATCATAAAGATTTTTCAACGTCTGCCCCATCTGTACTGTATAATGGTCATCGGGCCAATAAAAGGTAGGTCTTCTTAATCGGAGTAATTTATCTTTTCGGAAAAATTGTAATAATTTATCATTCTCCCATAATCGCTCAGTCTGATGAAAATAGGTCTCTCCAGAAGGACCATTATATACCACAACTAGGGTTGGTGTAATTCCTAATTTTGAGGACTTTAGTAGTTGAATAACATCCTCATAAATAGGCTCAAGACCCATAGTATGTTCAAGTCCAGTAAACCCATCTACTATTTGGGTCATATTCATTTGAGGATTGCCGAATGATTCAGTAATTATATTTATACCTAATTGGCGACTGGCTTCTGCCAAATATTGGCGTGCAGCACGCGTATGATTTGAATAATCTTTTACAGCGGTGGCGCCATGATCCTTATTGAATTTTACATGTTCCAATGCATCTTCTAAACTTTTGATCGGACGATGCATTTTAGTTCTGTATTTTGTAACAAATATCGGATCGCCTACTGAATAAATTCTTGGACCAACTAAATCACCTCTCTGAAGCATATCAGAAACCCAAAAGTCTTTTTGAGTTGTGCCATAAACATCATACATGGTTGTTACACCATAAGCTAAATTGGCTTGGAGCCCATATAGGCTTTGTTCAATAACATTAAGCGCTGAAATAGGACTTCCATAATGTCCATGGGCATCAAACATGCCTGGCATTACTGTACGTCCTTTTAGATCATATATTTTTGCACCTTTTGGAATATTTACAGATGTACCAATATCAATGATTTCATCTCCTTTAATTAATATAGTCGCATTATCCAAAACTTGCTTATTACTGTTCATAGTCAAAACACGAACATTCTTCAGCGCAATCTCAGTTTCTGGTTTAGAGATTACATATGAAAATGAAAGGTCTGTTTTTGAAATTTTCTTATTTTCTTTCAAAATATCATCAAGCGTTTTTTCATAATGATATTTTCCTCGAGTCCATGCTAGTGTTTTGCCATCTTTTGACCAGGACATAAAATCACCATCATGTTTAGAATCAACTCTCTTTGTATATCCTTTTTTATCCGCAGCGCTTACGGTTAAAGTATTACCCACATATTCAAAGGGTGTTACAAAACTTCGGTGGTACTCTCTAAATGCGATCCATTTCATGCCTGGAGAGATCACAGCTCGTGTTGCATTAGAAAATTTATAGATTTCCTTTTCGTCTAATCCATCCAAAGTAATAGATTTAATTGTAAGTATATCATTGACATAATCAGAATAATAGATTCTATCATCAGTTCCAAATAGTACCGTTGGAGGTCGTTTGGCATAACGATTCCCACTCCATGTAATATCAGCTAGCTTTGTTTCTTTACCCTTCCAATTCAAAACCAATTCATAATCTGTTTGACCTTCAAGGAGTTGCCCATTAATCAATGATCCACCGCCTTTAACGTAAGCAATATGACCTTTTTCTGATATTGAGATCGATCCATACTGACTGGGAACATCAGTTATTTTTTTCTTTTTATTATTGTTCACTGCCATTTTGTATATGGCACCCATATCTTTATCATTCCATGAAGCAAAATAAATCATTCTAGATACTGAGTCATATACTGGATTGGTTTCATGGTCTTTAGAGTTTGTCAAATTTTTATTTTTAAATCCTTTTTTAAGATATAGGTCTCCCATGGCTTCATATAAAATTCCATCTTGAATTTTTGTTGACCAACGATGAGTTCGCGTCGTGGCTTTTGAACGAGGGACATCGACTTTAAACCGAATCGTTTCTTTTATCTCGCGATTTACAGGTGCTGAGAATTCAATTTTTCGAGCTTTTCCTGTCCGAACTTTCACCGCGTGAATTCCTCCTTCATACGAAATAAATATTTCTTGACCATTTGGGTGCCAGCTCATATTAGTGTAAGAACCATAAAAACTCCCACTATCTTGTCGGTCAAAATCGAG
>Ga0315316_10004590_pt1 | contig 10107 bp, 15 predicted proteins | sample M160m3416metaG_FD_203702 | JGI IMG/M metagenome (GOLD analysis project Ga0315316, IMG submission 203702) | Ammonia-oxidizing marine archaeal communities from Monterey Bay, California, United States - M1 60m 3416 | ecosystem: Environmental > Aquatic > Marine > Intertidal zone | place: USA... | reverse complement strand
AAACTCCAACAACAGATCCGGATATACAGCCGACTTCTCTTGTTGAAGAATCAGATAGTGAGAGTTTAGACAAAGAAAAGTATAGAGTTTATTTTGAAGATAAGTCTCTTGTACTTATGGTCTTAGGTGGAATAGAATATTGGAAAATGAATTGTGGTGAATTATCCCCACAAGGAAATTATTTTATGAATCTTGCTATTAAGAAACATGATATAGATCCAGAGGAAATGGATATGGATATGAGTTTCCAAACTGGTTTATTTGCAGCTCAACTATATAATAGTTGTGACCATTTTTTAGGACAAGTAAAAACGATTGGATTAGATATGATGTTTGTGGTAGATCCGGGTGTCGCACCTTCTCCAGAAGCATTAAACAATATACAAAATTCAGAAGTATAAGTATGTACAAATCATACTTTCGTGATATAATATAACCTATGATATTATTCAAAGAACTTACTTACAAGAACTTTCTCTCTACAGGCAACAATCCAATAATAATAGATCTCAATAAATCGAGATCTACTCTTATTGTTGGTATAAATGGCTCAGGTAAATCTACCATTTTAGATGCCATATCATTTGCTTTATTTGGTAAACCACATCGTAATGTCAAAAAAGGTGGCTTAGTTAATTCAGTAAATGGTAAAGGTTGTGAAGTTACAATTGAATTTGAAACTGCTGGTCACAATTGGAAAGTTAAGAGATGCATTAAACCAAATAAGTTTGAAGTCTATCAAGATGGTAATATGATAGATCAGCAGACTAATGTTAGAGACTATCAAAAGTTCTTAGAGCAAAACATATTAAAGCTTAATCATAAATCATTCCATCAAATTGTTGTTCTTGGCTCGAGTTCATTTATACCATTTATGCAGCTCAAAGCATGGGATCGTCGTGATGTGATTGAGGATCTATTAGATATTGGTGTATTTAGTAAGATGAAGACTGTATTAAAGACACGTAATGCTCAAGCTAAAGAATGGTCAAAAAATTCACAAGTTGCATTAACTAATCAGAAGGACAAGATAGAATATCAAAAGAAACATATAGCACAATTAGAAGAAATTAATGAAGATGCTAAGAAATCGTTTGATGCAGAGATAAAAGAAACACAAGATAATATTGATTCTCTAAAATTGGATTTGGATAAATATCCCGGCGGTTTACGTGGCAATCTCAATTCCTTAAGAAAAGTTAGAGAAGGTTTAACTGATGCTAAGGGTAGATGTAATCACGTTATGAAAGAGCTCGTTAATAGAGCCAAATTTTTTGAGAATAATGATGATTGTCCTACATGTACTCAAGAGATTAATAAACAATTAAAAACTGCAATGCTTATTGAAGTCAAGGACCAAGCAAAGAAAACACAACAAGAAATTACTCATAACGAAGCAAAGATGAGTTCTACTATTGAAACATTAGATGGTGTACAGACACAGATATCTGAAATGGCTGATATTAGTTCTAAAATTTCAACGCATACAAATACATTGACACGTTTAGTGAATAAGCAAGTGAAAGAAGTTGATATCGATGCTCCAGCTAAAGAGCTCGTAGATATGACTTATGATTTAATCGATATACAAGACAACTTAACAGAAGCTCAAGATGAGATATTATATAATGAGATAGCAGCTGAAATGCTCAAGGACACTGGCATTCGTACTAAAATTATAAAAGAGTATTTACCTGTAATGAATAATCTTATAAACAAATATTTACAAGTCTTAGAATTTTTTGTAGCATTTCATTTAGATGAGAACTTTCAAGAGTCAATTAAATCTAGACATCGTGATGAATTTGTATATGATAATTTCTCTGAAGGTGAGAAGATGCGTATTGACTTAAGTCTACTCTTTGCATGGAGACAAGTAGCAAAGATGAAGAACTCTACAAACACAAATTTATTAATTCTCGATGAGACATTTGATTCATCTCTCGATGATGAAGGTACAGACAATCTAATGAAGATCTTAAAAACATTAGAAAGTGGCACAAATACATTTATTATATCACATAAACCATATGTGCTTGAAAGCAAAATGGAAAATAAGATCCAGTTTGTCAAAAAGAATAATTTTTCTCAAATTCTATAGAAAAATATTCTATCCAAAGCAGCTTTTATAGAAAAATACGTCTATTTTCAAAAATAGTCCCCTATTTGCTGTAAACTATGATATAATGGTACCATGTTAATTGAAAAGGCAACGAATTTCGAAAAGGTGAATTTCCCTGGCACCATAAAAAAGTCACCCTGGCACCATAAGTTTTCTCCAATGGCTGCTAAAACATGTTATAATGGTACCATACTTAATAAAAAAGGACTAAATAATGAATAATGTGATTGAAAAATTAATGAGTAAATATCCTAATAAGACGATATTTACATCTAAAGAAATTAAAGCTGCTGCTGTTGAGATTGGTGAAAATCCTCGTTCAGCATATACAGCTGTTAAATATACACACAATTGTCCATCACCACATCGTGGATCTTATAACTTGGAAAATATGATGCCAAAATCTGCAAAACCTAAAAAAGTTAATGTTGAAATGGTTAAAGGTGTTGAATCAGTTTCAAATGATGAAGTCTTTGTTCCTGATTTTGATCCTACTTTTGTTCCTTGGGGCAACTTTACTGAAATCGTAAAACTTCTTAAATCAAGAATGTTTTATCCAACTTTTGTATCTGGTTTATCTGGAAATGGTAAAACATTTCAGATTGAACAAGCATGTGCTAAACTTAATCGTGAATATGTACGTGTTCAGATTTCTCCTGAAACTGATGAAGATGATCTGATTGGTGGTTTTCGTCTTATTAAAGGTGAGACAGTTTTTCAAAAAGGTCCAGTGATTAAAGCTATGGAAGCTGGAGCAGTTCTTATGATTGACGAGATTGATCGTGGAACAAACAAAATTATGTGTTTACAAGGTGTGCTTGAAGGAAAACCAGTTTTGATCAAAAAGACTGGTGAAGTTGTTGAACCTAAAGAAGGTTTTAACATAATTGCCACTGCAAACACAAAAGGTAAAGGTTCAGAAGATGGACGTTATTCAGGTGCAACTATTATTGACGATGCATTTTTAGAGCGTTTCACAATTACTCTTGAACAAACTTTCCCAACTATGGCAACTGAAGAAAAAATTGTCATGAAACATATGTCAAAATTTGAAAAAGTTGACGAAGAATTTGCTAAGCTACTTGTTGGTTGGGCAGATGCTATTCGTAAAACTTTTTATGACGAAGGTATTGACGAAGTTATTTCAACTCGTCGTTTATGCCACATCGTTCAGACTTATTCAATCTTCAATAAACGTGATAAAGCAATTGCTTTATGTGTAAATCGTTTTGATGATGATACTAAAGAAGCTTTCATAGATCTTTATGAAAAAGTTGATGCTACTATCAATGATCCTGAACTTGACGAAGAAGCCTTGCTTGAAGAAGCTGAAGCTTCTTTCAAAGATAACAACAATTGGGAGGACGAATAATAATGAATCTTTCAGCTCAAGAATATTTAGCGAAGCTACTTGCAAAAGAGAACTTATCAGTTCAGCACGGTAATTATTCTACTGCTTCATTTGATGTTTTAAATCGTGTATTACGTTTGCCTTTATGGAAAGATAAAGGTAAAGATGTGTATGATCTTTTAGTTGGTCATGAAGTTGGTCATGCTCTTTATACTCCAGTTGATGGATGGCACGATTCTGAAAAGAAAATTGGTAAAATTCCTAGAGCTTACTTGAACATTGTTGAAGATATTCGTATCGAACGTAAAATTCAAGAAGCATATCCTGGAATTGTACGTCGTTTTAGAAATGGTTATAAAAGATTATTTGATGATGATCTTTTCGGTACTAACGAAAGAGATATCAACAAAGCTGGACTTATGGATCGATTGAATGTTTCTTCAAAAGGTCGTGGATATATTCCAGTTGAATTCTCAAGTGAAGAATCTCCATTAGTGAAAGAAGCTATGGAAGTTAAAACTTGGGACGATGTTGTTGTTGTTTGTAAAAAATTATTTGACTTTATTGAAGAAAATAAAGAAGAAAAAGAAGAAGACGAAGATATGGAAATGGGTATGCCATCTGATGATGGTGATTCTCCTGACGATTCTTCTGGCGAAACTCCTATTTCTGGTGATGAAGAAGGTGAAGACGAAGGTGATGATGGTGAATCAGAATCTGAAGGTGACGGTAAAGAAGAAGAATCTAAAGAAGGTAAAGTTGAATCTGAAGAAGAAGTTCCTGAAGGTCACGAAACTTGGACCGAAGATACTCACAGAGAACGCGAAGAAGATTTGCTTGAAAAATCTCCTGAAAGACAATATGAAAAATCTGGTCAGCCACAATACACAAGTGGTATATCAGAAGAGAATATGGACAAAATTCTTTATTCTTATGATTTTGCTAAAGATTGTCGTGAAAAATGGTTAACTGAAAATGATCGTGATGCTGATGGTTATTCTCCATATAAACATAGAGCTTGTTTAGAAGATTGGTCAGAAACTAAAATGACTTATAAAACTCAAGCAAATTTAATTGCAAAAGATTTTGAACGTAAGAAAGCTGCATTTGAATATTCACGCTCTCGTACTGCAAAATCTGGAAAACTTGATCCTTTAAAATTACATCAATATAAAACTTCTGAAGATATTTTCTTGACTACTACTCAGTTAGCTCAAGCAAAATCACATGGAATTTTGATGTTTCTTGATCTTTCTGGTTCAATGAACGAAATTATCGAAGACGTTACTGCTCAAGCAATTACTATTGCAATGTTTTGTCGTCAAGTTAATATTCCTTTTGCAGCTTATTCATTCACTACTACTTCATATTGGAGAAGAACAAGCACAGAAGAAGGTATGCGCGAGATTGAATCTAAAGAGTCTGAAATAGAGTCTGAAGGTTGTAAAGTTGTTGAGATGTTCTCTTCAAAGATGAACAAGAAAACTTTTGATGAAGCTGCTTATATGATGTTTGCTGTTGCTAAAGCTCATTCATATTCACGCAATCAAAAATATCATATCTCTGCACATTATATGCATGCTATCGACGGTATGGGTTCAACTCCTCTTATTCAAACTGCAATGCTTGCAGCTAAGCTAACTAAAGAGTTTACACGTAAACATGCAATACAAAACACAAACATAATGTTTTTAACTGATGGCTATCCTGATGGATTGCATGTTAAAGAAGATAAAAATGCAAATGTTAATACTTCACGTGAGATGATAGTTAACTTTAATGGCAAGATGATTAAAGGTCAAGGTGGTCGTCAAATTTATAAAGAAGTTCTTTTAAGACTTAAAGAATTAACTGGAGCAACTATAATGGGTTTCCACCTTGCATATGATGCTTCTACTTTTGGACAAGGCTATTGCAACGTTAATGAAGACAGAGACTTTCCTGATGTAATCAAAGATTGGAGAAAAGCTGGTTTTGCTGCTTGGAAAAATTGTGCTGGTTATGATGATTTTTTCATAATAAAAATTAACAGATCTGCTCGTTTTGATTCTGATATATTTGAACCTAAAAAAGCTGATACTATCAACGATCTTAAACGTGAGTTCAAGAAATTTTCAAAAACTAAAAAAGGTAATAAGCAATTAGTGGCTCGTATCACTGACGCTGTTGCTGCTTAATTAATTTAGGGTGAGGGTATGTACTTTCACCCTTTTTATGATATAATAATACTATTATGAAATTTAATGAATTAAAAAACATCAAAGAATTGACAGACTATGTTGAGGGTACTTACTCTAAACATTATGCTTCAAAAAATGGTGTACAAAGTATGGATCTAATCTCTGCCTCAGGGTTGGGATTGGACTTTTGTCTTGGCAATGTATTAAAATATGCATCAAGATATGGTAAAAAGAACGGAGCAAATCGTGAAGATCTAATGAAAATCATGCATTATACTCTATTAGCAATGAATGAACATGACTTAAAGGAGAATCATGAAACTTAGTAATGAAATAAAAGATGTATTGAATAACTTTCAAGGGATCAATAGTAACATCGCAATTGGTGAAGACAGCGGATTTATCCGAACTATGTCTACTTCTAAAACTCTAATGGCAAAAGCTCATGTCGAGCTTGACGCAGCATATCAATGGCCTTATCCATTTGGCATTTATGACTTAGGTGAATTCTTAAGTTGTCTTAATATGTTTGAAGATCCTACTCTCTCGTTTGATGACGATAAAAAGTTTGTTAAAATTACTGATGGTGTTACATCATTTAAGTATTACTTCTCTGACATCGACATCCTAACAGTCCCTACAAATGATATTAATTTAGAATGTGAAGATCTAAAGTTTACACTTACACATGATGAATTAACTCAATTACGTAAAGCTTCTGCTACTCTTAAGACTAGTAATCTAAGCATACGTAAAAATGATAGCGCTTTATTTATTGAGTGTGTCATTGTCGATAAGCAAAACCCTACATCAAATCAATTCACAATGAATGTTGCGAATTGTAGTATAAATACTGATGCAGAGTTTGATTTTGTTTTCGATATAAACAATTTCAAATTTAAACCTGCTGACTCATATGAGTTTGGTATTGATAAAAAGCAGGTAGCATTAATTAAGGCGGGCAACACAGACTATTGGGTTGCTCTTGATAAAACTACAACATTTAAGGAATAATAATGGCAAAGAAAACTGAAAAAACGACAGAAGCTGTAGAACAACCACCTGTGCCTGAAGCGGCAGGACTTAACATAAGTGACATTCGTTCTTGTGTATCTATTATTGATATCGTAACAAAACGTGGTGCATTTGAAGGTGTTGAGTTATCAGATGTCGGTTCATTACGTAATCGTTTAGATAATTTTCTAAAGGCTGCGGATGAAGCACAAGCTGCTAGAGTAGAAGCAGAAGCAGAAACTCCTGCTGAGTAAGTGAAAGAATTCTTATTCGTAGAAAAATATAGACCGAACACCATTGAGGATTGCATTCTCCCTAAAGGCTTAAAGGAAACATTCCAAAAAATAGTCGATAAAGGTGAATTGCCCAATATGATGTTTACGGGCTCGGCAGGTATAGGTAAAACTACAGTTGCTCGAGCATTGTGTAACGAATTAGATCTTGATTACATGATGATTAACGGATCCGAAGACGGAAACATTGATACATTACGTGGAAAGATCAAACAATTTGCAAGTACAATATCATTACAAGGTGGACAAAAAGTAGTTATCCTCGATGAGGCTGATTATTTAAATCCACAATCTACACAACCCGCATTACGTGGGTTCATTGAAGAGTTCTCTTCGAATTGTAGATTTATATTAACTTGCAATTTTAAGAATCGTATAATAGATCCTCTCCATTCGAGATGTTCTATATATGAATTTAACCTAGGAAACAAGGCTGAAATAGCTGCGGCATTTATGCCTCGCCTCAAATTCATCCTTGATTCCGAAGGTATCATACATGATGACGCAGTAATTGCTGAACTCATTATGAAATATATACCAGATTGGAGACGTGTTATTAATGAATGTCAACGATATGGTATGAGTGGCCATATTGATACTGGAATACTTGTTACTCTATCTGAGACAAGTATAAAGGGATTGATGGACGATCTCAAATCTAAAAACTTTAAGAAGATGCGTAAGTGGGTTACAGATAACATTGACGTAGAATCGGCAAAGATGTTTAGAATGATTTATGATAATATGTCAAGTTATGTTGAGCCTTCAAGTATTCCTCAGTTAGTTTTAATACTTGCAGACTATTCATATAAAGATAGCTTTGTAGCTGATCATGAATTGAATGTAGTGGCATGCATGACTGAGATTATGTCATCGATTAATTTTAAATGATAATATTTTTAGCAATATCTATTCCAATAATAGTAATATTGTTATTAATATTTAACTAGGAGAAAAAAATGGAATTGACGAGTCTTCAAAAATTACCATCATTAACCGAAATATTTTTCGGTAAAGGTATAGACCCAGCAACCGACAAACCTTATGTCAAAGTAGAACCTAAAAAGGTAGTGTCTAAAAAAGCACTGAAAAAATGAGCATGGCTGAATTAGCAATATATGCACAATTAATTACAATGTTAGGTGTAATAATGATAGTATGGCAACTAGAAAAAGCTGCTAAATTATTACAATTAATGAGTAAATTTTTAGCTGAAGCAGTAGAAGAGCATGCCAATGAAAACAGTTAGCAAAGAAGATCTATTGGATTTATTACTTGACTTCGATCTTGAAGTAACATATAAAACTATGGAAGGTAGCGAACAAGTATTGAATTTGCAAAAAGGATCATTAATACCAGAAACATCGCAATTTTTAAATAATATAATTATGGTTAAGACTATGCATAAATGAATCCATTTGAATTAATTAAATCTATATCCAACACCAAAAAGGATATACTTGAAAATGAGAAAGATTATAATGCTTTTATGGTTAATCGTGGTCTTTCATATTTTCCTGATACAGTCATATATGCTAATGAAATGAATAAGTTCCATCATTTGGATAGCCGCTTGCAGTATCATTTTCTTATAAATACTATTAGAAAACGTAATCGTTTTTCTAAGTGGAACAAATCTATTGAATCTGATAATATCAGTGCTATAAAAAAGTTTTATGGTTATAGCAATGAAAAAGCTCGTGATGTACTTCCGCTTTTAAGTAATGAAAATCTTAAATATATAAGAGGAAGAATACAGTATGGCGGAATTCAACGATGAACTGGTCAATTGGAAACCAGAGATGATGTTAGAAGTAACACTGGCAGAGCCAGACGATTTTTTAAAGATACGTGAAACTCTAACGAGAATAGGTGTTGCGTCAAAGAAAGACAATAAATTATATCAATCATGCCATATATTACATAAACAAGGCAGATATTTTATAACTCACTTTAAAGAGTTATTCTTATTAGACGGTAAGCCTTCTAATCTAACAGAAAATGATCTTAAACGTAGGAACACAATTGTCAAATTAATGGATGATTGGGGACTACTCGCCGCAGTTTCTCCAATAGGTGAAGTTGCAGCTTTAAACCAAATTAAAATAATATCTCATAAAGACAAATCTGATTGGGAATTATGTCCGAAATATAATATAGGAATCAAATGAAACCTGTATAAATAAAATTGAATATGCCGAAAGGGTATTCAAGAACCGTGGCATGAAGCCACATTTATAACCTTGCTATATATAGGAGGTCATTATGACAAACTTAGCATTTAACTTCCCAAGAGATACATTCTTGGGTTTTGATCAACTCTTTAATACATTACAGAATACTACATTCGAGGCCGGACGTGGTCAAGGATATCCCCCGTATAATGTAATCAAAAGAGACGATGGTCACTTTTTAATTGAAATCGCTGTTGCAGGATTTTCAAAAGAAGATATTGATTTAACACTTGAGAAAGGTGTTTTAACAATTAGCGGTAAGAAACAATCTGGTACAGACACTAGAGAGTATGCTCACCGTGGTATTTCTCAAAGGGCGTTTGAGCGTTCATTTACTTTAGCCGACACACTAAAAGTTGTTGGTGCTGATATTGTAGATGGAATGCTTGTTGTTATTTTGGAGAACGATATTCCAGAAAAGGACAAGCCTCAAACTATCAATTTAGGTGACCTGCCGAAATCAGCGAAGAAGCTGTTACTAGGCTAAATACTAAGGAGCACATGGCATATTCAGACCAGGTTTTAGACCACTACAATAATCCACGCAATGTGGGTAAGATGGATTCTTCGGATCCAACAGTAGGGACTGGTATGGTAGGTGCTCCTGCTTGTGGCGACGTAATGAGACTTCAAATTAAGATTGAAGACAATGTTGTTACAGATGCAAAATTTAAAACATATGGTTGTGGTTCAGCAATCGCATCTAGTTCATTATTAACTGAATGGGTTAAAGGTAAAACAGTAGATGCTGTTCAAGCAATTGAGAATACGGCTATTGTAGAAGCTCTTAGTTTGCCACCAGTTAAAATACACTGTAGTGTGCTAGCGGAGGATGCAATCAAATCAGCGGTCAAAGATTATATTAGTAAACAACATAGGTAAATTATGAATAAAATTAAATTAATCCGGCTTA
>Ga0315316_10004588_pt1 | contig 10109 bp, 4 predicted proteins | sample M160m3416metaG_FD_203702 | JGI IMG/M metagenome (GOLD analysis project Ga0315316, IMG submission 203702) | Ammonia-oxidizing marine archaeal communities from Monterey Bay, California, United States - M1 60m 3416 | ecosystem: Environmental > Aquatic > Marine > Intertidal zone | place: USA... | reverse complement strand
TAAAGCAAAAGAACAGGAAGAAGCCCTGTCGGCTGTTCCAATGGAAGCAGGCATGGGTGCTTCTCCTCCTGCCCCAATAGTTCCTGGTGGGGGAGGCGATATGACTCGCCCCAGCCAGTACCCGCAACAATCAGTGATGGCTCCCGCTTCTCCGGTTCCCAGATCTACGCCCCCTCAAACCAGTGAAAACGTGGCACGCATCTTGCCGTCACTTTTACCTCTCGCAGCTTCGCCTTACGCTTCTCCTTCGACTCGACGCATCGTTCGAGCCATGCAGGCGAGGATTCCCAGACAGGACCAATAGTCGTGGGACTTTGGAACTTCATCTCTAAGGTTGGTAAAGGGGCATTCAACACGGGGGTTCAGACTATTGATTTTGTTACCGACATTGCACAGGAAGCGTTACCGGGTCGCGACGAATATGAAGGCAGCGGGATAGCTGACACTATTTGGGGATCATTCAACGACAACATCCTTGGTGAAGGCGGGGCGATGCAGTCCGCTATCGGACCTGAAGGTGTTGGGGGCACGATTATCGGGGAGATACCCGAATCGGTTCGCAAACCAATGAAAAGCGTGATTGACCCCACATTTCATGCTGTTCAGGTTGCATACAAAAACGCTATAGATCGTCCTTTGGGGACAGCCATGACAATGGCATCCTTAGCGGACAGAGAAGGGTTGGAGAGCCTCACTACTTGGTGGGATACGGATACTTGGGCGCACGCCTGGGAAATGTCGAACAGTCGATCTCTCGGTCAAGCAATGTCGTTAGCAGTAATGACAAAAGACATTCTTGACGAAGACGAAGTAGAAAAATATGAGGGCACTTCTCTCCACAACCTAATGTCCGGCACGATAGACGCAACCTACAACATTGTCTTCGATCCCTTTTATCAAGTAGGTGTTCCCCTCACCCAGGTAGCGAAGGTCGCTAGATGGAAACGCACATTCGGTAACGCCGAAAGGCATGTCAATAGTCGAGGGTTTCTAAGGTGGAACAACCAAATCAACAAACTTGATGACGCTTTAGAAGGCAGTTTTTCTGAAGGTTTCAAACACGGCGCAAAAACCGTTGACGACCAAGCCCGGATAGACACACTCGCCGGGCAGATCCTCACAAAGTTCAAACGTAAAGGACTAACTGAAGAAGCGGCCTACGTTTTGGCGGCTTCCCCTACGCTGGAAGCACGCCAACTGTTTATTCGTTTAGCAATGGGAGATCCGAAAGCGTTGCAGATAGTCGTAAATGCTGCCGACGAATGGGCCGGGCTGATGCAACAGGGCGGCATTATTGACAAACTTGCCAAAGCCCAGCGACAAGCCGCAAGCGTTGAACGAGGCATACTTAGGAAAGGGAAAGTCGATGCCAAACAGGCACGTTTAGATGCCGAAATGACGAAACGTGCTCAAGGTCAATTAAAACTTTTGGAAGACGAGGCCCGTGGGCTTCTCCAGCAAATCCCTATGTCGGCAGCAACAGCGGGGGTTTTCGATATTGCTTACTCTTTGAAACAGCAACGCCTTTTAGCGCTTGCCCCACAGTACGTTGATGAAGTTAGTTACGACGCCACCAAAGCAGCCTTTGAAGCAATTAACGATTCCCCCAATCTGATCTCTGGGGTCGTAGACGAAATGCTTGGCCCATTGTTGACTGAAACCCCAACCGTCAACCGAATGATTCACGGGTCGTTGAGAGAAGCCCCCAACATTGGGGTAGTGCAAAGTCTCGGCTATGGCGCTACCTCCTATCTTAGAGAGATCCCCATGCTGGGGCCGGGAGCAGTCCGGGCAGTCAATGTTTTCCGTGAAAAAACTCCTCAACAAATGATGATTTGGGATGACGTTGACCAAACGTACAACCAGTTTGAACGCATGTTGCGCGACGCCGGTCGAGTCACCCGCAAAGGAAAATCTCTTGTTGACGAAGCCGGTGTCAACATTGACGAAGCGTTAGGCACATGGGTCCGATCTTCTCTCAATGACCGCAAGTTAATGTTCAACAAGATTGTTGACGACTTAAATGATGGTGTCATCAAACTCTACGGTGACGATCTTATAAAGGGCGTTGACCAGGCCACGTTGAAAGGGCGTCCTTTGACGAAAGCCCGGTTGCGAGCTGCGTTAGATGACGCCGAAGGAACATTGCGTTCCCATGCAGAAACAGCCCGCAGGTATGACAACCGAGGGTTGCGGTTCGATGTGGCAGACACCGATTTCAACATCACTTCTCGATTTTTTGAAAACTTGACGCCTCAACAATTACGTCAAGCCTCCATCGTTCCCCGCTATGACGCTATAGCGACAGTGATGCAACACAGCACGCTTCGGAGGTTCTTGGGGAGAACCGCTGAAGCCGGTGACGAAATGATGATGGCATGGAAAAAGTCTGTGCTGCTGCGTCCCGCATGGCCTATCCGGGTGCTTTCCGACGAACTGTTGCGTTCGGCTGCTGCTCTTGGGGCGATGCACACCATGAGGGGAACATTTGAGGGGTTCGGGACTTTGCGTACCGCATGGTTCAAAAAGGGTGGCGTAGACCCTATGCCTGCCGTTATCACCAAAATGCGGAAAGACCTTGATCTTGGTGACAACGTACCGCTTGACGAAGTTTTCGGAAAGTGGGAAGCCAAGAATGGTTCCAAAGCGTTAGAGAAACTGACACGAAACACCATTAACGATGCTTACGGCAAAAACCGTATCGTTAAAAGAGCCGGAGCTACGACAGCTTTAGGGCTGTTTGCGTTAGGTCCAGGTGGAGCGTTGGCTTCCGCTGCTCTTTACACCCTTTATGCTCGACGCACCATGTCGTCGCTGGCACGCAGGGAGATCGCAGGAAAGTTCTACAACGAACTGCATCACACGGCGACTGTCACATTAAGAACAGCTATAGACGACATCGAAAAATCTGTGAGGGCTGGGGAAAGAACTTTAGAAGAAGGCACTCGTTTAGCTAAAAACTTGAAGCATCAAGCAGAGCTTTTGGAAACGCAAGGGCGCACACTAAAGATGCAGATGGATCGTACCGTTCTCAAAACCCCGCGCCGACGAGACACAGATTTCACAGCTAAATACGATTTGCCTGAGGAATACTCAGACCTGCTTATGAATTTTGATCGGGTTGGTCAACTCATGCACGAGGCCCGTGTCGGCGGTTATTTCATGGGTGGCTACAAATTCAATAACGAATTTGGGGACACCCCTCTCGCTGTCCAAATGCACAAGGAGGCGCTGTCGTCAAGCCGATCCACCCGTGGAGCGTATGAAAGTGTTGCCAGGTCGGGTAAGCGTGCATACCAAGAAGCCGAAAATTATAGGCTGTACCATTTTGATGGCGATGCTAAAGCCTTCAATGGCGCATACAACAAGGCACTTAACAATCAGTTCAAACCGCATTTGCTTGATGACACCATGCCAAGCGAGTTTCAAACGTACACGCAACTGTTTTGGCAGGGAAAAACCGATGCCCAAATTTTGGCGTGGCTGCGGGCACAAAAAGGTGCGGGTTCTCGGCTCGCTGACGCTATGCCAATACATTTCAAAGAGAGAAACCTAGAGCAATGGGTGGCTCATACTAGAAAGTATATGGATGAGCTTGTCCCCGATTTGCCTCAGTTCCAGCATTTGCGTGCGCGGTTAGCCAGAGGACAAGAAGTTCATTGGGATGAGATCGTAAAGGTATTAAAAAACCCGGAAAACGGTTTCGGGGGAGTGGGGCCAGGGATCGAAAAAATCCGGGGTCAAGGCTTTGAACAGTTCGGAATAGTTCACGGATCAGGCGGACTTCTCGGAGAAGCCGTCCAAGTTAAAGGACTCGTCCAAAAGGCACTTAGACAAGTTGACAGTTGGATGGACTCCCTTGGGACAATGAGCGTGGACAATCTGTCACGCAGCACCGTGTTCTCCGGGGTTTACCGAAACGAAGTCGCACGCCTCGTTCAAGCACACCGTCTACCTGACGGCACCTACCGCATTAGCGCCCAGCAATTAAAAAGTATTGAAACAGCGGCACGGCGTGTTGCCCTCAAAGACACCCGCAACCTGCTCTACGATCTGGCGGAACGCACCCGTTTCGGAGAAATGGTTGGCACCATTATGCCGTTCTATAATGCGTGGCAAGAAGTCATCACCCGCTGGGCCGGGCTCGCCGTACAAAACCCCGTATTTGTGGCGAGAGGGTTGCGATATTTCCAAGCCATCAAAGGTGAAGACGAAGAAGGCAACTCCAATTTCGTGATCCGTATGCCAGAAGGTTTGCTTGGAGCGGAAATCGCAGGCAAAAAAGTGTTCGGCAAACTCGGCACCCTCGGATTCACCTCCCTGAAACTGCACCCCGACTCGATCTCAATGATCTCTGCGGGGCTCCCAGGGTTCGGTCCTATCGTCACAATAGCGGCAAGCGAATCCGTTATCGCACAGCCCTCCCTCCAAGAATCTTTGGATTGGTTACTTCCTTACGGCGCATCCGAAGGCACAAGTGTTCTTGATCGGATGCTGCAACAAGTTGAGCCCACGTTTGTTCGTCGCATGACAGGCGCGTACTTTAACGTAGCGGAACGCCAAAAAATGTTGGCCCAAGTAGCCATTGACTTGGCAGCCCAATACGAAGGCAACGGCATAGAAATCAACACCCCAGAGTTAGAAAAAGAGTTCGTTGATGAAGCGATCCGACGCACCGAAGACAACTTAAAGATTCGGGCACTCGCCGGGTTGGGTGTCCCGTTTGCTTTCCAAGTCCAGTCCCCATATCACGCAGTCATAGAGGAATACCGAAAAGTTACTGAAGAAGACGGGTTTGACGCTGCGACCACATGGTTGTTGGCTGAACATCCAGAGTTGTGGGCGATCACGGCTCGACGGACAATGGTGAAAGGTGTTGCGTCCGCCACATTGAAAGGTGACGCAAAGTATCGGGAACACAAAGCGTTCGCTGATGCTCACCCAGAAATAGGGGATTTCATTATCGGCAAGATCGGTACTGACGATGTGGAGTTCGAGTTCAACTATGCGGTCTACAAATCAGAGATAGCTGAAGGACGCCGGGTTCGTGCCACCCCCCAGGAGATTCTTCGTAAACCCGAAGAAAACAAGGGGTGGTCGGAGTGGCGGAATGTTAAAAGCATTGTGTATGAGGAACTGGAACGCCGTGAAGCTGCCGGTGGTTCAGCCAGTTTGGGGGCGAAAGCCAACAACGATCTCCAAATGATAATGGACCGAGTGAAACTCACTATCGCTGCGGACAACCCTGGGTGGTGGGAAGCGTACAACGAAAGCTACGACCAACTTAAACAAGCCAAAGTCATGGACGGTTTTCGTGCATTGATTAAATCCGACAACTTCCAGTATCGCCCCGAAATCCCTATCCTTGACGAGTACTTCAATGCCCGTGAACTCATTGAAAAAGAGTTAGAACGTCGAGGCAATGAAAGCGGAGAAGCGGACGCCTATTCTTTAGGGTACCGCACTAACGCAGACCTCAAACAGTTGTGGGATGCTATAAGGGTGAGCTTGCGAAACAACAACGATTTCGCGGAAGTGTTCGACAGGTATTTTGAGAACGATAACATTGATAAAAAGACTTGGGTGAGTAGGTAAGCATGGCCGGTCTAGGCGACGTTAATTCAATCGAAGAACTAATGGCCCAGTACGCATACAACTTTAACGCTCAAGCTGTCAACGGGCAGCTTCTAATTCTCGGTCAAGGCCCACCCACAACAGAAACCCAACTTCGTGAAAGCGCCGCCGGTCAAGGGCCACCCGTATTCGAGGTTGATGTCGAAGTCGAAGGAGACAAGTTCACCGAAACTGATCTGCGTGAATATATCGTCGGCCTGGACCCAACGGAACTTCTCACCCTCCAACAAGGACTTTTCTCCGAAGGGTATTACGGCACCATCGAAAACATCTCAGAAATTGAAGACCCCATCAACACGGGGCGTGCGTTGCGACAAGCCGCTAAGGACGCTGCGGTTGCTTTCGAGCAGGGCGCAGCAACGGGCATGGAAGCAGCTCCCACGTTGGAGGGTCGTTTCGCTGAGTTCACTATCGAAGATTTGGATGTAGCTAAAGACGAGTTTCTGCAAAAAGAGAAACAGCCTGTGACTCGTGTGATGCCGTCTTCGGCGGTGGATCGCATGGTTGAGGACACCTGGAAGAAACTCTTGGGTCGTAAACCTACGGCGGAGGAACGTCGTGCTGCGTTTGGTGCTGTGCGTGCAGCGCAGGTCGCTGCCGGTGAGGCAATGCAGCAGCAGGAGGGCGGGATTGTTGAGTCGGTTGATGTGACAGGTCTTTTAGCTGGTCAGGCGGAAGCGGCTGATCCTGCTAGGGCTGATGCGATGTCGTTGTCGAGTAGCGCTGCGACTCTTAAACGAGTGTTAGGACTCAGGTAATGACTACTAGTGCTCGCCTTGAAAAAATCTTTGATGAAGCTAAAAAAGAATTAGAAGACCGACAAAAAACGACTAGACAAAAAGGTCTTAGAGAAGGGTCGCTAGCGGCCCAGCGACGGCCTCTGTTGCAAGACGCAGATTTTCACGAGTCTGACCTTTACGATGCTGAGAAGGCTCTGGAAGGAGCAGAGGGGCGTAGAAAAGACGCGCAGAAGAAAATTCGTTCTACCACGAATAATCTTAAAAAGGCCGAAGCGTGGTTGCGTGATGCGTCCGCAAGGTGGTTTATTCCTGCTTCGGTCGAAGCGCAAGCTGATTTAGCGAGGGAGTGGAATGCTGCATCCAGAGAAATGTTCGGGCTTGAAATTGTCGATGAAGCAGAACTTCTCACTTCCGGGCGTTCCTTAGACGCTGCTCTCTTAGAAATTCGGGATGGTTTCGGAGAAGAAATTGCCCGCCTCGAAGACGAAATAGTTGAGCAAGAAAATGTTGACACCGATGCGAGTGACGAAATTGCGACAGTCCAAGGTGAGATCAAATCCATTCAACGGGATATTAACTCCACGAATTATGAGTTAGACAGAATCACAGAGAAGGGTCTTACCGAAGAAGGGGTTGAAGCTCGTTTAGGTAGTGTCCCTGATCTCGAAGGGCTGGACTCCAAAGAAAAAGACGAAGCAATCGTTAAGTGGCTTATGGAGGGCGATGACCCTGAGTTGTCGTTTGATGAAGAACTACAAGGTCTTGTAGACAGCGACGAGATTACTGCTGGGCTTCCCCGTGTCCGTCAACTTATGCGTGATAATGAGCAGGCACGCACGAGGGAACGCGTCAGTTCTGGGGAGAGGTTACTTAGAGATACTGAGGGTTCCCCTGAAGCCGTCCGTCGTGCCGCTGTCACAGACGCAGCCAGCGAAATCGAAGAACCGTTTTCTCCTGAAAGAGTCCGACGGGAAGCAGCCCAAGACCGTCGTGAACGAGCGGCGGAACGTGAAAGTTCTTTCATAAATGATCCCAGTCAGCGGGGCCGTGGTAGCGCACCGGTAGATGTCTTCGCTGACGACACAGAACCTTTCTCTCCTGAGGCGATGCGACAAGCACGCCCGGACCTGGGTGAACCTATTTCTCGGCGCATGGTTGGCGCTCGTGTTGGTGGCCCGTTAGAAGCAGGGGAGCGTGACAAGTTCCGTGGCCCCTTTGAAGAAGAAGAAGAAGAAGAAGAAACCGTTGAGATCGTTGATGACGATGACGATGACGATGGTGACACCACTACCACTACGACTACTGATGCCGACGCTGATGCCGACGCTGATGCCGACGCTGATGCCGACGCCGACCTTACGTCAGATGCGACAGCCACCTTCATTCTCGAAAACTTTGGGCTAACCAGTTTCTTCCTTGACCGCGACGACATGCTGATCCTCAACCCCGAAACCGGGGAAGAAGTCAACGTCTTGCAATACATTGAGGACACAGGCAAAACAAACGACGAAGAAGTCTTAGGGCTAATCTCCCAAACCAAATGGTACCAGAACACCGGACCTACAGCTCGTGCCTTTGAAAGAGACTGGTCGGTAGCTGGTAAAGCCGGTCGAGCGGAACTGCTTGACGAAACGTCTGATCTGATTAGTCGTGAAGCGAAAAAGATTGGTTTAACTCTCACCGAGGATCAGCTTTACTCTTTGTCGTTTAACGCCAAGATGATGGGCATGGACGACTACGAGATCCGTAAGGAGTTTGTAGATAACTGGGAGTTGTCGTTTGATTCGGAAGCGGTGCAGTCGGGGAACATTGCTGCGTTACGCAACAAAGTGAATCAGGCTGCCGGGAAATATATGCTTCTCTTGGATGATGATGCTTTAGCTACTGCCGCTGAGTCACTGTATTTGGGGGAAACGAGTCTGGATGGCCTTGAGGCTGGTTTCCGTAACCAGGCGATTGGGCAGATGCCGGAACTAGGGAACCTTATCAAGCAGGGTTATACCCCCCAAATGTATTTCTCGTCATATAAGACGCAGGCTGAACGGTTGTTGGAACGCAAGATTGATTTCTTGGGGAATGACCGCAACATGTTTATTAACGTCATGGGTGGTCAAACCGATGACACATTTATTCAGAAGCCTTTGACGTTGACTCAGGCGAACCGCTATTTCCGTGGTTTGGATGAGTGGAAGTATACGAAGAATGCGCGCCAGGAGGCTCGGGGTATGGCTGACCAGGTTGGTCGCATGTTTGGAGCGGTGGCGTAATGGCTCTCGAAATTGATCTTGAAGCAATCCAGAGTTCTTCTAAGGACGCCATCAAAGCTCAACAGACTGAGCTTAACGTAGCGTTGGGGGCTGCGGGGAAACCGCTGATTGCTGTTGATGGCATTGTTGGTCCTCAAACGCTTCAAGCTATAGACGACGTAGCCGAGTTAGGCAAAGAGGTCGTAGTCGATAAAAGTTGTCCGGTGGGTCAGCATTGGGACGAAGGGTCACAGCAATGTGTCGATGATGAACCCGCTGGGACTGGCGACGATGACCCCTCGAAGCCCAACATAGAACTGTTGGAAAACGAGTCCTGGGTTAAAGCCGGTGACGAATGGTATATCCAAGTCCAAGTCTCGGAAGGCGAACAGGTAACCTTCGGTGTTTCTGAACTTGCCAACATGCGGGAAAGCGGGTATCAGTCAGGGGAAACCCCCGCCCAAAGAGCACAACGGTTGGCGCTAGACGAAGAAAAACAGAAGAACATAACCCTCGAATTGGAGAACGACGCTTTACGGTTCGCAGGGGAAGAAAGCAGCGCAGACATACTCGCAGATCTCGTGCAACGCTACGGGCTCCCCAGCACTATCACCGACTTCCTCACAGAACAAATGATCGCAGGGGAATCAGAACTAGGTATAGCCCAAAAAATTAGGGCACGCCCCGAATACGCTGCCAGGTTCCCCGGAATGGCAGTGCGTCGAGAACTCAACCTTCCCACTATCAGCGAATCCGAATACATCGGGTTGGAACGCAGTTACCGCACAATCATGCGGGCAGCGAACCTGCCTGCCAACTTCCATGACGGACCAGAAGATTTCACGAATCTCATTTCGGGTGACGTATCGGCACAAGAGTTTCAGCAGCGAGTTGGGTTGGCTGAGTCAGCACTCGACACCGCCAACCAAGACATCATTACTCAACTCAGAGACTTCTACGATCTCAGCGACGGTGACCTCACCGCCTACTACCTAGATCCGAAACAGGCACAAAATGTGTTTGAGCAACGCCGCATGTATGAAGCAGCGGGACTTTCCGTAGCGGCTACACAATCAATCGGTGAAGGACTCGAAGTTAAGACTGCGGAAGCGTTGCAACGTGAAAACATCCAGCGTAGGGAAATCCAGTCACGCCTCGGTCAACGAGCCGGTCTAACCGAAGACCTACTCGGCAGCGAAGGCATGAGTGCCACACAGATAGCTGAAGCAGAGTTCGGGTTAGATGTGGACGAAGCAACCCGTTTACGTCGCCTCAGAGAAGCACGCCTGGCCCCCATGATGGGCGGCGGGAGTGCTCTCACCACCGCAAAGGGTATTACAGGTTTGGGTGCCGCAGAATAGCCCCACTGGATTCCCACCCCCCACCTATGTATAGTAGAGAGTGTTGATCGGCCCCACGTTGGGCGAGCTGTTTGGCACCCCCTCCATCTCCGGTTCCACCGCTGGGATGCGTAATAGGACAGGTGAGT
>Ga0315316_10004579_pt1 | contig 10115 bp, 9 predicted proteins | sample M160m3416metaG_FD_203702 | JGI IMG/M metagenome (GOLD analysis project Ga0315316, IMG submission 203702) | Ammonia-oxidizing marine archaeal communities from Monterey Bay, California, United States - M1 60m 3416 | ecosystem: Environmental > Aquatic > Marine > Intertidal zone | place: USA... | reverse complement strand
CTACAGTCAAACTTTCAATATTATATCCTCTTGCAGAAAACATGCCAACAACTCTTGCAAGTACACCTGATTTATTATCTACAATAACTGAAAATGTATGTGTATTAATATCACTCAATAAAAAAAACCCTTTAAATATATTTACTTACATTAGCCATTATCTACATTTAATTCTTTACAATGTAAAACTATAAAATAATTATATATCATATAATAAATTAGAGAGAATATAAAATTTTTATCTATAAACAATAGGTTTTGAAACTCCTACTGCCCAAATAGCAGAAATTTCATTAAATAAATTTCCATTTATATAACCATCTACTTCTTCATCACTTATTGTTTTACTTGCTATTAAACATGCTGTTCCATGAACAATAGACCATGCAGCATTTACTGCTGAATTCATAGAAACTCTTTTCCTTAAATCAACTAAACTAAAGTTTTCCTTTATTGCCTCTAAAAATAACTTATGAAAATCATCATAATTATTTACTCTATCTTTATTAGAAAGTGTTTGCGAAAACATAAAAATAAAAATTTCAGGTTTGTTATGAGCATACTGTAAATAACTTTTACCAATTATAGAAAGCTTTCTATAATTCTGAGTTTCATTAGTCAAAATTTTATTTTTTAAATAATTAATAAACTGGTTTTTACAAAAATATATAGAAGCAAGTATTAATGCCTGTTTATCACTAAAATGATTATATGGGGCAGCGGAAGAGACTCCTAAAAATCTTGCTGCTTCTCTTATAGAAAAATTTTCTAAATCATTATTTTCTACAGCTTGTAAAACTTTAGCAATAAGAAGATTTTTAAGGTCACCATGATGATATTGTTTTTCTGCATCCATACTTACTAACCTTAACAATAATTTAAAATATGTTTATATAATTATATCTATAATAAACCCATTCCTTCTACAGTTTGCGTTTCTTTATCATCCTTGTCATTAAATTTCATTTCATTATGAGCAGCGCCAGCCGGAATCATAGGAAATACATTTTCCATTTTATCAACACAAACATCCATCAAAACTGGTCCATCATGATTAAGCATTTCTTGTATAGAACTTTTTAATTCATTAGGATCAATAACTCTCATTCCTTTTATGCCAAAAGAATTAGCTAAAGCTATAAAGTCTGGTAAAGAATCAGTATAGGATTCAGCATATCTTCCACCATGAAAGAACTGTTGCCACTGCCTAACCATCCCCATATATTCATTATTTAAAATAAAAATTTTTACCGGAATATTAAGCTGTCTTAATGAAGATAACTCTTGCATATTCATCAAAAAAGACGCCTCACCTGCTACACATATTACTGGTTTTTTGGGGTGAGCAACCTGAACCCCTATGGCAGCAGGAAAGCCGTATCCCATAGTCCCCAAACCTCCTGAAGTCATCCATCTATTAGGTTTAACAAAGTCTAAATATTGTGCAGCCCACATTTGGTGCTGTCCTACCTCAGTTGTAATAAATGCATCTTTACCTTTAAGCTCATCATTTAAAACTTTAAGGGCTTTTTGTGGTTTAATAATCTTATCTGAATCGATGAAAGACAAACAATCTTTTTTCTTCCATTTATTTATAGTATTCCACCATTTATTAATACTTTTTATATCAAGTTTTCGTCTATTTAATTTTAATTCTTTTAAGATATCCTGCAAAACGTAATAGCAATCTCCAATTAGAGCAACATCTACGTGAACGTTTTTATTTATTGAAGATGGATCAATATCAATATGTATTTTTTTAGAATTTGGAGAAAAGTATTTTAAATTTCCGGTTATTCTATCATCAAACCTTGCACCTACGCATAACATTACATCACAATCATGCATTGCCATATTTGCTTCATAAGTACCATGCATTCCCAGCATGCCAAGAAAATTTTTATTCTTTGCAGATACCGCTCCTAAACCCATCAAGGTCTGCGTTATTGGAATGTTAAGGTAATTTACTAATTTAGTTAATGCAGATGAAGCTTTTAATCCTGAATTTATAACTCCTCCTCCCGAATAAACTATCGGCTTTTTCGCCTTAAGAATAATATCTAAAGCTAATTTTATATTATTTAATTTAGCTTTTTTAACTGGCTTATAAGAAGTCATACTTTTTACTTTAATTGCTCTATAATTAGTAACAGAATTTTGTACATCTTTTGGCAGGTCAATTACTACTGGACCTGGTCTACCAGACCTTGCAACGTAGAAACCTTCCGAAATTGTATTCTCCAAATCATTAATATCTTTTACTAAATAATTATGTTTAGAGCATGAAGCAGTTATTCCAACTGTATCAGCTTCCTGAAAAGCATCAGTTCCAATCAAATGTGTGGGCACCTGTCCGGTTAAGCATAATATAGGAATACTATCCATAAGAGCATCTGTTAACCCTGTAACAGCATTTGTGGCACCAGGACCAGAAGTAACTAAAATAACACCAACTTTACCTGTTGATCGAGCATATCCCTCAGCCATATGAACGGCTGCTTGCTCATGTCTAACTAATATATGTCGAATTCTATTTTGTTTAAATATAGCATCATAAATAGGTAATACTGCTCCACCAGGGTACCCAAATATAACTTCAACATTAAGATCTACTAAAGTTTTTATAATTATTTCAGAACCTGATAATTTCATAAATAAGCCTAATTTAGTAAAAAAATTTATAAATAATACTTGTTAATACAATTAATAAGAACTTATTAATACAATTTCTTATATAAAGACAAGACATTACTGCAATATTTATCAATATTATCACTAAAGTTAACAATTTCATAATCGGTATCATACTGATGTTTAAACCAAGTTTCTTGTCTTTTGGCATATTGATTAGTGTTATTTATTGTTATTTCTGCTGCTTCATCAAGTGAAATTTCATTTCTAGTAACAGATAATAATTCTCTTGCTCCATGCGCTTTCATAATAGGTAAACTTTCATCAAAACTTTCAAGATTCTGGACCTCTTTCAAAGCACCTTGCTCTATCATATTATAAAATCTATATCTTATATTTCTTCTTAATAACTTTCTATCAGGTGAAAGCTTAATTTTAACAAATGTATTTGGAATCTTATTAGACCTTTTATCTGATAGCCTCCATTCAAAAAGAGATTTTCCTGTTTCTAACCATACCGAATATGACCTAATTAACCTCTGCTTATCATTAATACTAATATTATGGACAAGTTTTTCATTAAGATTTTTTAACCTAGAATAAAAATGATCAACTCCATCATTATCTAAAATATGTTCCGCTTCTTTTCTATGCTCCTCCGAAGAAATTGGAACATCACTTATACCGTCTATCAACGACTTTACGTATAAACCAGTACCACCAACTAATATAGGAATACTACTTTTTTTAAGTGCAGCATTAATTTCACATAAGGCACTTTCGCACCACATAAATGCTGAACACCTATTTTTACCTGACATATATCCATATAATTTGTGGTCTACAATCTTTTCTTCTGACTTCTCTGGTCTAGCTGAAAGAATTCTTAATTCTTTGTAAACCTGCATACTATCGAAATTAATTATAACTCCTTTAATCTTTTTACATAAAGATAAAGCAAATTCCGATTTACCTGAAGCTGTTGGGCCAGCTACAACCACTATAGGGCTTGAATTATTTATATTAATATTAAATCCTTTAGTTTAATTACATTAATTTTTACTCAACTTTAAAGCTATATAGGATAATGTTCCCTTTCTATTAATTAACAATAAAGCAAAATCTCTAGAAGAATTTATCTCTTCATTTACTCTCATCTCTACATCTGATGGAGTAAAAACTTTATTTTGAGAGACCTCAATAATAATATCTCCTGGAAGAATTCCTTTATCTGATGCATCTGTTTCTGACCTTACATTAAGTATCAAAACACCATTAAGATTTCTCGGTATATTAAATTTAGCTCTAAAATCATCAGATATATTACTTAATAATAATCCTAATTTTTCTATTTCTAATGATTCAGGATTGTTATTTTTAGGCTTGTTTACAGAAACCTCTTGTTCCTCAATCATTTCTCCTACTATGACTTGAAGTTGAATGGGCATTCCATTTCTCCAAACCTCAACTGAAACAGGTTTATCGATCTCCGTTTCAGCAACAATTCTAGGCAAACTTCTCATATCCTCCACATCTTTATCATCAAACTTGATTATTATATCACCAGATTTAATTCCAGCTAACTTAGCAGGCCCATCTGGCATTACTCCTGAAATAAGAGCTCCTTTAGTTTCATCTAATCCCAAACTAGAAGCAATATCATCAGTTACAGTCTGAATTCTTACTCCAAGCCATCCTCTCTTAGTTTTTCCATATTTCTCAAGTTGGAAAATAACACCTTTTGCTAAATTTGATGGGACAGAAAAACCTATTCCAACACTGCCACCACTAGGTGAGAATATTGCTGTATTAATGCCTACTACTTCTCCATTCAAATTAAATAAAGGGCCTCCAGAATTACCTCTATTAATTGAAGCATCTGTCTGAATAAAATCGTCAAACGGTCCTGCACTTATATCTCTTCCTCTTGCTGAAATGATTCCAGCAGTTACAGTATTTACTAGACCGAAAGGATTACCTATAGCTAAAACCCAATTACCAACCATCGCAGTGTCAGAATCCCCCCATTTTACCGTAGGGAGTTTATCTTCTGAATCAATTTTTAATAAGGCTAAATCAGTTTTTTTGTCCTTTCCAATTAATTTTGCTTTGAAAGATCTGTTGTCTGTCAATATAACATTAATTGATATTGCATCATCTATTACATGATTGTTAGTCACTATAAGACCACTTTCGTTAATTATAAAACCAGAACCCATAGCTTGCTGAGGTTTTCTCTCTCTTGGAGGTCTTTGGCCTCCTCGCTTCTCAAAAAAATCATTAAAAAAATCTTCAAAAGGAGAGCCTGGAGGAAATTTAGGTGCTCCTGGAACATTAGGGTCCATAGACATAGTAGTAGAAATACTCACTACAGCAGGAGAAAGTCTAGCAGATAGCTCCGAGAAATCAGGAGGATAGCTATCTGCAAAAGAATTAAGCGAAAAAGCTATAATTAGGACATATGATATTAAAAATGTTCTTAGATGAAATAAATATTTTAGCATTAATCTACCTTTTTATATGTTTAAATATAATAAATATATATAAAAAATAATAAACAACATATTTCCATTATATTAAATTTTATTAATGTAACAAACCTAATTCATTTACTTAAAAATTTTTAAATCCGATCACTTCTTAAAGAATTAAATAAAGCATTATTGTTCCAATAAAGATAAAAAACAATCCAACAATTCTTATATTATCAGTATTTAAACTTAAAATATAATTTAACATTTTTTTCATATAACTAGGAAAAAGCGTATAAATAACTCCTTCACCAATAAAAACTATAGAAATAAAAAAAAATATTAAACTTATTAAACCTAAATCAATAGTCATCAAATAAAAAAGTAATTATTACCGCCCATTAATACTATTAAAGAAATTAAAAAATTCACTATCTGGAGATAAAACCATAGTTGTATCTTCACCATTTATTGACAAACTATATGCTTTCATTGATCTATAGAATGAAAAAAAATCTGGATCTCTATTAAAGGCTTCACCTAATATTTTATTTTTTCCAGCATCTCCCTGTCCACGAAGAATTTCTCCATCTCTTTCAGCATTAGCTAAAATTACTGTTCTTTCTCTCTCAGATTCAGCAGTAATTTTTCTAGCTTCCTCTGCTCCTTCAGCTCTAAATTGCGCTGCTTCTTGTTGTCTTTCAGTCTGCATTCTTCTAAATATGGCTTCTGAGTTGGCAGGAGGTAAATCCGCTCTTCTTATTCTCACATCTTTTACTTTAATACCAAACTCTTTTGCTTCATCAGCCACTAAGATTCCAACTTCATCGAGAAGAGCTTTTCTTTTATTTGATATTACTTCTTTTAAAGGCACCCTACCAAGAACCTGACGCAAACTATCATTTAAAATTGAACCTAATCTATTTCTTAATGCTGCTTCATATCTTACTGATTGATAATATCTAAGAGGATCAACTATAATATATCTTGCAAATGCATCAACAATAAGTCTTTTTTTATCAGAACTAATAATTTCTTCTCTTGGATTATCAAATAATATTAATCTTTTATCAAAATATTCAACATTCTGCATTAAAGGTATTTTAAATTGTAATCCAGGTTCCTTTATCAACTTTACAGGCTCTCCAAATTGTAAGACTAATGCTTGAACTCTTTGATCAACATAAAAAAAACTAGAGCCTCCAACGAAAAAAAATAATAAAATAAATATAATTAAAGCTATTTTCTTAGATTTCATCTAGAATCTCCACTAACAGAGTTATTATCACTTCTATTTTTTAATTCAGGTAATGGTAAATATGGAACTACTCCGTTACCTGCTTTACTATCTATTATAATTTTTTTTGTATTCTGCATGAGTTCTTCCATTGTCTCTAAGTATATTCTTCTTTTAGTGACATCTTTAGCCTTAGCATATTCATCATAAATAGAAATAAATCTCTGTGCAGCGCCCTCTGCCCTGGCAATAACTTGTTCCTTATAACCTTGCGCTTCGGCAATAATTTTAGAAGCTTCCCCTCTTGCTTCCGGTACTATTCTATTTGCATAGGCCTCAGATTCATTAATCAACCTTTCTTTATCTGCTCTAGCTCTTTGAACATCTCTATAATCATCAATTACTGTCGCAGGAGGATCAACTCTTTGCATTAATAATGATGAAATAATTATACCAGCATTATAAGAGTCTAATATATTCTGAAGCATCTTTTGAGCTTCCTGCCTAATTTGCTCTCTACCCTCAGAAAGAGCAAATTCAATATTAGTTCTGCCCATAATTTCTCTCATTACGCTCTCTGCTCCATCTTTTATATTTTGACTTGGATTCCTTACATTAAATAAAAAATCTGCGGCATCTCCAATATACCATTGTACAACAAAGTTTACATCCACTATATTCTCATCACCTGTTAACATTAGGGACTCATCATCAAGATTTCTAGAACTAATTTGACCTCCCCTATCAGAACCCTTTCTAAATCCTATTTCTATATTCCTAGTAGTTGTAACTGGAACTACAGTTACCTTTTCTATAGGTGTGGGCAGATGATAGTTTAGGCCCGAAGAAGTTGTTTCTATATATTTTCCAAATCTTAAAACTACACCCTGCTCTTCAGGGCCAACAGTATAGAAACCACTAACCATCCATATTGCCAAAATAGCTATAATAATCAAAGAAATTCCTTTTTTTCCTCCAGGTAAAAAGGAGTTTGCCTTTTCTTTAGCACTTTTAATTATATCATCTATATTGTTAGGATTATTCCATGGATTATTATTTTTAGAACCTCCATTATTTGAGGGGGCACTTCCTCCTGATCCCCATGGACCATCATCATTACTATTCCATGGCATGATAAATTCCTTTTCTAATAAATTAAACTCTATACGTTTTGTTTATAACTATCTTATAATTTGTTGCAAGCATTCAAAAAAAAATTATACATTAATAATATATAATATATTGGTATATAATTATTATATTACAAGCTATTATTAGTTAAATTTTAAATATTTGGTAAAAATGACAATTATTAATGAAAATGCTATAAAATATATCTTAAAAGATATTAAAGATATTAATACGAATGATAATATTATAAAAACTGGAACATTAAAAAATATTATTATAAATGATAATCAAATATCTATAATTTTTCAAAAACAACATAAAGAAGAGCTTTACAATGATTTAATTCAAAAATGTAAAAAATTACTTAACAAATATAATTCTAATCTTAATTTTAATTTTTTATTAACTTCAGAGTTAACTAATAAAAATATGAAAAATAAAACTTTTATTAAAAATAGTATTAAACCCAAAGGTATAAAAAATATTATTGCAATTGCGTCTGGTAAAGGCGGCGTGGGCAAATCAACCCTAACAACAAATCTCGCATTATCACTAAGTAATAAAAATTTAAAAGTGGGAATATTAGATGCAGATATCTATGGGCCTTCCCAACCAAGAATGCTTGGCCTAAATAATAAAAAACCAGAACAAACTTCAAATGGAAAAATAACAACTTTAAGTAAGTTTAATGTTAAATGTATGTCTATTGGTTTTTTAATTTCTGAAGAAAATCCCATGATATGGAGAGGACCAATGGTACAAGGTGCTTTAGAACAATTAATTAAAGATGTTGAATGGGGAGATTTAGATTTATTACTTATAGACATGCCTCCAGGCACAGGAGATGTACAATTAACTATGAGCCAAAGAGTTCCTTTATCAGGAGCTATAATAGTGTCTACACCTCAAGATATTGCTTTAATAGATGCTCGTAAAGGCTTAAATATGTTCAAAAAAGTTAATGTACCAATTGTTGGTATAGTAGAAAATATGAGTTATTATGTATGTCCAAATTGCGAAACAAAAACTATGCTATTTGGGCATGGAGGAGCGAAACAAATCTCAAAAGATATGGAAGTTGAATTTTTAGGTGAAATACCTTTGGATATAGATATACGTATTAATTCTGATGAAGGGAAGCCTAATAAAACAATTTTAGAGGGTACAAATAATGCTATTTATTTTGATAAAATCTCACAAAAATTGATAGAATTTCTTGAAGAAGAAGATCAAAAAAATCTTAATGGACCAATTATAAAATTTGAATAAAATAAACTATTTTAAATGTTTTATTAGCTCATTCCACTCTCTTTGACTTAATCCACTATTTTTCTGTTCAACTTTATTGCCTGCTAACATAAGTTTTATAATATTCATGGCTTCTTCTGATAATTCAACCGATCCAGATCGATAGCTTTTGAAAGCTTCAGCTGTAATTGGCACCCAAGATTCCATAATTTTATATATTATGTCTGCATAAACTCTAATTTCAAATTGAGCATGACTATCTGCTCTTAAAAAAATAAAGTTCATCAAATTATGCAAATTAGTTTTCCAATACCATTGAGTATAAGTATTTAAAGTGAGATTTATTCTTGCTAACTCTCTTGATAGACCATCTCGATTATCATCTACAATTTCACCTTTAGAGTTTTCATTTAATAAATATTCGTAGGTTTCATAGGACTTCTCTGCATCTCTTTTTAATAAAAATAAAGCTTCTTCAGAATCCTTAGGAGATAAAGTATCACCTCTTCCTTGTTTATTCAATTTTGACTGAATAGCTAAGTCTTTTGCTTCTGGTATATAAAATTCTTTATCCAAGACTGAATACCTAGCAGAATACTCATTAATACTCGCTGTACGGTGCCTAATCCATTGTCTTGCTATAAACATTGGCAACTTTACATGTAATTTTATTTCACACATTTCAAAAGGAGTAGAATGTCTATGTCTCATTAAATATCTAATAAGACCTCTATCCTCAGATACACGGCTTGTACCTTTACCATATGAAACTCTTGCAGCTTGCACTATTGCTTGATCATCCCCCATATAATCTACAACTCTTACAAAACCATGGTCTAATGCTGGAAAGACTTGATATAATATTTTTTCTATTCCTGGAGCTACCGGTCTAATAGTCTTATTAGAACTATTTCTTAGAGCATTAATCTCATTTATATGGTCACTGGAAAGATTATTTTTTGAATCAGTCATAAATTAACCTCAGTTAATACATTATAATAAATATATAAACGATTATTAAATTAATAAAAATATTTATTTTGTATTTATAAAAAAATATTTTAAAAACCTTTATAAAAAATTACTATTACTTATAATAAACATGCTGGTTCATATCAGCTATGGCAATAAACGGAATATTATATAAATGTAATGGACCCGGGGGCAGTACCCGGCACCTCCACCATCGTATATATTTAATGGGGGTGAAATAGGATCGACATGCATTGAAGGATATTTACTTTTGCTCGGGATGGTACCTACGTAATGGACCAATTTTATAACTGCAAACGACAACAGTCGTGAGGTAGCTCTTGCTGCGTAGTCAGTAAGAAATACCGTGGTTAAACTCCCAGCGCGTCACACCGTTTGGGCGAGGTATAATGAAGCACCTGGCA
>Ga0315316_10004578_pt1 | contig 10115 bp, 13 predicted proteins | sample M160m3416metaG_FD_203702 | JGI IMG/M metagenome (GOLD analysis project Ga0315316, IMG submission 203702) | Ammonia-oxidizing marine archaeal communities from Monterey Bay, California, United States - M1 60m 3416 | ecosystem: Environmental > Aquatic > Marine > Intertidal zone | place: USA... | reverse complement strand
AAGCATACTTTGAAAACAGAAGAGGGCGCTGATATAGATGGTTATATTAAGAGAGTAAACAATGGAAAAACAAATACAGAAGAAGATATAGCCATAGAAGAAATTGTCGAGAAAGAAAGATCTGTTAAACCAAAAATAGTTCCTGTCACTCACCACAAAGAGGCTGTGTAAATCAGCTCCGTACCGTTTAGTTCTCATATAATATATAACTAAAAATATTATGAACGAAAATGAAGAGTCAAAAACTTCAATTGGAGTTATTGGAGCAGGAATACAAGGTGTTTGCATTTCTCTCTGTCTTCTTAAAAAAGGTTTTAGGGTAACTCTCATAGATCGTGAAGATCCGGGCAAAAATTCAGCTTCCTATGGTAACGCAGGCCATTTTTCACCTTACGCTTCTGTGCCAATGAATAGACCTGATGTGTTAGTAGATGTACCCTCAATGCTATTTAGTTCGACAGGGCCTTTAGCTTTGAAGTGGAACTATGTACCTAAAATGATCCCATGGTTTTTAAAATTTATAAAAAACTGCAGTAAAAAAAAAATGATGCACACAACGAAGTATATGCATCAAATTTTAGATTTAGCACTGCCCGCTTATGATGAACTATTTGAGAAGATTGATGTATCAGGATTAGTAGAAAGCAAAGGCATAATTTATTTTTGGACTGATAAAGATTTAAAAAGTAGGGAATTAGAAATTAATATAAGAAATGAACTTGGGATAAAACAGCAATTATTAACTCCTCATGAAATTCACGATCTTGAACCAAATATTAAGAAAATTTACCATGGTGGAGTTTTATATCCTAATGCTAGGCACACAAGGAATCCTAAAAAAATTTTATTAAAATTATTCAATTATTTTTTAAAAATGGGAGGCTTTTTCAAAAAACAAAATGTACAAACAATTAGTTTTACAGCTGATGATAAACCAGTAGTAAAGACAGATTTAAATTTTTATACTTTTGATAAATTAGTTATTGCATGTGGAGCTTTTTCAAAGAAATTGACAGATCAAGTTAATGAAAAAATTCCACTAGATACTGAGAGAGGTTATCATATTCATTTCAAAGGTCATGATAATTTACTCTCTAGACCTGTAATTTTTTTAAACAGAGGCTTCGGAATTACTCCTATGGAACAAGGATTAAGAGTGGTAGGTACAGTCGAATTTGGTGGATTAAACAACCCGCCCAGCAAAAAAAGAGTTCAAAATTTAATAAATAGTGCAAAATATCTTTTTCCTAAACTGGGAAAACATGAGGATGAATGGTTGGGTTTTAGACCAACTTTACCAGATTTTTTACCAGTAATTGGTCCCTCAAAAAATTATAAAAACCTATTTTATTCTTTTGGCCACCACCATCTTGGATGGACACTAGGAGCTATTTCAGGAAAAATTATAGCTGGGATGATTGCAAACGAAAATACAAATTTAGATTTATCTCCTTACAACTCTCAAAGATTCAGTTAGAGGTAATTTTGTTTTCAAAAGATAAAACTGCTTATATTTTTCTTATACTTGCTACTTTATTTTGGTCTGGCAATTTTATTGTAGGAAAAGCTGCTAGCTCATTTGATATACCTCCCTTTACTTTGAATTTTTATAGATGGTTATTTGCCTGGTTAATACTTGCGCCCTTTACATTAAAAGAAATTTATAAGACACGATCAAATATATTGGGCAATTTAAAATATGTTTTAATTTTAGGGATTACGAGTATCACATTATTTAATTCCATAGTTTATTATTCGTTACAATTTACCCAGGTAATAAGTGGAGTGTTAATGATATCTACTATTCCTGTCATGATTATATTTTTTTCATCATTACTAAAAATTGAGAAAACTAATTTCTATCAGGTCTTGGGAGTTATATTTTCTATGCTTGGAGTAGTGGTAATTATTACTCAACTTAATGAGGAAAAAATTAAGGAATTAAGTTTTAATAAGGGTGATTTATCAATAATTATAGCAATGCTTTCTTGGGCTTTATATTCAACTTTGTTAAAAAAGAACAAATTAGAGTTATCACAATTATCACTATTGCAAGTAATTATAAGTTCAGGTCTAATTTTTTTATTTCCAATTTATATAATTGAAATGAATCTAGGTCGTATCGTAATTTTGGATCTACCTTTTATTTTTACACTTATCTACGTTGTCTTGTTTCCTGGGTTAGCATCATTTATTTGTTGGATCAAAGGTATTGGATTAATTGGTGCTAATAGATCAGGAATATTTTTACACTTAATGCCAATTTTTAGTACAGTAATGGCAATATTAATATTTAATGAGCAATTCATGATTTTTCATTTAGTTGGCGCCATATTAATCATTAGCGGAATTGTTCTTTCTACTAAAGGACAAAAAGCATGAGGATTAAAGAAGGAGACAAGCTTCCTGATTCAAAAGTGTTTATCATAGATATGGATAAAGAATACGAACATAAAGAAATATCTACAAATGAAATTTTAAATAAAGATAAAATAATTCTATTTGGTCTACCGGGAGCCTTTACACCTGGGTGCTCAAAAAAACATTTACCAAGTTTTCTTGAATTCGCAGAAAAAATAAAGGAAAAAAAAATAAAAAAAATCTTTTGTATTTCAATTAACGATCCATTTGTAATGGAAGCTTGGGGTAAAAATTATAATTTAAAAGATGAATTAATTTTATTAGCTGATGCAAAAGGTGATTTTACAAAAAAGATTGGAGCTGAATTTAATTGGAGAGGTTGGGGAATAAGGTCAAAAAGATACACAATGTTATTAGATGATGGTGTTATAAAAAGATTGGTAACAGAAGAGGGAAAATGTGAACTGACTGCTGCAGACAATTTCCTGAAAGGAATTTAATATGATTTCAAAAGAGCAAAAAAAAATTTTATTTGAAGAAGGGACAGAACCAGCTGGCACCAGTCCTTTAAATTATGAAAAAAGAGAAGGTGATTATTGTTGTGTAGGATGTGGCACAAAACTTTTTGAATCTAAATCAAAATATGAAAGTGGAAGTGGGTGGCCATCTTTTTTTAAGTCATTACCCAATGTATTTGAAACTAAAATTGATAATTTAATCGGATCTCCAAGAACAGAATATCATTGCAAAAAATGTGGAGGACATCATGGTCACATTTTTGATGATGGACCTAAGCCCACTGGCAGAAGGTACTGTAATAATGGTGCGTGCTTGATCTTTAAACCAAAAAGTTAATGCAACAACTAGTTTATATGTTAAGCAAACAGATGTAAGTATAATATTTATAAATTAACTTTTTAGTAAATTATCTAATTCACCTGATGTCTCTAAAGCTTTTAATTCGTTGTATCCACCAACATAAGTTTCTCCAACAAAGATTTGAGGAATTGTTCTTGCGCCTTTAGTTTTTTCTTGCATTTCTATCTTTTTCGCTGGATCAGTCGCAATATTATATTCTGTATAATCAACTTTTTTTTTGCTTAACAAATGTTTTGCTGCAGAACAAAAATTGCAAGTAGGCCCTGTATAAATTACTACTTTTTTCATATCTCCTATTATATGGTAATTAACATTAAGAAAATCAATAGAATGGTTACGGTTTATATTTATTTTTGGCTACACTACTTTTGTGCTGAAAAACAGGATTTTACTCAGATATATAGCAATTGAAGTCATAAAGAAATTGGACTTTGAATTATACAAGTTTAAAAAGATAAACTAATTCTCCCATATTTTCTCTAACATTTTTTCTCTACCGCAGGCTTTTTTATAAAGCAAATAATTCATAAAGTTTTCTTGATAATAATTTTGATGATAGTCCTCAGCGGGATAGAATTTTTTAAATTTTCTAATAAAAGTAACTACTTTTTTTCCTTTAAATTTTTTTTCAATATTTTTTATAGAATTTTTTATCTCTCTTTTTTCATTTTCGTTTTTGTAAAAAACAACAGATCTGTAGCTTAATCCTTTATCACAAAATTGACCTGCAGAATCAAAAGGATCAATATTTTGCCAGTATAAATTTAATAACTTTTTGTAATTTATAATATCCTCATTATAAATAATTTTTGCTACCTCAAAGTGTCCAGTATTTTCATAAGTTACTTGTTTATAAGTAGGATTCTCTAATTCACCACCAGAGTATCCAGAAATAACTTCTTCAACACCTTCCGATTTTTCAAAGAACTCCTCTACGCACCAAAAACATCCTCCAGCAAAATAGGCTTCTTTAATAGTTTTGGAATGAGCAATAGACACGTTTAATAAAATTGCTAAAATAATAGCAAAAATTTTTTTCATTAAATTAATTGTTTTATATTTTATTTTAGAAGAACGGTTAGTTTTGCGAGCACTGTATTGTTACACAAATTTTTATTCTCCCCATACAACTGCAAATTCGTAAGCTATCGCAACTTCTATACCAATCTTGTTTTATTACATATAGATTTTGTCGGCTAATCCATAACAAAGTATGGCGCTTAACAGCGTTAAAACTCCAGGTGCAATTATTCCTTCATTTGTAGTTTTTTCCGTAAGACCAAGTTTATTGATCTTAATAGCATAAATACCAATTATAAACGCAGATAAATTTTGTAAGAATACTAAATTAAAAAATCCCCACGTTCCATAAATTCCATTATCCCTAACAAACATAAAATAAAGAGCCATCACAAATGCACCAATAAACATTGCGCCAAAAAATCTTGTCATTATAGCGCCAGTTTTATCTACGCCATATTGATCTAGAAATGGTTGAGTTGCAAACACACATCTATAAGCATAGAACCCATAACCTATAAAATGAATTATGAAAACCGCTAAATAAATTATTCCATTAAATTTTTCTATCATTTTTATTTCCCCTTTTTATTTTTTTTAAACACTTACAGCTTCAATCAAATCAGCATCACAAGTTTTATCTCTTGCTGCTTTGTCTGTTTGATTTCCTTATAATCCATAAAATTACCGAAAGTTTGTAGATAAGTACAGTACTTAAAATTGTCTTTATTTAAGTGCAGTGCTTCTATACTCTTTATTTAATCATGAAATTGGGATTTATTGGAACAGGAAAAATTACCTCATCGGTTATAACTGGAATTTGTACTTCAAATATTTTGTTTCAAAAAATTTTTGTGTCTTCAAGAAATAGAAATATAGCCCAAGGATTAAAAAAAAGATTTAAAAAAGTTAATATTGCAAAAACTAATCAAGAAATTATTGATAAATGTAATTGGATTTTTTTAGCTGTAACGCCACAAGTTGGTGAAAAAATATTACCAAAATTAAATTTTAGATCTAACCAAAAGATTATTAGTTTTATTTCTACAATTAATTTAGCTCAATTAAAAAAAATAGTTAAAAAAGAAGTAAAAATTGTCAGAGCTATACCATTACCACCAATTTCATTAGGTAAAGGGCCGATTCCTATCTGCCCACCAGATAAACAGGTAAAAAATTTTTTTGATAAAATAGGAACCACAATTGAGATTCGAAGTGAAAGAACATCGAAAAATTTGTGGGTAACATCAGGCATGATGGCACCTTTTTATGAAATGTTAAATGTTTTAGCTGATTGGTTGGTTAAAAAAGGCATCAAAAGGAATGAAGCTCAAAAATATATTACTTCCTTATTTGCTGCTTTATCTGAAGATTCGGTCATAAATTCAAACAAACATTTAAAATACTTAGTGTCCGAATCTCAAACACCTGGTGGACTCAATGAACAAGGCGTTAAAGAACTTAAAAGATCTGGATTTTATAAATCTTTAGAAAAATCTCTTAATAGTATTTTAAAAAGATTAAATAAAGCATAATTTTATGGAGCAAGATTTAAATATTTTGCAAGTCAATAATCTTTCCAAATATTTTGGAGGCCTAGCAGCTGTTTCAAACTGTACTATAAAAATTAAAAAAGGTTCAATAACTGGAGTAATTGGTCCCAATGGTTCCGGAAAAACTACTTTATTTAATTTAATTGCAGGAAATTTAAAACCTTCAAAAGGAAGTGTTTTATTTTGTGGTGAAGATATTACTGGAATGCCTTCATATGAGTTATTTTCTAAAGGCTTGCTAAGGACTTTTCAAATTGCACATGAATTTACCAATCTTACTGTGTTAGAAAATTTAATGATGGTTCCAGGAAAACAATCAGGAGAACATCTGACCAATGCATTATTTAATTCAAAGATTGTAAATCAGGAAGAAAAAAAAATAAAGAAAAAGGCTCTTGAAGTAATAGATTTTTTGAATCTTACTCAATTATCCCAAGAGCTTGCAGGAAATTTATCCGGGGGACAGAAAAAATTGTTAGAACTTGGCAGAACTATGATGGTCGATGCTAAATTAGTTTTGTTAGATGAGGTAGGAGCAGGTGTGAATAGAACTTTATTGAAAGATATTGGAAGCGCAATTCTAAGGCTTAATAAAGAAAAAGGTTATACTTTTTGTATGATTGAGCACGATATGGATTTTATAAGCAGACTATGCGATCCAGTAATTGTTATGTCTGAGGGGTCTGTTTTATTTAAAGGAACTTCAAATGAGGTAAAAAACAATGAACAGGTAATCGAAAGCTATCTTGGGAGAGGCTCTAAGACCAGAAATGGAAAAGGATAATGCACTTTTTTTCTGGTGAAAACATGACAGGTGGTTATGGGGGTGCAGATATAATTAACTCCTGCACAATCAATGTAAACAAGAAAGAGATTGTTGCAATTCTTGGACCAAATGGTGCAGGAAAATCTACCGCAATGAAAGCTATGCTTGGTCTATTAAATCTTAAATCAGGAAAAGTTTCCATTGATGGAAAAGATATATCGAAACTAAACCCTCAAGACAGAGTTAAGGAAGGAATATCATTTGTTCCTCAGACCAGAAACGTTTTTACAGGATTAAACGTTCAAGAAAATTTGGAAATGGGAGCTTATTTAAGAGAAGAGCGTATAGAGGAAATTATTAATGAGATTTATGAATTATTTCCAGTTTTAAAAGAAAAAAGATACCAAGTAGTGGGGGAGCTATCTGGTGGCCAAAGGCAACAAGTTGCTTTGGGTAGGGCCTTAATGACTAAGCCATCTGTGCTGATGCTGGATGAACCTACAGCTGGTGTTTCACCAATAGTAATGGATGAATTATTTGACCATATATTAAAAGTTAAAAAAAAAAATGTCGCAATCATAATGGTTGAGCAAAACGCAAAACAAGCTTTAAGAATTGCAGACAGAGGTTATGTTTTGGTTACAGGAGAAAATAAATTTTCTGGCACTGGAAAAGAATTATTAAATAATCCAGAAGTTAGAAGATCATTTTTGGGTGGATAATATGGATATTATAAATGCAATAGTTTTACTTTTAAATTACATATTCGTACCTGCTTTATCGTATGGCTCTCAATTAGCCCTAGGTGCTATTTTTGTTTCTTTAATTTATGGGATTTTAAGATTTGCTTATTTTACTGCGGGAGACCTTATGTCATTTGGGACTATGTTTACGATTTTATTTACATGGTATTTTCAATCACTAGGCTTTAGCCTTGGTGTGCTACCCACAGCATTAATTGCTATTCCATTCGGAATAATTGTCACAATTTTCTATGTTCTCGCTAAGGATAAATTGGTTTTTAGCTATTACCGTTTTAAAAAAAGCCCACCAGTTATGCTTGCAATGGTGAGCATTGGAACAATGTTTGTTACCCAGGCAATTGTAAGAATAATTATTGGACCATTTGATAGAAGATTTTTTGATGGAGAAAAATTTATTTTAAAAGCAAATGAATTTAAAGAAATGACAGGTTTAAGTGAAGGATTGACTATTAAGTCAACTCAAGTAATTACTTTGCTAGTTACAATTATAGTTGTTTCAATTTTATTTTGGTTCTTAAATAAAACAAAAACTGGAAAGAGCATGCGCGCTTATTCAGATAATGAAGACTTAGCATTACTGTCTGGAATAGATCCTAAAAAAGTTGTTATGATTACTTGGGTAATAGCTGCAATTTTAGCAACAATTGGTGGAACTCTATATGGGTTAGATAAAAGCTTTAAACCATTTACTTATTTTAATAATATGCTTCCAATATTTGCAGCGGCTATTGTTGGGGGTATTGGAAATCCATTTGGGGCTTTTTTAGGAGGTTATGTTATTGCTTTTTCGGAAATACTTGTAACTTATGCATACAGAAAATTCTTTATTTATTTGCTTCCAGAAAGTATAGAACCAGACAGTTTATTACAATTATTATCAACTGATTATAAGTTTGCCGTTTCATTTTCAATTTTAGTTGTAGTTTTATTATTTAGACCATCAGGAATTTTTAAAGGAAAAGTTTTATGAGACAAAACTTAGATGTAATAGCTGCTTATGCAATAATGTTAGGACTTATAATCTTAGTAGGTTTTTTACAGTCTTGGAGTATAGCATTATCAATTTTATGCTTTTGTTTAATCTCTGCAGTTATGACAATGGGAGCAAATATCCAATGGGGATATGCAGGTTTAATAAATTTCGGAATCATGGGTTACACAGCTCTTGGTGGACTAGCAGCTGTTTTAGTTTCAGTTCCACCAGTAAAAGAAGCTTGGAAAGCTGGCGGATTAAATATGGTTTTATGTGTGCTTCTTATTACATTAATGGTTTTTGCTATTCGTTTTATTATTAAAAAATATAAAAAATCAAATAAAAGGAGTTACGGAATTGCTCTTGTCATAATAGTGGGGCTAATTTTTTTGAGATTAATATCTGGGCCTGCAATTGAATCAATTGAAGCTGTTAGTCCAGCAACTACTGGTTTTTTAGGAGGCATGGGTCTTCCGATCCTATTTTCTTGGATTGTTGGAGCTTTTTTTGCTGGAGGCTTAGCGTACATTATAGGAAAAATTGCTTTGGGTCTTAGAGCAGACTATTTAGCGATAGCAACACTATTAATTTCAGAAATTGTAATTGCAGTAATAAAGCATGAAGATTGGTTATCTCGTGGTGTTAAAAATGTTATTGGTTTAAAAAGACCAGTTCCTTATGAAATTGATCTTCAAGCTAAGGAATGGTTTGTTAATCTCGTTACAAAATTTAATAAAGGTACTTTGAATTTAATTACCGATACTTTAGAAAAAGAGCAAATGTTAAAACAGTTAGTAATTGAGGCATCAACAGTATTTGTAAAATTATGTTTTGCAGGCCTTTTTACAATAGTTGTAATTATTTTATTAATCATTACTCAAAAAGCTCTTTACTCACCATGGGGAAGGATGATGAGGGCGATTAGAGATAATGAAGAAGCTGCTAATGCTATGGGTAAAAATGTAGTTAAACAGCATCTTTTAATTTTTGTTCTTGGATCAGCAATAGTTGGAATAGCTGGAGCAATGATGGTTACTTACGATGGTTTATTTACGCCAGGAAGTTATAGGCCAATGCGGTATACTTTTTTAATTTGGGTAATGGTAATTGTTGGAGGTAGTGGAAATAATTTTGGCGCAGTTTTAGGTGGTTTTGCTGTCTGGTTTCTATGGATTGAAGCAGCACCCATTGCTCTTTTTTTAATTAATTTTTGTACAAGCGGCCTAGAGGAAACAAATGTTCTTAGACTTCATTTAATAGATAGTATTCCTTACTTTAGATTTTTAATGATGGGAATAGGCTTGCTGCTGATTATGAGATATAGACCAAAAGGTATATTGCCAGAAAAAATTAAACATATTTAAATCAACTACAGATTGTTCAAAAAATAAAATTGTAAGATTGAATTAATAAAAACTTGCTTTAAAAGCAATGTGCAAGCACAAATCAAACCAATATAGCTTTTTCAAGCTTTGTAGCTATTGATCATTTAAATTAGAGTAGTACAATACAACCTTGAGAGGGAAGATATGGGGAAAACAAACCAGGCCAGAACTGATGAAAGAAATGGTTATAGACCATTGTCACATGAGCCACAACGAAGATTAGATGTTAACAATCTTTTAAATAAAATTAAGTCTGAAAAAAATCAATCTAAAAAAACTAATCTGCTTATTTTTTCTGGAACCGTTGTTGCAGTTTTAGTTTTTATATCGCTTTTAAGTATAGTAAGTAGAATTTAATTAGACTGTTATTTATTTGGCAGTGTAGCGTTTAAAATAAATGCTAACAATCCAGCA
>Ga0315316_10004576_pt1 | contig 10117 bp, 5 predicted proteins | sample M160m3416metaG_FD_203702 | JGI IMG/M metagenome (GOLD analysis project Ga0315316, IMG submission 203702) | Ammonia-oxidizing marine archaeal communities from Monterey Bay, California, United States - M1 60m 3416 | ecosystem: Environmental > Aquatic > Marine > Intertidal zone | place: USA... | reverse complement strand
CATAATCCTGGAGAATGATATTTATTTGCATTTCTTTTTTGAAGCATTAGTTCATTTTTATCATTAAAAATAAAAACTGAAAAAGCACGATGTAAAACTCCTTTTTCATGAGCTTCCATTTTTGGCATCAAGCCTATTTTTTTATCATTTTTATCAACAAGAATAACAAAATCAGTAGTCATATGTTCTGTTATATGAATTTAGAGTTCTCTGGCAATTAAAATTCCATTAACCTGTGTACATAAACCAGGAAAGGCTTGACCTCCAAAATTAAAGTCAAAAGACATTACATATGGAAAATAACCTTGTTTTGTGGATGACCAGTAAACTAATGTTTCATCAAAATCACCCATTGCCATAGAATGTACATTGCTGTATATAGCTCCCATTGAGTCACTGCTTGGAATAAACCAATCATTAAACCCTCTATATTCTAAATCACTTACTATCTTAAAAGCATAATTATCACTTCCAAATTCAACACCATCAGCGCTATTATCATTAAGATTTCCTTGAATAATTAGCTCAGTATTTTCCATTCCTGAACCAATTTCACTACTAGTATCTAAATCAAAAATGTCTCCCCATGCCACATCTCCAATTTCAGAAAAATCAGTTGCAACCATTATAGTAGACTCCATCACATTTACATGGAATATAAAACCTCCACCATATTCTAAACCATATAAGCCTTCTACACCTATTTCGTTTATTACAGATGCAATTGGAACGCCATTGTCTAAATTTTGAATAATTGTTAGTTCAGAATTAAAAATTGTTGGATCTAAAACCTCCTCATTTGAACATCCAATAAAGCTTATTAAAATAATAAGAGAATAAAAAATATTTTTCATAGGCAATTAAATTATATAATTGTTGTATGAATTAAAAGCAATTCAAACAGTAATGACAATTTACAAAAAAAGTAAAGAAAGTTTAAAGACTAACATTCTACGCCTTAGCAGTAGGTCCAAAATTCAACTGAATATTAGGATTCTCATAATCTTTTATAGAACCATAGCTTTCTTCAAATCTTTTTATATTATCATTTAAAGCTTTTGATAACTTTTTTGCATGCTGTGGTGTAATGATAATCCTAGATTTAACCTTATTCTTTTGAGCTCCAGGCATTATAGAAATAAAATCAACTACAAACTCTGATACAGAATGATTTATAATAGCAAGATTAGAATAAACTCCTTCAGAAACCTTTTCATCAATTTCAATATTGATTTTTCCTTTTGTGTTTTTTTTATCTGTACTCATTGATTAATTTATCTAGTTAATATTAACTTCTTCCTCAGACTCAAGTTTAGAATCAACAAGTTCATCATAAGCCTCATTTGATCCTACTAATAAATCATCATATTTTCTAAGGCCAGTACCTGCAGGTATCTTATGACCTACAATTACATTTTCCTTTAATCCGTTAAGATTATCAACTCTTGCATTTACAGCAGATTCATTAAGAACTTTTGTTGTTTCTTGGAATGATGCAGCTGAAATAAAAGATTTAGTTTGAAGAGAAGCCTTAGTAATACCTTGTAAAATAGGTGTTGCCGTGGCTGGTTTAGCATCTCTAGCAACTAACTCCTTTTTATCTTCTCTTTTTAAGATTGAATTCTCATCTCTAAAATCTCTTGTAGATATTATTTGACCCACTTTATAATTTTCTGAATCTCCAGAATCTTCTACTAATTTTTTACCGTAAATACTATCATTCTCATCTATAAAATCAGATTTATGAATCAACTGATCTTCTAAGAAGATTGTGTCACCTGAATCTACAATTTTTACTTTTCTCATCATTTGCCTTACAACAACTTCAAAATGTTTGTCATTAATTTTTACTCCTTGAAGCCTATATACCTCCTGTACTTCATTTACTAAATATTGTTGAACAGCGGAAGGTCCCTTGATATTAAGTATGTCATTTGGAGTAATAGATCCTTCTGACATTGGTGTTCCTGCCTTTACATAATCATTTTCTTGAACAAGGATTTGATTAGATAGTTTGATTAAATATTTTCTAATCTCACCTATTTTAGATTCAATAATAACTTCTCTATTACCTCTTTTAATTTTTCCAAATGAAACAACACCATCAATTTCACTTACTATAGCAGGATTTGAAGGATTTCTAGCTTCAAATAATTCTGTAACTCTCGGAAGTCCTCCAGTAATATCACCTGTTTTAGCAGATTTTCTAGGAATTTTAACTAAAATATTCCCTAGATTAATTGATTCATTGTTTTTTATCATTAAATGAGCTCCAACAGGAAGATTATAAGATCTAATTATTTCATCTTTTTTGTTTTTTACATGAATTGTTGGTATAAGCTTTTTATTTCTAGATTCTATTATTACTTTTTCCTGAAAACCAGTCTGTTCATCAATTTCAACCTGATATGTAATACCTTGGTCTATATTTTCATATTCAATCTTACCTGAGAAATCAGCAATAATAACTCCATTATATGGATCCCATTGGCATACTAAGGTGTCTTTCTTAATTTTTTGTCCATCTTTAATAAATAATGTAGCACCATAAGGAATATTATTATTACTTAAAACTAATCCAGTATTACTATCAATTATCTTTAGTTCTGATGATCTTGAAACAACTATATTTATTTTGTTCCCTTCACTATCACTTCCTTTAACAGTTTTTAAGTCCTCTATTTCAGCTATTCCATCATACTTAGAAATAAGACTGTTTTCTTCAGAAATATTTCCAGCAATACCTCCAACATGGAACGTTCTTAATGTTAACTGTGTTCCTGGCTCACCAATCGATTGTGCAGCAACAACACCTACAGCTTCTCCTGTTTGAACAACCTTCCCAGTAGCTAAATTTCTTCCATAACATTTTGCACATATACCTTTTTTAGATTCACATGTTAATGCCGATCTAACCTCTATTTGATCAATTGCAGAATTTTCTATTTTATTAGCAACTATATCATTAATGTGATCACCAGATGATACAATTATTTCTGAAGTTGTAGGGTCATAAATATCATGTAAAGCAGTTCTACCCACTATTCTTTCTTCTAATTTCTCAACAACCTCCTCGTTCTTTTTCAAAGGAGATACATTAATACCTCTTAAAGTTCCACAATCATCTTGAGTAATTATAACGTCCTGAGATACATCTACAAGTCTTCTAGTTAAATATCCAGCATCAGCAGTTTTTAATGCAGTATCTGCAAGTCCCTTCCTTGCACCATGAGTTGAAATAAAATATTCTAAAATTGATAAACCTTCTTTAAAATTAGATAAAATGGGATTTTCAATAATTTCACCACCACCAGCAGTTGATTTTTTTGGCTTTGCCATTAAACCTCTCATACCTGTAAGCTGTCTAATCTGTTCTTTTGATCCTCTTGCTCCTGAATCAAGCATCATATAAACTGAATTAAATCCTTGCTGGTCCTCTCTAATTCTTTTCATTGATAGTTCCGTTAATTCAGCATTTGTTGAAGTCCATATATCGATTACTTGATTATATCTTTCATTATTTGTAATTAAACCCATATTATAATTGGACCTAATTGTATCAACTTGTTTATTTGCTTGATCAATCATCTTATGTTTTTCAATAGGAATAATTATATCTCCCAAACTAAATGATAAACCTCCTTCAAAAGCAAACTTATATCCAAGTGTTTTTATATCATCTAAAAATGCAGCTGTTTCTGGGACACTAGTTTGTTTTAATATTTTACCAATAATGTCTCTTAATGATTTTTTTGTTAATACATCATTTATATATCCTGCTTTTTCTGGAACTTTTTCATTAAATAGAACTCTACCTACAGTAGTTTCAATAATTTTACTTACTAGTTCAGTTCTGTCATCATTATAATCTAATGTTTTTACCTTTATTGAAGCATTCAAATCCACTTTATTTTCATTATAAGCAATTATTACCTCATCAGGGGAATAAAATGTTAACCCTTCACCAGTAACATTAACATTCTCATCTGAAACTCTAAGTTTTGTCATATAATATAAACCTAAAACCATATCTTGAGAAGGTACAGTTATTGGTGATCCATTTGCTGGATTTAAAATATTATGAGATGCTAACATTAAAAGTTGGGATTCAAGGATCGCTTCAGGTCCAAGTGGAAGATGAACTGCCATCTGGTCTCCATCAAAATCAGCATTAAATGCAGTACATACTAATGGATGTAATTGAATAGCCTTCCCTTCAATTAATTTTGGCTGAAATGCCTGTATACCTAATCTGTGCAGAGTTGGAGCTCTATTTAATAATACAGGGTGTCCTTTAAGTACATTTTCAAGAATATCCCATACTACTGGATCTCTTCTATCAATAATCTTTCTGGCTGATTTTACAGTTTTTACTATACCTCTTTCCATTAATTTTCTTATAATAAAAGGCTTATATAGTTCAGCTGCCATGTTCTTTGGTAGTCCGCATTCAAATAATTTCAAATCAGGTCCAACAACAATAACAGATCTTGCAGAATAATCTACACGTTTACCTAATAAATTTTGTCTAAATCTACCTTGCTTACCTTTTAATGAGTCTGAAAGAGATTTCAATGGCCTATTTGACTCAGTTTTTACTGCAGATGATTTTCTTGTATTATCAAATAATGAGTCAACAGATTCTTGAAGCATTCTTTTTTCATTTCTTAAAATAACTTCAGGAGCTTTAATCTCTATTAATCTTTTTAATCTATTATTTCTAATAATTACTCTTCTATAAAGGTCATTTAAATCTGAAGTAGCGAATCTACCTCCATCAAGAGGAACTAATGGCCTTAATTCAGGAGGAATTACAGGGACAGCCTTCATTATCATCCATTCTGGCAGATTCTCCCTATTTAAATTACCTTCCTTAAATGATTCAACAACCTGAAGCCTTTTTAGTGCTTCAGTTTTTCTTTGTTTAGATGTTTCATTATTTGCCTTATCTCTAAGTTGATATGAAAGTTCTGCTAGGTCAATTCTTGAAAGAAGATCAATAAGACATTCTGCTCCCATCTTTGCAATGAATTTATCTGGATCTTCATCATCTAAATACAAATTTTCCTGAGGTAATGTTTCTAAAATATCTAGATACTCCTCTTCAGTTAAAAAGTCCATTTTATTTATGGCTTCACCTTCTGCATTAACAGCAATACCTGGTTGAATAACTACATATCTTTCATAATATATAATCATATCTAATTTCTTTGAAGGTAACCCAAGTAAATAACCAATTTTATTGGGAAGAGATCTAAAATACCAAATATGAGCAACTGGCACAACAAGATTAATGTGTCCTACTCTATCTCTTCTTACTTTTTTCTCAGTAACTTCAACTCCACATCTATCACAAACTATACCTTTATATCTAATTCTTTTATATTTACCACACGCACATTCATAATCTTTTACTGGTCCAAATATTCTTTCACAAAATAGACCATCCCTCTCAGGTTTGTGAGTTCTATAATTAATAGTTTCAGGCTTTAAAACCTCTCCTTTTGATGCAGCTAAAATAGACTCAGGTGAGCCAAGTCCAATAGAAATTTTATTAAATTTCAAAACTGTTTTATCTTGTTTTCTTGCCATAATAAATGGATATATTTTTAATAATAAATTATTCTTCTAATCTTATATCTAAACCTAGTCCTTTAAGTTCATGCATTAATACATTAAATGATTCAGGAAGACCTGGATTTGGCATAGAATCTCCTTTAACTATAGATTCATATGTTTTGGCTCTACCCACAACATCATCAGACTTAACTGTAAGTATTTCTCTTAGAGTACTAGAAGCACCATAAGCTTCAAGAGCCCAAACTTCCATTTCTCCAAATCTTTGACCACCAAATTGTGCTTTACCTCCTAAAGGCTGTTGAGTTATAAGAGAATAAGGTCCAATTGATCTAGAATGCATCTTATCATCAACCATATGTCCTAATTTTAACATGTATATAACTCCAACAGTAGCTGCTTGATCAAACTTTTCTCCAGTTCCACCATCATATAAGTATGTATGGCCAAATTTTGGAACTCCAGCCTTATCAGTTATTTCATTAATTTCATCTAATGATGCACCATCAAAAATTGGAGTAGAATACTTTTTATCAAGGTTTTTACCAGCCCAACCAAGTACAGTTTCATAAATCTGTCCAATATTCATCCTTGAAGGAACCCCTAGAGGATTTAATACAATGTCTACAGGTGTTCCATCTTCTAAGAATGGCATATCTTCCTGTCTTACAATTTTAGCAACAATACCTTTATTACCATGTCGACCTGCCATCTTATCTCCTACTTTTAATTTTCTCTTTTTAGCTATATATACTTTAGCTAATTTTAAAATACCTGCAGGTAATTCATCACCAACTGAAATTGTAAATTTCTCTCTTCTTAATGATCCTTGAAGATCATTTTCTTTAATCTTATAGTTATGAATAATTTGAGAAATTAAAAGATTCATTTTTTTATCAGCCGTCCACTTACCTGCAATTAAATGAGCATAATCATCAGCAGCATTCAACATTTTTAAAGTAAATTTCTTTCCTTTAGGAAAAACTTCTTCACCTAAGTCATTATATATTCCTTGAGATGTTTTTCCAGATAATACAGTAAATAATTTTTTTACTAATACTTTTCTTAAATCTTCAAACTTTTCATCATAAACTCTCTCTAATTCTTTTATATCATCCTTGTCTTGTAACCTTTTTCTTTTATCTTTTACTGCTCTTGCAAAAAGTTTTTTATCAATTACAATACCATTCAATGATGGAGGTGCCTTTAGTGAAGCATCTTTTACATCTCCAGCTTTATCACCAAAAATTGCTCTAAGCAGTTTTTCTTCTGGAGTTGGATCACTTTCACCCTTTGGTGTAATCTTTCCAATTAAAATATCTCCAGGCTTTATCTCAGCCCCAATTCTTATCATACCATTCTCATCTAAGTCTTTAGTAGCTTCTTCTGATACAATTGGGATATCATTTGTCAATTCTTCATTACCTAATTTTGTATCTCTAACTTCAATAGAATATTCATCAATATGAATTGAAGTAAAAACGTCATCTCTAACAACTTTTTCTGAAATAACAATTGCATCCTCAAAATTATATCCTTTCCAAGGCATAAATGCTACTTTAATATTCCTACCTAATGCTAATTCACCGGCATTAGTAGCATAGCCCTCACATAAAACTTGCCCTTTATTAACCTTATCCCCTTTAGAAACAATAGGCTTAAGATTAACACAAGTTCCTTGATTAGTTTTCTTGAATTTTGTTAAATTATATGTAATAGTACCAGATTCAAAGTTTGTCAATAATTGCTCTTTACTTCGTTTATAAGTTATTACAATTTTATCTGCATCTACGTAATCTACTACACCTTCATCTTCTGCATTTATAAGAATTCTAGAGTCAGATGCTACTTGTCTTTCAAGGCCGGTACCAACAATTGGTGATTCTGGTAAAAGCAATGGAACCGCTTGCCTCATCATATTTGATCCCATTAATGCTCTATTTGCATCATCATGCTCTAAAAATGGTATTAATGAAGCAGAAATAGAAGCAATTTGATTAGGAGCTACATCAGTATAGTGAACTTTTTCAGATTCAATAACTGGGAAATCACCCTCCATTCTTGCAATAATCATATCATCAATAATTTTACCTTTTTTATCAATTTGAATATTTGATTGTGCAATTAATTTGTCTTCTTCTTCTTCAGCACTTAAGTATACAGGATCTGAATTTATATCAACTTTTCTTTTATCTACTTTCCTATATGGAGTTTCAATAAATCCCATACTATTAATTTTTGCAAACACGCTAAGAGATGAAATTAATCCAATATTTGGTCCTTCAGGAGTTTCAATTGGACATAATCTTCCATAATGAGTATAGTGAACATCTCTAACTTCAAAACCAGCTCTTTCTCTAGAAAGACCACCGGGTCCTAACGCTGACAACCTTCTCTTATGAGTAATCTCTGCTAGTGGATTGGTTTGATCCATAAACTGAGATAATTGGTTTGTTCCAAAAAATGTATTAATAACAGATGAAAGTGTTTTTGCATTAATAAGATCAATTGGCGTAAATACTTCATTATCCCTAACGTTCATTCTCTCTCTTATAGTTCTAGCCATTCTTGCTAGCCCAACACCAAACTGTGAGGACAATTGCTCTCCTACAGTTCTTACTCTTCTGTTAGATAAGTGATCAATATCATCAATTTCAGCCTTAGAGTTAATTAATTCAATTAAAAATTTTATAATTGTAATTATATCTTCTGTGGTTAAAACTTGTTTATCCATACCGATATCAAGTCCTAATTTTTTATTCATTCTATATCTACCAACTTCTCCAAGTTTATATCTTTGATCACTAAAGAATAACTTATCGATAATTCCTCTTGCAGTTTCTTCATCTGGTGGCTCAGCATTTCTTAGTTGACGATAAATATGTTCAACAGCTTCTTTTTCAGAGTTAGTAGGATCTTTTTGAAGGGTGTTGTGAATAATTGCATATTCGCCCTGTTGATTTGTTTCTTTATGAATCAGAATAGTTTTTATTTCAGCTTCAATAATTTGATCTACATTTTCCTTATCTATCTCAGTATCTCTATCTAACAATACTTCATTTCTTTCAATAGAAACAACTTCACCAGTATCTTCATCTACAAAATCTTCATGCCATGTATTTAGGACACGTGCAGCTAATTTTCTACCATAATACTTTTTTAAGTTATTTTTAGAAACTTTAATTTCTTCTGCAAGGTCAAATATTTCAAGAATATCTTTATCTCTTTCATAACCAATTGCTCTAAATAGTGTAGTAACAGGTAATTTCTTTTTTCTATCAATATATGCATACATTACACTGTTTATGTCAGTAGCAAATTCTATCCATGATCCTTTAAATGGTATTACACGAGCAGAGTATAACTTAGTTCCATTAGCATGAAATGATTGTCCAAAAAATACACCAGGCGATCTATGTAACTGAGAAACTACAACTCTTTCAGCCCCATTGATGCAAAATGTTCCACTAGGAGTCATATAAGGTATAGTTCCTAAATATACATCTTGAACAATTGTTTCAAAATCTTCATGCTCTGGATCTGTACAATATAATTTTAATCTAGCTTTTAAAGGCACACTATAGGTTAGCCCTCTCTCAATACATTCTTGAAGATTATATCTTGGTGGATCTACAAAATAATCCAAAAATTCTAATACAAATTGATTTCTAGTATCAGAAATAGGAAAGTTATCCATAAAGGTATTATATAAGCCTTCATTTCCTCTTTCTTCAGACTTAGTTTCTAATTGAAAAAAGTCTTTAAAAGATTTAATCTGAATATCTAAGAAGTCAGGATAATTAATTGAGTTATTTAATGATGAAAAATTAACTCTTTCTGCTCTTTTTATTGACATCTATTATATAAGTTTAAGTTTTAAAAAATGTTTACGGTGTTCTTAAGCACAAATAGGCATAACTATTAAGAATCTCTCTTAATAGTTATGCCTAATGCGTTTTATATGTTAAACTTATTTAAGTTCAACCTCGGCTCCAGCTTCTTCTAATGATTTTTTCATTCCATCAGCCTCATCTTTTCCAACAGCTTCCTTTATAGTCTTAGGTGCTCCGTCTACTAATTCCTTAGCATCTTTTAGACCTAATCCAGTTAATTCCTTAACTAGTTTAACTACAGCAAGCTTTGAACCTCCAGCTGCTTTAAGAATTACATCGAATTCTGTTTTGCCTTCATCACCAGCAGCGTCACCACCAGCAGCTGCTCCACCACTTGGAGCTGCTACAGCTGTTGCAGCCGGTTCTATTCCGTATTCATCTTTTAAAATATCAGCTAATTCACTTACCTCTTTTACTGATAAGTTTACTAGCTGTTCTGCGAAAGTTTTTAAATCTGCCATTTTTCTGTTTTTAAGTAATTTCTTTTGTTAATATTTAATTTTAATTTTCTTCTTTATTTGTTTCTTCTGAGTTATCCTCTGACTCTTCTTCAGCAGGAGCTTCTTCAGCAACAGCTTCTTCAGCAGGTGCTTCTTCAGCAACAGCCTCTTCAGCAGGAGCTTCTTCAGCAACAGCCTCTTCAGCAG
>Ga0315316_10004574_pt1 | contig 10118 bp, 9 predicted proteins | sample M160m3416metaG_FD_203702 | JGI IMG/M metagenome (GOLD analysis project Ga0315316, IMG submission 203702) | Ammonia-oxidizing marine archaeal communities from Monterey Bay, California, United States - M1 60m 3416 | ecosystem: Environmental > Aquatic > Marine > Intertidal zone | place: USA... | reverse complement strand
CTCGACGTTAAGGTTTGTTCGATTTCGGCTTTGGATGCCCACATTCGTATTGATGCACCGACGATTTTATCGCCATTTTGGATTCGGGATTTTAGGGTTTCGATGCCGTGCATATGGTGGATCTTTATCGATATCAACAAGTACCCTGAAATGATCTAATTTCTTGGGTTCTCCAAAAGAACCGTAGCTCCCATTTCGATGTACTTTTCTCTCTGCGAGTGATCGTTATTGCGGATCATCAACCTAATACCAGCTTCGTTACAGGCGTTTACGGCATATTCAACGCAAACTTCATCCGATGCTGATAGAGGATGCTCTGGATTTGCTTCACGATCGAAAGCCAAATCGTTGGGGCCCCACGAAACACAATCAATGCCTGACTTAGCTAAATTGGAAATATTTTCAATCGCACTGATCGACTCTATCTGAAGCATGAGGACTCCATAGCTATTCCACCAGTTAGCATAGTCGATTCTATCGCCATCTGAAGTAGGAAATTTCAGGTGCCGGGATTCTATTCCGACTCGTGTTGCGCCACCCCAGCTTCGCTTTCCGATTTGAGGGTAGTAAAAGTAATCTACAGCTTCCTGTGCGGTCGCTTCAGTTTCGGTCTGAGGCACTTCGATACTACTTGCACCTAAATCTAACCAATTACCGATTCTATAAGTCATTTTGGTGTGCAGAATACGAAAATGAACAGGAATAGCTAATTCCTGAGCAGCAACAAATACGCTAGTGAGTTGCGATTCAACCAAAGGACTATGTTGAGAATCCACCGCTATGAAATGATATGAGTCATCTCGACTCCAAATATCCTCAATTAAAGATCGAGAAGCGTCCCAAGGCACACTCACACCTATGGTGACTTCTCCCTCATTAATCCGTTGCTTTAAGTTCAGATGCTCAATCATTGGAATGCCCCAAGGAAAACATGTTAATCAATCTATTGAAATCATCATAGCCGATCGTATCTGTGATCACACTCGCGTCTCATCCGACACATGCAGGAGCTAGCGAACTCGAGTCCCACAAACTCCACCAAACTGTAAATAAACAAGAGAATCCCTCGCAGAAATGCGAGGGATTCTCTTGTATTTGACCCAATAACACCTGTTGTTTATGTACGCGTTGCTAGTCAGAGTACTGCGGAGACCTCATAACAAGATCTTCACTAAGTTGAAGGCGGGTCAGAAATTAATCATCAGATCCAGAACTGAACATCATCACTCCAATTGCAAGGAAGATAATAGCCAAAATGAACTGAATAAGAGCAAATATCAATGCCCCAGTCTCATCGTTCGCTCCCAAAACAAACGTAGTCACAATACCAACGATGGCAATAATGAAAACCACTAGTCCGATTATTCTTGCTTGAGGAAACAGACCAGCTAATGCAAGCCCACCACCAAGTGGTATAAGAGCCATCATAAATACTAGGTTGCTAGCATTCTGCATTCCGATCATTATAGGAGCTGCAACGGCAATAATATCTGCTCCATCAGCGACTGCTAACCCTATGCCTAAAAGAGGAGTCCAAGATGCAACCGCAATAGCGCCACCGATAGTAGCTAATCGCATCCTATTTACGGCAGCCTCGGGAGCTATCTGAGAAATACCGGCCACACTTCGAACAAATAGTAAACCTGCGGCTACGGAAAGCATTATCCCTAATTTAGCAGTGTCGCCTTCAGCAGCAATTGTTTGTACCCATTTAGCTCCATATTCACCAAAAGCCCCGCCCGTCATCATTAGACCGCCAACAATCCAAAGGATCGGTGCTACGATCAAACTCCATTTCGCAATCGGGTGAAGCCCGTGTTTGCCATCAGAATTTATTACACTCATATTGACCTCCGTGACTAAATTCCTTTGTCATGTTTAAGACTTATGTCTTTCGTTCATTTGTCATGACAACGGCAGTATGCCATAAATTAGCAAAGTTAACTTTTAGTCACTGTTCTGCTCGCCTTACTTCAAAGGATGCGGCGGGTTCGACTCACCCACCGCCGTTTAAACCGAAATCAACTCTCGCACGTTTATCGTTAGCGGGTAGTGGCACATCTGTGAGTATGTTGTTAGCTTTCTGAACTACTGCTCTCGAAAATGAGGATTGAAACAAAATTGAAAAAGGTTGCGCTAATCTCCGTAATCCTTGGATCGTTGTGCGCCATTGCCGTCAGTGGCTGCATTGGAAAAACTGAGCCTGAACAACTTGTAGTTTTTGCCGGAGCATCAGATGTGGCCATAGGCACCGCTCGTGTGCCATTGAATATTCAGTTAATTAATGGGGCAAGATTCGACGATCGCGCAGACGAACTTGAAGTCACTTATACATCACCCACAAAAAATGAAACGTATGTAGTCGATGATCTGACTTGGCGCGCTTGGCCTGTTCGAAGCGGAACCTACACAAGCACTATGACGTTCGATGAGGTCGGTTTGTGGAGTATTAAAGTTCGTGCAAAATCAAACAACCATTCAATCTCTGCAGGAAGCGGGATACTGGTCAAATCAGCCACTGAGGCCCCTAACATCGGAGATCTTGCCCCACTAACCGCGACTAAGACAAAACCTAGCGATGGGAACTTACGCTCAATAACTAGTGCCACCGATCCAGATCCCGACTTGTATTCGGTCAGTTTCGAAAACGCTGTCGCATCGGGGAACCCTACAGTCATCACTTTCTCAACACCTGCTTATTGTCAATCGGCAACATGTGGCCCTCAGACAGATGTACTTTCGGCGCTGGATGACGTCTACAAGGGAAAAGCTAGCTTCATACACGTCGAAATATTCGACAATCCAGAACAAATGCTTGCAACAGGGGATCCAACAGTAGGTATTGAAGCATCAGTAATCCACGAATGGAATTTCCACACCGAACCATGGACGTTTGTAGTCGATGGTAATGGCATCGTTATTGGTCGATTCGAGTCATTCGCCACTCAAACTGAAATCGAAGAATACCTAGTGCCCATCCTGAACTAAACCTAATCGGCAATACTCAAGATAGTCAACACACCAGGTTCTAACTCTTCGTATATAACCGTTACTTCTTCTTGGAGAGCCCTGTGTTCGTTGAGATGTGACGGTGTAAATCCTGAAAAGGCCCCAACCCCTACGAAGGTCCAGAGCTTACCGGAATCTTCACGAATTGTGAGACTGGATATCGTAGTGACCGATGCTGGTTCAACGTTTACAACTTGACCGCGTACCTCGTTATCGCTGCCGAATGCTAAAAATACCGCCAGCACGATAAATATCAGTGCGGCAATAACGAATGCCACTGTAGCTGCGGTTCTAATTTTGCTCATAGATTGATCCTAGCAATAATCCTCGCTGTAACTGGGCATCACTCTGAGAATTAACGATGGCTCACGCCGGTATATCGACTTAAAACCGACTGTGAGGATTCCGATTTATTTACGTTTAACACCAGCTTTCCAGAGTACTCCAATGTCATTTCTACGCTAAATCGCATGTTTGCCGACGGCATATATTCGGAATAACTCCTATACAACATCTGATTTCCCTAATTTCCTCACAGGTTAGGTGGCTTTTTCACAGTGTTGAGAAAGACTATTGATTTATCGGCATTTTTTGTCGGAATTGGCTGTTGGTTAAATCCAATGCTGAATCACAAAGAAACCAATAACTCAAGGGTAGCCAGATAAATAAATCCGATATCGATGTACTTTCAACCACAATTAGCAAAAGCCCTCTAATGACTGTGCCATCCATAATGGTCTTTATATTACGGATCGTTTTGACCGGGTGTACAAGCGAAGAAGATGAGACGTTCAGGCCGTTATTTTTATCAAGCCAAATTGCTAACGGCGTAAGTGCTATTACTACCAAACAAGGGCTTACAGAAGCCGATATTTAGGCCGTTGTAAAAACATTCGTCACATCAAATGGCAGGGTTATGAGCTAAATATGAGAGTAGTAATGGAAATCTCGGCCAGTTGCGACATCGACAGTTGAGATAAATAAGCAGAAACAAAAGACCCCTCATTTCAGAGGGGTCTTCCACTTCTAATCTTCTATGCCGTTTTTTTAAGATTCTTTAGCACGTAGACCTTGAATACCGATTCCAACCGTGGCCACTGTAAAGATTACCCAACCGAAGAAATCTAAGTCGTCAACACCAATCCCACCGACTACCGCCACCAAATCCAAAATTTGACCTAACACTACAAGTGCTAAGAGTATTTTAACTAGCGTCGTTGAGACATTTTTCCTAAATGCAACTATTGCAATAATGATGATACCTACATCAAGTAAAACGTCACCGAGTGTACTGATCCCGTCACTAACGTTTTCCAGAGTAACGTTAACTCCAACCTCCACGTCTGGCCCCAGCCCTACCCATAAGCTCATACTAGCAATAATCAGTACCACTCCTGGCAAGAGCGCCAATCTCGCATAGTTCATCGCAGCGCCATCTGGGTCGATTTGCCTAGAGAATGAAATCCATCCGAAAATCATCAGCAACATTGTCATTCCTATAAGGGAGAAAACAACTCGTGCTAAGTCGTGATTGTCCATCATTTTCTGGGCGGATTCAGTTTCTCCTTCGGTAGTAAAAACCCCCGTTCCGAATCCGAATGCCATCATCAGGATCATTATTCCCAATGGGCCAATAATAAGGCTCCAAGCCGTACTTTTTTGCAGTTGCATTAGTTGCATTCCTTTTTAGTTGCTGTCATTCCTTGTTGCCAATTTTTCGGCGATTATACCGTCGCCCACGGTTATTAGTGCATTTGTACTAAATATGCTTATGAGGTACGTTACCCGAATTGACAAGTTATTTGTCAGAAAAAACTTGGTTTTGGTTTAAGGAGTACGTTATGGGATCAAGAATGCTTACTGGATCGTTGATGCTTGGCGGAATGATATTAGGAATTATTATGGTTTTTGTTGAACCATCTGTTTCAGAAACCGAGAATTTCGCTGTTTCTGCTCAACAGCTAATTGATAATTCCACCCAAGCCCATATTAGTTTTCTCGGAAATACTGTGGCCATGTTGGCTGCCCTAATCGGTACCGCATATCTGGCTCGTTCGATGCAAGGTGCAGATAAGCCTGGATCTGATCTCGTTGGATTAGCATCAGTCTTAGCTTTCATATCAATAACAGTACTTGCTGTTTCAGGTGTCCTTCAAGACTCTATACTTTCCACTTCCTTTACCAATAGTGGCGGTGATGCCGGTACTAGTTATGCAATTTCTGAAGGTATAGGAAACGGCGCGTTTGGTTTTATTGGTGTAACTACACTGTTACTAGGGATAGCAATATTTAGGCAAAAAAATCTGAATCCGATAGTTGGCGCAATCACTGGATTATTCGGAGCTTTGCTTGTAGTGGGTACCGTGTTGCCATCAGCTGACCCTGGGTTAGATTCAACCTCAACTATGGAAGCTATTGGTGGAACGGCGTGGTTCTTTGGGTTCCTTGGTTGGGTTCTTATGACAATGGTAATTGGTGGAATTACAATCAAGCAGGCGAGATCAAGCTAAAAACAAGCTAAAAACAAGCTAAAAACAAACTAAAGAAGCCCTTGCAGAAATGCAGGGGCTTTTCGCGAAATACCTGATATTTACTCCATTTGGACAAATAAATATCTTCTATTGTGCTTTTTGTGTTTACCCCACAGTGCGTGCACTAGTCAGTTTGTGGAAGTATCTGGTTGCTGTCCGCTTCGCGTTCTGACGACCTATGAGGTCTTACTAGTTCTACAGTGGGATTAATCTATTTGGGACGGGTTCTGCTATGCATATTGTCTAGCTATTTGCTAACCGGCTCTTGACCACCTGTTCCAGCTCTTCTGCTCGCTTTGAACTGATGTAGTAGGTACGATCTTTGCCACCTTCGGTGAGCTTCACCTCGACGCCGGTGTGCAAAAACGGAACCGACCAAGCTCTATGGCCATCACGAGCGTAACGGATACCGGCACCTCCGTACTTGTAGAACGAATACGGTGTTGATTCGACCGATTCGATTTGATCGAAGGTAAACCGCTTACGAAACTTGCCGTAACCAAATGCAAGATAGGTGTCATCAACCCATACGATTAACTTTCGAAACCAGAGTAACGCGATAGCCATGGTTATCGTCCCAAAAATCATCGCAGTATAGTAAACCCAGACAGCCCAACCAGTGAAGTCGCCGTCCTGAACAATTGAGGGAATGATGATTCCTGTGAGAATCGCTACCACCGACAGATAAAAGATTAATCTAACCCCCCACGGCATAGGGATCTCTTCGAAAAACTTGTTTGCGGGTGTTTTATATTTCATTTTGGGCAGTATGAAGAGACCACCATAACCTACCTCCTGAATTTGCTAAATAGGGGTTGATGGGACGCTGCGACTAGTTGGGTATGCATGAGGGGACTGGCGATCAAATATGGGTAAGTTTCTTGCGATAGTACGAGGAACGAAAATAGTCTATTTACTCAATTGTTTATATAGATGCTGAGGGTCATATTGTTAATATGGTGCTAGAGTTTTGATATGTCGAAACTGCGGTTAGTTATTTTCGCAATCCTGCTACCTTTGGTGGTCTTGGTTGGTTGTTCGTCTCCAGATCAGATTGCTATAGACAAAGCGGTTAGTGCAACTCTTGCTGCATCCCAACCAGCAACCACTACGGCTACATCTATATCGGAACCGGTTCCGACAAGTACTCTTAGACCAGAGTCGACAATTGCTCCTGCCCCCGTGCCGATTCCTACCGCTACTCCGACAGCGGTTCCGACACTTGCTCCTACTGCTGTGCCTACGCCAACACCAAATGCATATGCAACGATAGAAGCTGCAATATCTGCCACTAGTACAACTAATTCCATCATATCCACCGCAGTAGCAGCTACCACGATCGCAGCCGTTACGCCTACTCCTGTCCCTACTGCTACGCATACTCCTGCCCCTACTGCTACGCCTACTCCTGTCCCTACTGCTACGCCTACTCCTGTCCCTACTACTACGCCTGTCCCTACTACTACGCCTACTCCTGTCCCTACTACTACGCCTGTCCCTACTGCTACATCAGAAATGTCGATTGCTGCGATTGTGGCATTAGTAGAGTCGGGGGTCGTGAGAATACAAACAGCTACCGGAGCAGGTTCAGGATTTATCTACAAGACAGACTCGTCTACAAATGAAGCCTGGATACTCACTAATCAACATGTCGTTGGCAACCAATCTCAGGTTACTGTAACTGTTGAAAATATAACGTCCTATACGGGCCAAGTACTAGGTACTGATATTCTCCGAGATTTGGCTGTGGTTAAGATTTGCTGTTCTGATCATTTCAATGCTTTAGGACTTGGAGAGTCTGCATCTAACATCAAAGGTTCTATGGTCGTAGCGATTGGATACCCCTTGGGAGTGAGTGATTCGGCGAGAGTTACTTCGGGAATCATCTCAGCATCGTACTTCGATTCGACTTTTGACCGTTGGGAGACCCAAACAGATGCCGCACTAAACCCAGGTAACTCTGGTGGACCCTTGTTCGACATGTTTGGACAAGTAATCGGTGTGAACACATATAAAAAAGTACAGTCCTCGGGGGGAGTTGCGGTTGAGGGTACGGGATTTGCGGTTAATGAACAGACGTTCAGAAGTTTAATTCCAGAACTGGAGTTTAACTCTCCATTACCTACCCCAACAGCTACGCCAGCTACCGAGAATTCAGATGGGGAGCTTGCTTCTGTCATATACGGTCCGACGGGCGGGGCGTTAGTTCACGATCCTACACGTAATACGATCACGGAATTCCCCTCAAGTGTTTGGGAGACCAACGGAAACGTAAAAGCCACGTTCTACAACCCTTATTCAAGTGCTACCCAATCTTTTAGTTATGGCTTTTCTTTTAGAGTTTCATCTGAGGCTCATTACGTAACCGTTTCGAGTAACGGGACGTGGTCCCATTACGCTCTAACAACTGTCAAAGATAAGCTTGTTGCGAGTGGTGTACTTTCCAATTTCGATGCGACCGAAAATGGTACAAATCAAATGGAGGTTATTTTTGTAGGTGATATAGGCTGGCTGTTTGTGAACAATGAATTAATCGACGAATTAGATCTGACCGACGTTCAAACCGCAGGGGATATTCGCGCAGTTACAGGTTTTTATACCGGCGATGAGCGAGCTGGATTTGCCACTAACTTTGGTACATTTCAGATCGCTCGGCCAAGTCTAATTATGGAAAATAACTCAGGGACACTGGTGAAAGAGGAAAACAAAACGGCTGGTTGGCGCACAACCAAAACCCTATCAAACTCTTACTCAACAGCAACGATAAAAGTTCCATATGACCCGCCAACGACTTGGAGTATTAGTTTTGATTTTCGCAGCGACGAAGGTCAGGGGCGAGTATTGATAGATTCTAGGCCCGTGGGATCAGGAACGCAGTACCGGTGGAAATTAAAACATCACCCGAATCTTGCTAATTCGGGAAGTTCAATAATTACAGAGGGATTACTTTCTAATTTAGTAGTAAGCGCAGGAGGTTCAAATAAGCTCAGCTTAATGGTCAAAGATGATATCGGTGTGTTTTATCTGAATGATCAAAAAGTGAGCGAATTGGATCTAATCTCAATAACTGAAACTGGTTATGTAGGCATCGGGACATTTCTTTTCACTGGAGAAGGTTGGGCACCGGTTGGTACTGTCACGGAATTTAATGATTTCAACGTCTGGTCTATCGGAGACTAAAGTTGTACTAATTGAACATTCTTTTCCGTTCCAACTGAATCTGAAAGAAATGAATACAAGACTAGAGCAAGATCACGCATCTGCCACGTGTCCCACCAGCTTCAAGCTTCTTATGGGCTTCTGTTGCTTGTTCAGCACTGAATGTTTCAGCAACTCGTAAAGTAAGAATTCCTTCTTCGACTTGCTTACTTAGTTCATTGAGAAGGTCGGAGCGTTGAAAATAATCACTCACCGACGTGTTATGGAACTTGATATCCCGTTCTCCCGTTCCTCCCCAATATCTAACCGAAGCAAAACTTCCGCCTTCTCTTATTGCACCAACCGATAACTCATTTTGAACTGAGCCATCCGCAAGTCCGTCGACGCCTTCAGGCACGACGTTTCTTATTTGTTCAGAAATATCGTCACCCCTTGGGACTACTACGTCAGCGCCTAAATCCGTTACCAGTTGTTTGTCCTCCGTAGATGAATCAGCTATTACTCTAAGACCTTCGGCCTTAGCTAATTGCACCACGTATCCGCCATAGCAACCTGCAGCGCCGGTTACCCCGATAGTTTGGCCGGCGGTCAATCCAAGTTGATCTAGAGATTGCCGTGCAGTCAGAGCGTTCATCGACAAAGTGGATGCTTCAACTAAAGATGCTGTTTTTGGTGCAGGAGATACAGCATCGACTGGTAGCACAATATTTTCTCGGTATGAACCAAGACCTTCTCCAGGTAGCGTCATCGCAATTACACGATCGCCGATATGGAAATCTGTTTTAGTTTCGGGTCCGATCTCATCTATATGCCCCGCTAAATCCATACCGACAATAAATGGCTCAGTGTTCGTTTGATCGAATTTCTTTCCGGCACGCAGCAGGGTATCCACAGGATTTACAGCTACTGCTTTAATTCTGATACGTAATTGGTTTCTTCCTGCATGAACTGCAGGAAGTTCTACGATTTGCAGTACTTCTGGCCCGCCTGCTTCAAGAATTCCTATCGCCCTCATATTTCCACCTTTGCTAACAGAAGTTTTTTTCAGCTGCTATTTCAATCATATTTCAATTGCGATGAGTTGTTGCATTAGCACTAAAAAACTATCTGTTCCGGTCGTCTGTGGGGTCTGCTAATAAGACCTACCGCCAACAGACCTTGTGCCCCCTTTATTATCTAGGGATGTGTGGATGTGGTTGGCGGTATTGGAATGACGTCAGCGACAGGAATCGGGGAGGTCGTAGCCGATCTTAGCTTCCGCAAAACACTGAGAACCGCCGGCTACCCAATGATTGCGCTGGTTTCCCGTTCCATCGTTCCACCAAATTTGGGCGCAAGGGTTTTTTAGATCATGTAGATCGCAGTAATACGGCTTATCAAATACGTCCACTGAGATTGTTTCAAGGAAAATACGGTCAG
>Ga0315316_10004570_pt1 | contig 10120 bp, 10 predicted proteins | sample M160m3416metaG_FD_203702 | JGI IMG/M metagenome (GOLD analysis project Ga0315316, IMG submission 203702) | Ammonia-oxidizing marine archaeal communities from Monterey Bay, California, United States - M1 60m 3416 | ecosystem: Environmental > Aquatic > Marine > Intertidal zone | place: USA... | reverse complement strand
AAGACTCTACCCATTCCCCTAAAGCCCTTATATCGCAAGGTATTCTACTTTTAAGCATTCATTAAATAGGGCAAATATCCAGCAATCATGCAGCAATTTCCTATTTATGTACCTAATCACTAGGGGCATGAGCCACATTCAAACGTCACTAATTGGTGTTCGTTCTGACAGTCCCTTAACCAAGCCTACGGAGTAATTCAATAATTGTGCTAACTTATGGTTCGAAATGGAATCAGAATAGTTAGGGCTAATCATGTCAGCAGTAAAACACATTTCTTTTATTTTCGAGTTAAAGATTACTGACCCAGAAAAATGTTTAGATTTTATGAAAAATCAAGCTGTTCCATATACCAATGATCTGGATGAGCCAAAAACAAAGAGATTCGAATGGTACGTTTCACCCGATAAGCAAAACGCAACTCTCATCGAATTTTTTGATGACAGCGATGGTGCGAAATTAAGAATTGATAATTTACTCAGCTCTCATTTACTCGAGATTTTTCAGGGCTTATTTGAAATCGAAAGTTTTATTGTTTTAGGAGATGTTAAGGACGATTTGAAAGAAATTCTTGATGGCTTTGGTGCTGATTATAGAGATTACGCGGCTGGATTTTTAAGGGCATAATTCCCCTCTCTATTTCAAAAAAGTCTACCCGTTACTCGCCAACTCCCTTGAACTTCTTAAATGCCTTGGCTTCGTCACGCCATGCTTCTAATTCAGCCTGCGTGACTGTTTCCCAATAGTTAAATCCCCATTCATCTTTTTTGTGAAGAGGTTTCTTATCATCATTGTTATTTTTTTCTTCGTGTCTCATTATGCGAGTATATAAGCTCGTCACAGAGATTTAATAACAATTATTGCGATTGATGTGTTTGCCTTGGAATTCCATAAGGGTCATATTTCGGAATAACACCGATCTTATTTGCTGCTGCGGCACCTTGAATATAGTGATTCCAATCATGAAATGCGTAAAAGTTAACCCAACTAATTCCGCGCAAGTCTCCAAATACCGGGTGGTGCAAGGTGGACTCAGGTAATTCTAGGCGTGCAGCGTATTCCTTAAGACCTAAATAAAATATTCTGTACACCTCATCCTGCAAGACTAAAAGTTCTGATTTGGATTTTGCACCAGCAGGAGACGGAATAGTATCAAAAACCTTACCACCGTCTGTTTCTACCCGAGAACTAAAAAGAGCGATTAGGTCGAATTCATCCTCACACAATGGTCTTAAAATGTCGGAGAAATGGTAGACATCCGACTGAACAAGATGTTCAAATGTTTCGAGTGCACACCACGAATCCTCACTAGGCTTCTCCATTAATTGTTTAACGCTGCTGCTCTCGAGTAAATCACAAAATGGTCTTCGCGATTCTGAAAGTAGTGCCTGATACTCAGAGACTTTCATAATTCCTCCCTCATAACTTGGTCTGGCTCGACGACTTGAGACACGCCCATAACTGAGTGTAAGCCTGTTCCCAAATGACCAGAATCAAAGACGAGCTCGTGTCGCATGGGGAAGACCATTGTCAGCAGTAAGGTCTGGACTAGAGTTGAATTAAACGAGTATTTAACCATCCTTTGGTCTCGAAATTACGCGCTGAAATCCTTTCGAATAGATTAGAGTGGACGACGCGCAGGGACTCCGGCGCGTCTAGGATATTTTTCGTCGATTGGACCTTTTTTCTCGATGATCACTACACTTTGCTGGTGTGGCGTGGTTATTAGAGGCAGATCGGACACAGTAACAAGCTGTCCACCTAGTTCCCCGAGGGCATTCTCAGCATCAGCTATCTCCTCATGCACACGAGATCCTTTTACTGAGGCAAATATTCCCCCATCCCTCAACATCGGCAATGAATACTCGACAAGTATATTGAGCGGTGCCACTGCTCTGGATACAACCAGATCATGACATTCCCGGAAAAAATCCAGTCTACCCGCATCCTCAGCGCGCGTATTGAGGATTCTGGTGTTTGTCAGTATTCCGTGTGACTGAAGATCACTGATTATTTGCTCTAAATAGTAAGCACGTTTTCCGTTTGACTCCACTAGACTCAGCTGCAAACGTGAGTCCATAATTGCCATGGGTACTGACGGGAAGCCACCACCCGGTCCGATATCGACTGCATCCAAAATTTCCCAATCCGAGATCACACCCGTGGCATGCAACGATACTAATAACGCGATCGATTCAATAAAATGACGTTTCACTATCTCATCGTCATCGATAAGTGAAGTAAATCCCGCTCGCTGATTAAATTTCTGCAAAAGTGAAAGATAATCGCTAAAAATGGCCACAGTTTGATCTGTGACAGGCAAATCTGCATCACTTAGATATCGCTTCAAATTGATGGCAACTATTGAGCTGATCATCGTGTATCCTCAATATTCAACTTTAACAATCGATGTTATATCCAATTTAATTGATACGACTGCTTAAGATTTGATATTTAGCTAATAGATTTTGTCCATCAACAATTTTAGATAGAAAGGTTTTGAGAAAATGGCAGATGAAAATAATCCGGAGGCAGTGCTAGTCACTGAAGAAGACTTTGAAACGATGAAAAAAAAATTGATCGAGCTCAACGCTCGTGTACCTGAATTATCCCAGGAATTACATCGAACCAGAGCAGATGGCGATTTCAGTGAAAATGCCCCTTTGCATGCAGCACGTGAGGAAATGTCCAAGTTACAGTCATCGATTCGAGACCTTGAGACACAAATTAATAATGCGGTGATCCAAAGCAACCGTAACGATGGAAGATCTGGATTGGGATCAGTTATTACAATTCGGGATGCAAATGGCAACGAACGGGAGATTACACTGGTCTCGCACGTCGAGGCTAATCCGCCAACCCATATATCCATCGAATCACCCATGGGCGAAGCTCTTTTTAATCGCGCAAGTGGTGAGCTCGCGAAATTCGACGCCCCAAAGGGCGAAATTGCTTTACAGATACTAAATATTAAAAACTAATATTTGTAAATTCACTAACGGTTTGGACCACGATCCATTGGCATTGGCTGCCAACGCTGAAGCTTTGAGTCTCTCAATACCTCTGGATTCACGGCGCTTCGCGGCCATCGACCCAACAGAGCAGTAGCAATCTCGCGACCTAGTTTCCTTCGTGCCTCCGGCATCATCCGGGAACTGGCAGACGCCACATGTGGTGTGACTATCACATTAGACATGGCCAGAAGAGGATTCTCACGATCTGTCGGCTCTATCTCAAATACATCAAGTCCAGCCCCAGCTATTTGACCTGATTCAAGGGCAGCAATCAGAGCTTCCTCATCGTGGCATCCACCTCGGCCAGTATTTATAAACATTGCAGAGTTCTTCATTGCACCAAACTGGTTCGTTGAAATCATATGATGAGTTTCCTCGTTATACGGCGCATGATTAGAAACAAAATCAGATCTTTCAAATAATTCCTGATAGCCAACGGGTTCTACACCTTGAGCGGTCATCTCTATCTCACTTACGTATGGATCATGGGCTATAACGTGCAGGCCAAAGGACTTACATCGCCTCGCCACCGCATGCGCCACATTACCAAATGATATAAGTCCTATAGTCTGACCATAGAGTCTTGGATATTGCCTAAGATATGGGTGCCCCTCCGAAAAGCGACCTGCAAGCATTAAATCTCGCATCTCATACAGTCGCCTGTGCGCGGCCAACAAAAGTGTGAGCGCGTGGTCAGCAACCTCTTCAATAAATGTATCCGGCACATTGGTCACGGGAATCCCTGCATCAGTCGCAGCCAACACGTCAACAGTATCCGTACCTACGCTCCCGACACCAATTACCACGCATTTCTCGAGTCCGGCAATAATCTCGGCGTTAATTCTTCGCCCACGGGCAATTACTGCATCGGCACCCTTTGCCATTTCTATGAATTCTTGATCAGTCTCAGCATCTATCTCAACTATTTCGGCTCCGATGGGATCCAATGCCTCGCGTTCTAACTCATAAGAATCCGCAATATTGAACTGAGATCCCCCAGCCTGTTGAATCTGTCTTGGTTTCTGAATAGCAACCTTAAACTGTTCTGTTTTTGTATCCATAAATAAGCTCCCTATCAAATACCAGAATGGCTTCCTGCAATTAATCTAATGGATATCACGAATGTAGCGTAGAACAAAGTGCAAACTAAATTTCTCAAAAGTAGAACTCTTAAATCACATGCGGTTAATCAATTCTGGCGAACGTAAAGTAATTATTTCTGATAAACAAACTCATGATTAACGACTTGATATTTAAAACAATCTTTAGTACCTTAACAAGCGTTAGGTAACCCACACAGCCGACCACGAAACTGGCTTACTGCGACCACTGATCAAAATAACGACTCGGTGCGCTGTATAAAACAGCTAGTCCAACGCAGTTTCGTCACTGAGTCCGAGTTGACCCGGGTAAGTTTCTTAGCTCAACGAAGTCTTGAGCGGGAAATTGCTGTGTTGAATAATGGAGTGTCAAAATAGTTAAGGAGAAACTTATGACAGAGAAATTAACGAGTAGTTATTGGAGCCGAAAACAAGTATCCAGGCGACAGCTAATGCGTGGTGCAGCGCTTGGTGGAGCTGGACTTGCAGGAGCTGCATTAATTGGATGTAGCAGCGACGACAGTGGTTCGACAAAAGTATCAGGGAATAAGGGCGGAACTCTTCGCTCCGCTCCAGACATAGAGCTATCCACAACTGACCCTGCATTTTTCACAAGTGATGCCGAAGCTGCAATTGGTTGGCAAGCTGGAGAAAATCTCATTGTTAAACAGCATGATTTAACGCTAAGTGGTGGCGTCGCTGCATCTTGGGAAACTCCAGACCAAAGAGAATACACATTTAAACTTCGCGAGGGAAATAAGTTTCACGACGGAGAAGACGTCACTGCTGATGACGTCAAATTCACATTTGATCGTATTTTTGCCCTAGAAGCCCCGCCAGCAGGTCAGCTTGGATCGCTTGATCCAGCAAATGGAGGCAGCACAGAGGTAATTGACGACAATACCGTAAAGATGACACTCGACAAGCCAAACGCGTTTTGGCTAAACACTCTTTCTTTTTACCAGGGTAAGATCGCTCCTCAGCACGACGATCCAGGTAACTGGGGAATTGGCAAATATGTCGGTTCCGGTCCATTCAGAATGACGACTAACGTTCCAGGCGAGGCAACTCAGTTTGAACGCAATGCCGACTATTGGGATGCTGACAACACCTTCTTCGATGCGATTCAATTTTATTATCTCCCCGAGCCAGAAACTCGGATTGAATCACTCAAAGGTGGTCAACTCGATCAAGTCAATCGTCTAACTCCGGCATCAGTTCCTGAGGTGAACGCAAGCGGTAACGCTCGAGCATCACAGGCAACTTCGGCGTCGTACATGACACTGGCAATGAATACTTTAATTGCGCCTTTTAACGACATTCGAGTCCGACAAGCAGTTCAAGCAGCAACAAATCGTGATCAAAACTTAGCGAAAGTATTGGAGGGTCTAGGTGCTATTGCTAACGATCATCCAATCGCTCCAAATGATCCGCACTACGACTCAGGTGTAGCAATTCCTGGATACGATCCTAAAAAAGCTAAGGATTTATTGACTGCAGCTGGTTACGCTGACGGCCTTGATGTACCAGTAACAACTATGGGTGCTGCTAACCACGAAGAGATCGCACTTACCTTCCAGGAATATGCGAGAGATGCGGGTATTAACGCAACGATCGACAAAAAGCCTGAAGATGAGTATTGGTCAAAATGGTGGTTGAACCGTGAAGACGTGCAGATGCTAACTGTTAACTGGAATGGTCGAAACCCTGACGCTGCACTCAGCATCGTGTATCACGGAGATGCACCGTGGAATGAAACTTTCCATCAGGATGATGCACTCGATGGACTCATCGAGCGTGCTCGTGGTGAAGACCTCGAGGGACGTAAGGCTACATACAGCGCTATTCAAAAGCACCTTGTGGAGCAGGCCTACCGAGTAATTCCAGTATTCTCCAGCACTCTGATGGGTGTTGGTAATAATGTTCAAAATATTGAGGCACACCCAAGCCGCTGGCCATTCTTGTCACGCGGTTACTTTGCGTCATAATTTTCAACAAATTAGCGAAATGTCCAGGAGATGAGTCTTATAAGACTCATCTCTTGGAATCGTTAACTCTTCATATCTCGATCAGCTAGGTATTCATGCTTCGTTTTCTTTTGGTACGTTTCACACTGATATTTATTACACTTGCCGTCGTCTCACTTGCGATTTTTGGCGTTACTGAAGTGTTGCCTGGTGACGTAGCTGAAGCCATTTTGGGTAAGAGTCGTACACCGGGAGCACTAGAAACTCTTCGAGAACAGATGGGATTAGACAGACCCGCATGGCAAAGATATGTTGAATGGATTTTCGGAGTATTACAAGGAGATTTAGGTAATTCACTAGTACAAGACAGACCGGTAACCGAAATACTTGGCAGCCGTTTGCAAAATTCGCTTGTTTTAGCAATTACAGCATTCCTAATTTCTGTCCCAAGCGCAATCTTAGTTGGCGTCTGGGCAGGTGTGAAACAAGGTTCAAATGCTGACCACACCGTGAGTGTAATTTCCTTGGTTGCAATTTCCCTACCAGAATTCGTCACGGGTTTTATTTTAATAGTAGTATTTTCTTCTACTTTGAATTGGTTACCCTCCTCAAGTCTCGTGATGCCCGGTGCCTCGCCCCTAGATCGACCAATCATACTAATTATGCCTATAGCCACTATGACAGCCGTCCTGTTTGGCTACATCATGAGAATGACGCGAGCGAACGTAATAGAGGCATTGAACACAAATTACGTCAGAACAGCAATACTCAAAGGGTTGCCGAGGTGGCAAGTTATTTGGAAGCACGCGGTCCCAAATGCAATGCTACCGACAATCAGTGTCATCTCTATCAACGTCGGTTGGATGCTAGGTGGGCTAATAATCGTTGAAAGCGTGTTTGCTTACCCAGGTTTGGGACTTAGCTTGATCAACGCTGTGAATCGACGTGATTTACCAATGTTGCAGGCAATTTCGTTACTAATCGCTGCAACATACGCTATTAGTAATTTGTTTGCCGATCTCGCCTACGCTTGGCTAAATCCAAGAATTAGGATTTCGTCATGATCGAAAAAGCCACAACCACACGACCTTCATCTGTTCGTATCAAAGATATTTTTAAACCATTCGCCAACGCGTTTAGAACACCGGCAGGACGAATTGGCCTGCCGCTGGTCATACTACACGTGCTCTTAGCAGTGTTTGGATCATATCTCGCACCATATAGTCCAACAGACTTTTCCGATGCGACTTACGTTAGACCATTTACGGACGCTGCTGAAGGCACTATCCCCCATATCCTAGGAACTGACCAGTTCGGTCGAGATGTATTCAGTCGTTTACTTAGTGGTGCTCGGTCGATAATCCTGATTTCGGCAATAGGCTCGATTTTGGGCGTGGCACTTGGCACGGCTATTGGAATGAGCAGTGGATATCTTGGCGGAAAATCTGATGAAATAATAATGCGCGTAGCTGATGGATTGATGTCATTCCCTTCTCTCCTACTGGCACTTTTAGTCCTATCGGTATCAGACTCACTGGTATGGCTTGACGGAGTGTCATCGGTGTTTGCGACCGGTAAAGAGTCCATTTTGGTAATAGGCACGATGGCTATTGTGCATGCACCTCGAGTAGCTCGTGTCCTAAGGTCCGCAACCCTCACAATCAAAACACAAGAGTATGTAGACTCCGCACGACTGCGAGGAGAATCAGCTTACTATATTATTTTCAAAGAAATTCTTCCGAACGCGTTACCAGTACTTGCAGTTGAAGGTTCTGTTCGGTTTTCATACGCAATCCTTCTGGCGTCGTCGTTAGGATTCCTCGGCCTCGGAGTTGAACCACCTTCGCCAGACTGGGGTGCGATGATCTCAGACAGTCGTTCAATTCTAACGCGCGCACCGTGGGTTCCGCTTGCACCAGCAGCGGCAGTCGCCTCACTAGTTGTTGGCGTAAATTTATTAACTGAAGGCATTCGCGATGCCCAAAAATTGCCGACGGAGCTACCAGAATGACCAATAACTCAATCAATAATATAAACTCTCCTCCGCTGTTAGAAGTCAAAAATCTCGGGGTAAGTTTTTTTACACCTCGTGGAACCGTGCGCGCTGTGCGAGATGCATCGTTCACGGTCCGCAGAGGTGAAGTGGTTGGACTTGTTGGAGAATCTGGCTGTGGCAAGTCAACTGTTGCCTACTCAATTATGGGCTACCTCCCCGGTATTGTACAGGTTGATGGTGAAATCTTGTATGACGGCAGAAATTTGGTTGGCATTGATGAAACTGAGCTAGAGTCCCTTCGCGGGAATCGAATAGCAATGGTCTATCAAGATCCTCAAACATCGTTGAATCCTACGATGAAAATTGGGCCACAGATGGAAGAAGTGCTAAAAACACATCTTGATATAGGAAAACAGGAAATTAAAGCCAAGGCAGTTGAGCTCTTTGAGTCTGTAGGTTTAGCTTCTCCAGATACTATCGGCGAAAGATATCCCCACGAACTGTCTGGCGGAATGCAACAACGTGTGGTGATAGCACTCGCACTCGCATGTGAGCCTGATTTACTAATCATGGATGAACCTACCACGGGACTCGATGTCACAACTGAAGCCACAATTCTTGACTTGATTGTCGACTTGAAAGATCGCGTAAATGCCGGAATTCTCTTCGTTAGCCACAACCTCGGCGTAATAGCTCGCGTAGCTGATCGTGTCACAGTCATGTATGCGTCACAAACTGTGGAAGATGCTCCGGTAAAAAGCATATTCAATTCTCCACAACATCCGTACACTGCAGGATTACTTTCGTGCGTGCCAAAGCCTGCAAACGAAAGTGGCATTACACCGAGACTGAAAAGTATTTCAGGATCAGTTTTTGAAGCTCGACTTGAAGCAGGCAATGAATGCTTGTTTGCTCCAAGATGTCCAATTGCCAGAGATGAATGTACTCAAAATGCTCCTCAAATAAGTGACACCGATGATCATCGGGTGCGATGTTTTTTTCCGGACGAAGTTACCCCAGATATCTGGGGAGAATTAAGGCCGCGACGGGATTTCGAAAGTGATGACAATGCGGTGGTTATTCAAGCTGATGATCTGAACGTCCGGTATCGCTCGCGACAAGGGAAAAAATACATCCTGTTTGGAGCCGAAGCACAACCACCGGTCCGTGCTGTAGTCGACGCAAATTTTAAAGTCACGAAATCAAGAACGCTAGGAATTGTCGGCGAGAGTGGCTCAGGAAAGTCGACAACCGCAAGAGCCCTAATAGGACTCACTCAAAAATCTTCAGGATCAATGCTTCTAAATGGAGATGAACTTGAGACTGATTCAGCAGATCGCACCAGCGAACAACGTGCAGATCTACGTATGGTATTTCAAAACCCTACTGCGTCGCTCAATCCCAAGTTACCAATAAAACACGCAATCACTCGATCGTTAAAGCTTTTCGGAGGGTTGGATAATCAAGGTGCATACGATGAAGCACGCGCTTTACTCGAAGCTGTGGGCCTTAATCCAGATTACATAGAACGAATTCCAAGTGAATTATCTGGTGGGGAACAGCAACGAGTTGCGCTTGCATCCGCCTTCGCTGCAAATCCTAAGGCAATTCTCGCCGATGAAGCAGTGTCTGCCTTAGACGTATCTGTGCAGGCACAAGTACTCAATCTATTACTTAGCAATCAACAGGAAAATGAAACTAGCTTCGTATTCATCTCTCATGACCTAGGCGTTGTTAGATACGTGTCCGACGACATCATGGTGATGTACGCGGGACATGTCGCTGAGCAAGGACCCGCCGATGACGTCTTGTCCGCACCATCTCACCCGTACACGGAAGCGTTACTGTCCGCGGCACCTGAGCCTGATCCTGATGCGACACCCAGCATAATTAGGTTAGATGGCGCAGTTCCAACAATGCGCGAACGATTCACTGGTTGTTTTTTCGCTGACCGATGCCATAAGAAAATTGATAATCGATGCGATGAAGTGGAACCCCCTGCCCAAGCAGGTAACTCGCCTGACCATATCATCCGATGTCACATT
>Ga0315316_10004567_pt1 | contig 10122 bp, 10 predicted proteins | sample M160m3416metaG_FD_203702 | JGI IMG/M metagenome (GOLD analysis project Ga0315316, IMG submission 203702) | Ammonia-oxidizing marine archaeal communities from Monterey Bay, California, United States - M1 60m 3416 | ecosystem: Environmental > Aquatic > Marine > Intertidal zone | place: USA... | reverse complement strand
GTGCAATTGATGCGATGTCAGCAGAGAAGTCAGCAGAATTTTTGACATTGTGTGATGAGCACAGTATCCCAATTGTTGCTCTGGTGGATACACCAGGATTCATGGTTGGCCCTGAGAGTGAAGAAGAATCTGCAGTGACTAGAATGAGTAAGCTGTTTAAAGCTGGATCCAGATTGTCTGTCCCTTTGGTGGCTATTTACCTCAGGAAAGGATATGGCTTGGGGGCCATGGCAATGGTGGGAGGTAGTTTTCATGAGCCAATATACTCTGCCTCATGGCCAACAGGTGAGTTTGGCGGAATGGGGTTGGAAGGAGCTGTTCAGCTTGGTTTCAAAAAAGAACTAGAAGCGGTTGAGGACGCAAAAGAGCGTGAAATCCTATTCGAGCAACTGGTTGCATCTGCTTATGAAAAAGGAAAAGCAATTGAAGCAGCAGCACATTTAGAAATTGATGCCGTGATAGATCCAGCAGACTCAAGAAAAATAATTTTGAAAGCATATAATAGTTATAAAAAAGGGAATACCACTCAATGAGCTCAAATGAAATAGAGCATTTTTTAAACTCTTGGAAAGATGGCGTCATAGAAATAGGAAGAGTCTATCTTGAAGGAGGCGACTATGAAAAATGTGCTGAGAAATTTATATCATCACATTATGCCTTTGATCACGAAGAAGTATTATTCAAGCCTACCTTTACCAAAGAAGTCATATTTAGGAATTCAAAAGAGTTAGCGTTGTCTTACTTCATTGGTGGCGATATCCCTGAAGACAATGGATTTGCTCTAAAACCATGGGGAAAAATTAAATTGGAGGAACTTAATGCTATTGAAGAAAATAATTTAATTGTTGCCATGGGTACTCTGAGTATGAAACCCGTCAATATGGAAGAAAATACCATGATAGCCTTTACATTCTTACTTGTTAATATCGATGACTCTCTCAAGATAAAAGTGCATCATTCTTCTCCGTTTTGATCAATCATACAATTCATTATGAAGATCAAGATGTTTCAAGTGGATGCTTTTACCAGTGAATTGTTTTCAGGTAACCCTGCTGCTGTTTGTTTGCTAAATGAATGGCTTTCAGATGAGCTTATGCTTTCTATTGCATCTGAAAATAATCTATCAGAGACAGCATTTCTAAATTTATCAGACAATCCAATTGGAATTCGATGGTTCTCTCCCTTAAAGGAAGTAGATCTGTGCGGCCATGCAACACTTGCTGCATCAAGGGTATTATTTGATCATCCAGACTATCAATCCAGAGATGAAATAATATTTGAATCAGGAAGAGGTCCTCTCAGCGCTCGAATGAACAATGAGATGATTTTTTTAGATTTTCCAATTGATGAGCCTCATGTTCATGAGTTCTCTGAATCGGAGAAGCTTTTTGGTTACGAGTCCAGTGCCGTTTATTGTGGTCAAGATGATTACTTATTTATATTTGATGACGAAAAACTGATTAGTGAAATAAAGCCAAATTTTGAATTGGTATCTCGATTAGATAAACGAGGTGCAATCATAAGTGCAAGAAGTGAAAATTATGATTTTGTTTCGAGATGCTTTTTCCCAAATTATGGGATTGATGAAGATCCGGTAACTGGGTCTGCGCATACATTACTGACTCCATATTGGGCAGCTGAATTGAATAAAACAGATTTGATAGCAAAGCAGCTGTCAAAAAGAGGAGGCATATTGCATCTGACAGTTAATGGTGATCGGGTAAATATTGGCGGCAGAACATCGGTGTTTTTCAAAGGAGAAATCATCCTTTGATAATCCCACCCCCTTTTTTTGATTGCTTTTTTACAATTCAAGGATTAGTTTCAAATGACTACTAGGTAAACAAACCTTCAAGGAAAATTAAAATTAAGTACACGGAGTAGAAAACATGAAAAGTAAAATATTAATATCATTCTTTGTTCTATTTTTATCATCAGAGCTCTTTTCTCATGAAGGAGGACATTCGAGATACAGCAAGGAACAGATTATTGAAATTGCTATGTCAGCCGCACCTTCAAATGTCAGCAATAATGCGACCATTATCTCTCATGATGGAGCACTTTTGAGAGATGGAGATAATGGATGGGTATGCATGCCAGGTTCTCCACCGAATGAGAATGTAAATCCAATGTGCGTTGACCCTGCTTGGCAAAAATGGCTTCAAGAATATATGAAAGGCTCTCTTGGTATGTCATATGAATATGATCCCAATCAGGCCACTTTTGGGATGTCGTATATGCTTGTAGGAGATATTCCTGTTGATAATAACGTGCCATTCAATACAGACAGCAGTGAAGGTGTCTGGGTTGCAGAAGGCCCTCATCTGATGTTGTTGCTGCCACAAGAGCTTCTTAAAGACCTGCCAACGGACCCATATGCTGGCGGACCTTACGTAATGTGGGAAGGCAGTGAGTTTGTCCATGTTATGGTGCCTTTAGAAGTTACTGAACCATTAGATTAGGTAAAACCCTATTTTTTGAGTTTAAGTTCGTATATTAGATTTGGAGTATTTCCTTAGATGCTCCAGAATCTGATTTCATAGAAAAGGGGAGTAAAGATGAACACAAGAGCAAAATTTACATGGATGATATTTTCATGTTTCTTCTTATTTGTACATTTTAATGTCGACACAAAGACCTTGATACATGCAGGCAAACTCATTGACGGTAAATCTGATCAAGTTCACTCGAGAATGAGTATTGTCATTGATGGGAATCTCATTAAAGATATAAAAGAAGGCTATATATCTACAACTGACTATGAAGAATATATTGATTTAAGAAATCACACTGTTTTACCCGGCTTAATGGACATGCATGTTCATTTTGGCGGTGAGTACCAGTCTAAGTCTGAAGCACCTTCGAAAGTGGAAAGAGAAATGGAGGCCATACTGGCTACGCAACACGCTCTTGTCACATTCAAAGCTGGTTTTACGACAGTAAGGCAAGTTGGGGACAGCGGTTTGGTTGCAATCAGCCTAAGAGATGCGATCAATGCAGGTAAAGTTATTGGACCAAGAATATTTGCTGCAGGCAAGACCATTGCCACAACAGGCGGACATGCTGATCCAACAAACGGAAAGGCCCTTTATGACTATTCTTATCCAGTCCCTGAACAAGGAGTAGTCAATGGACCTTATGAGGTTTATGCAGCCGTCCGACAACGCTATAAAGATGGTGCAGATGGCATTAAGATCACGGTGACCGGTGGTGTTCTGAGCAAGGCAAAATCAGGTGATAACCCTCAATTCACTCAAGAAGAGGTCGATGCTGTCGTAAGCGCAGCAAAAGATTATGGCATGTGGGTTGCGGTTCATGCTCACGGTGCTGAAGGCATGAAACGAGCAATCAAAGCAGGCGTGGATTCAATTGAGCATGGAACATTTATGGATGATGAAGCCATGAATCTTATGATTGAAAATGGCACATATTATGTGCCAACCATCTCCGCTGGAGAGTTTGTTGCTGAGAAAGCAAAGATAGATAATTTCTTTCCTGAGATTATAAGACCCAAAGCCGCAAGTGTTGGGCCACAAATAAGCGGTACGTTTAAGAAAGCACACAAAAGGGGAGTCAAAATTGCATTTGGAACGGATGCAGGCGTTCAAAAACATGGCACCAACTGGAAGGAATTTGTCTATATGGTTGAAAACGGTATGCCTGAGATGAAAGCCATTCAATCAGCCACAATGGAGACCGCTAAATTACTAAGGGTCGAAGACAAGCTTGGTTCAATTGAAGCAGGAAAGTTTGCTGATCTGATTGCAGTTAAAGGTAATCCAATCGAGGACATTAGTATTCTTAAAAATGTTGAAGTGGTTATGAAAGACGGCTTGATCTACTGAATATTTAAGAATCATAAATGAAAGTAAAGAATAAATTAAAACCAAATGTTACGGCCATGGCAGGTTTTTTGATTGGAGATGCAAAGTCAAGCATAAGAATGGTCAACTTATTAAAGTTTAGAAAGAAAGCATCTTATGAAGACGGAAGACAGACGGATCTTACGGGTGAAGAAGCATATAAGATTTACGCTAAAGATGTGAGCACAATTCACTTACCAAAAGTCGGGGGTAAGATTATTTTCACAGGCAGGGTCAGTAGACTTCTCATCGGTGAGGTTGAAGACCTATGGGACATGGTTGCCATCGCCGAGTATCCAAATAAAAAAGCAATGTTAAAGATGATATCAGATAAGGACTACAGAGAGTCTGAGAAGCATCGATCGGCCGGTCTTGAGGGTCAACTCAATATCGAGACCATGTCTTAATAAACCAAAAGATTTGGAAATTGATTCACAATCACTTATGAAGCTTGCCTACAAGCAGGCAGAAATCAGCGAATCAAATGGTGAGGTACCAGTTGGTGCATTGTATTACGATGATGGTCAAGTAATGGCAGTATCTGGGAATGTGAGCATTGCCAATCATGACCCTTCAGGACATGCTGAAATTGATGTATTGAGAAAAGCAGCAAAGATTAAGAAAAATTACAGAACGAGAGGAACATTGGTGGTGACTTTAGAGCCTTGCATGATGTGCATGGGAGCAATCATACAAGCAAGAGTTGATACATTAATTTTTGGTGCATTTGACCCACGATCAGGCGCTGCAGGTTCTGCTTTTGATTTTTCTGATTCTTCTAAGTTGAACCACAAAGTCAATGTGATTGGAGGAGTAATGGAAAGACAATGCAAGGCATTGATGCAGGACTTTTTTAGATCGAGAAGGAAGAACTAACTTTATTCAGAGAAGTTGGAAAGGAATCCCAGGAATTTTGTTCTTTGGCCATCGGTATCAATTTCACCAGAAGCCACACTCATAACCGGATTTCTTACTCCTGCAAGCGCTTCTTTAAAGACTTGTTCACTTGTTCTTATTTGAATATCACAATTTGTATTTTTAGATGATATTTCTGCTATTCCATTTCTTAACGTGATCGTTTTAATCACTCCTGAATCAAAACTAAAACAGACTCTTTGTGTCAGGCCTATTGTTTTTTCTGCGTTAAGCTTTACAGAGAGAATGTCAAAAAACATATCAATGGATACCTCACCCAATAACTCGCTCGTCTGAGGAAGCAAAGGTTGGGCTTGATAACCATCATTCAATTCATTGGCCGAACTTAGAAAATAATTTCTTTTGTTTGGATTTGTTGCTCGATCCCCAATGAATTGGATTGCCTCTTGCCTCAATTTCTTGGTCGAATCATTTTTATAATTCAATGCCAGTAAACTATCGCTCAGTTGCAATGCCCACTGCATGTCTTTTGCTTCAATTGCTTGCTGCAATGACAAAAAAAGTTTTTCCTCGCTACCCGATAACGTCACAAGTCTTTTTGCATAATCTTTCGATGACAGTGGATCCAAATTTGAGACATTCCCATCGAACCAACCGAGATAGCCATTGAATATACTCTTCACTGACCATCGAATGGTACCGTAAAACTCCCTAACAAAGGGTGATTTAGAAACTTCTGAAGGTAATTCGATTAGATTAGAAATTTCATCGGCGGAATAGCCCTTATTCATAAGCCGAATGGTTTGATCGTGCACGTATTGTATGGCATCTCTATAGATGGTTAGTGTTTCCATCACATCAGAGCCAATCAGTGGTTTCGTATGACTCGGCAATAAATACTCCGGCTCCAGTGTTCTCATGTGATCAAGGCTTCTGATCCAACTCTTTACATCTCTATGAGGGGTACCTCGGATTGTATAAAGGTTTGGAAAAGTCCTGTAAATGTTATCGCCGGGCATCAAAGCTCTTTGTTTTGGCAGCCATGCAAACAATTGGTCATTGGTTTCTCCTGGAGCATGATAAAGCTCAATTTCTATGCCTGAGATATTAATCTTAAGTTCATCACTAAAAGTGACAGTCGGCTTGATGTAGCCAATTGGGCTTTGAGAGACACCCAAATATGGTCCAATACCGACATTAATGACTTCATCTGATGGGAGTTCAGTTCCAAACATTCTTGAGCTTCTTTTAGAAATGATTGGATTTAGGATCCCCATGATTCGCTCAACATAATGGCTGGTTGATTCGTGTGCGATAACCATGGGCTTTTCTTCATTTAGATTATAGTAATACGCTGCACCAAAGGTATGGTCCCCATGATTATGCGTATAAATAATGGCTGTTATTGGGTTTGAATTGATTTTTTTAAAGTGAGAATAGACTTCTTCAGCCTCAGCCACACTATCTGACGCATCGATGATAATATTTCCGCCGACTCCTTCAACCATAATTGAATTTGCAATGCCATAGCCAACAGCAATATGCAGTCCATTTTCATATGAGTAGACTCTTTTCTCAAATTCCTTGGTGTGTTGGATCAGGTCCTTCAAAACAACCGTATTGATTTCACGCTTCTCATCGTCCGGAGAATCAGAACAAGAAGATAGAGTGAGGAGGGCTAAAAGCAGATAAGATTTTTTCATAGGTATTCAAAGATTGATATCTGTTTGATGATAAACATTAACCAACCTTATGAAAACTTAAAATATTTTTTTAACGTCTTTTTGACTGAGCAATATTTTCAAAATCTAAATTCTTGAATTCAAATGTATTTGCATCAACCAACTGCCCATCAACTGTATTTCTCCAGTCATAATGCATCCCTAGTTCACCATTTATTGGTGGGGAGATTTCGAAAATAACCGTGTATTTCTGATCAATTTCTCCTGGCAGTTTAATATTTTTTGCATAATGCAGGTTATCCGACATGTTGACATGAGGAGTCAACTTATGCGTGATCGATGTTCCAGTGACCTCATTGATTAATATGGCATTAACATTCAGGTAAGCAACGTGTCCGCCTTCTGGAGAGCCATCCGGAGCTTCGCTTGACCAATTGGCTAATACCTCAATGTGCACATCCGTTTCATTCTCACTAAGGAAGTGCTTATTTGGCATGACATCGTCTTTTACTCCGCCTTCGAAAATTAAATCCACACCGGGTTCAATGGAGCCGGTTCCAATGATCATTTCAGCGTGAATTACTTGGTATTGAAGCATAATCAGTAGGATAGAGATGCCCATGATTCTATTTTTTTGTATTGAGCCCATGACTTTTGACATATGAATAGACCATTCAAAATTAACGTTTTACTATGATAGTGATAATCATTCTCGTTTTAAATCATTTTTTAAAAGAATCATTTTTAAGAAAAAAGATAATTCGTCAACCGTTTAACAATCAGGGTATAATTTGTGTTCTTATCCATCATGTATTTCGGACAAATGCCCTCGAAGAAAAAGTTATATAAGATAACCTTTAGCAATCAAGGGAAGCTCTATGAGCTCTATGCAAATGAGGTTTCAAACAGCAACCTTCTCGGTTTTATTGAAATTGAATCACTTGTTTTTGGTGAGAAAACATCACTGGTTGTAGACCCATCAGAAGAAAAGATCAAAACTGAGTTTGAGGGCGTTAAAAGGACTTATGTTCCAATGCACTCTGTGCTGAGAATCGATGAAGTAGATGAGCAAGGAGTCAGCAAAGTGAGTAAAGCGGAGGGCGGTAATGTCACACAAATGCCCAACACAGTATTTATTCCTGATGACAAATCAAAAAGTTAATGAACCGTTAATTTGGATATAGAAGAATGATTGTAAAAGAGGGACCCGCATCGCACTCCCCATTCAAGCTTGAATCCTTACTTATACGTTTGCAAAACATTGACAGCAATGTCATTGGCTTGGGAGCGAGATTTATTCATCTGATTGATGCAGAAAATGAGTTGAGTGAAGTCCAAGATCAAATTTTGAATTCCATACTGGAGTATGGACCCAGTTGGTCTTTTGGAGCAGATGAAGGGTTCAAAATATTTAGCTTCCCACGTTTTGGAACAACATCTCCTTGGTCTAGTAAAGCAACAGACATTGCAAAAGTATGCGGACTCAATTCTGTTAAAAGAATCGAAAGAGGAATTGCTTTCACTATTCAATTAGAAGATCTCAATTTAGAGCCAAAGAAAGAAGCAATAGATTTATTGTATGACCGTATGACAGATGTGGTAATTAATGATCTGGATCAAGCAAGCGAGATCTTTACAATTTTGAAGCCACAACCATCTTCAGCGATTGATATTTTATCAGATGGTAGAAATGCCCTTGAGGTTGCAAACCTAGAATTGGGATTGGCATTAAATGATGAAGAAATTGAATACCTCTTGGATCAGTTTATTAAGCTAAATAGAAATCCAACTGATGCAGAACTCATGATGTTTGCACAAGCAAATTCTGAGCATTGCAGACATAAAGTCTTTAATGCGGATTGGGTCATTGATGGCATCGAAAAAGAAGAAAGCCTTTTCGAAATGATTAAAGACACCTATGTGTCGAGCTCGAAAAATGTTCTGTCAGCATATAAAGATAATGCTGCTGTCATTGCAGGGGATAAAGCAGATTGGTTCTTACCAAATTTCAATGATCAAGAATACGGAAGATTCAATGATGAAATACATACGATGATGAAGGTGGAGACTCATAATCATCCCACTGCAATTTCTCCTTATCCTGGAGCTGCGACTGGGTCTGGTGGTGAGATCAGAGACGAGGCAGCAACGGGGAGAGGAGCAATGCCTAAGGCTGGTTTAACCGGCTTCAGCGTTTCTCATCTGTTTATTCCAGACGATGAACAATCATGGGAGGAAACAATTGGCAAACCTGATCACATAGCATCTGCTCTAGAAATTATGCTGGATGGACCCATTGGAGGTGCAGCATACAATAATGAGTTTGGCAGACCCAATATTCTTGGTTATTTTAGAACGTTTGAGGAAAAAAATAGAGAAGAGCAGAATGCATCTTGGGGCTTTCATAAACCGATTATGATTGTTGGAGGAATGGGCAATATTTCAGACTCGTCTGTCAACAAGAATGATATCCCAGCGGGTTCTTTAATCATTGTTCTTGGAGGTCCGGCAATGTTGATTGGGTTGGGCGGCGGTTCAGCATCATCATTGAATGCAGGTTCAAGCAATAGCGAATTGGATTTTGCATCGGTTCAAAGAGACAATGCTGAGCTTGAAAGACGAGCCCAAGAAGTCATTACTCGCTGTTTTGCAATGGGCGTCCAGAATAAAGATACAGATGCCAACCCAATTATATTGATCCATGATGTGGGAGCAGGTGGACTGTCAAATGCTATCCCAGAAGTAGCGGATCACAATAAAATGTCAGCAGACATCGGCTTGAGGGAAATTCATAATGCAGAACCCGGCATGACCCCGCTAGAGATCTGGTGCAATGAGGCGCAAGAAAGATATGTCCTATCCATTGATCCGAATGATCTGACAGTTTTTGATCAGATTTGTAAAAGGGAAAGATGCCCGTACGCAGTGGTTGGAGAAATTGCAACGCACGGAAATTTAAAGCTGAAAGATGATGTCTTTGATGACTATCCAATCGACATGCCAATGGAAGTTTTATTCGGTAAACCCCCAAAGACAAAATTAGAAATTGAGACAAATAAAAAATCAATCATCGACGATGGGTTGAGTGGGATTGATATAGAAGAATCGTGTTTAAAGATTCTGAGATTTCCCACTGTGGCAGATAAGACCTTTCTGATCCATATTGGCGATAGAACAGTCGGCGGATTGGTATCTCAAGATCAGTTTGTTGGTCCTTGGCAGGTTCCTGTAAGCGATGTTGCGGTTACATTGAAAGATCACTTCGGTCAAAAGGGTGAAGCGATGTCAATCGGAGAACGATCACCCATTGCCGTTCTTAATGCTGCTGCATCTGGAAGGATTGCTGTAGGCGAAGCCATAACGAATATACTCTCTGCGCCCATTGGCGATATTTCAGATATTAAGCTGTCTGCTAATTGGATGTCTTCAATAATGACAGACAGACTTAAACAGGATCTTTATGAAACCGTTGAGGCGATTTCTGTCAATTTTTGTAGCAAAATCGGAATAACTATTCCCGTGGGTAAAGATTCACTCTCTATGCAAACCTCATGGAAAGATGAGGATGAGCAATTGATTAATACTGCACCGCTGTCCTTGGTGATTTCTGCATTTTCTCCCGTTAAAGATGTCAATAAGGTCATTACGCCACAACTCAAAGATATAACTGAGAGCATGTTGATATTGATTGATCTAGGTCA
>Ga0315316_10004562_pt1 | contig 10125 bp, 12 predicted proteins | sample M160m3416metaG_FD_203702 | JGI IMG/M metagenome (GOLD analysis project Ga0315316, IMG submission 203702) | Ammonia-oxidizing marine archaeal communities from Monterey Bay, California, United States - M1 60m 3416 | ecosystem: Environmental > Aquatic > Marine > Intertidal zone | place: USA... | reverse complement strand
GTGATCGAATACAATGACCAGCCGGGCGCTGGGCGCCTATTTGATCAAGTCCTGGATTTGTTCTTCATAGGTCGTCGTCCGCGCCGCATCGTCGTAGAAATCGACATCGGTATGGTGCGGTACCAACTGAAAACCTTCGCGGTCGACACTCAGTTCGTCCGCGAGCGGCCAGACATTGGTGATTTCCACCCGACGGGTTTCGTGATCGCCTTCGTACCGGCCTTCTCCCTCGCCGGGTTTCGACGGCAGGCTGACTGGCGTTGCGCCGTCGCGGACGGCAAAGGTCAGGTCGGCTTCGACCGAATACAGGCTCTGGGCGTCTTCTAAAGTCTGGGTCATCGGTTTTCTCCTGTTGCCGCACGGACTGCATTCGGGGAATGGGGTGCGGGGTGGCTATGGAGGATATTTAGTCTTTCCGCCAAACAGATCAATAATAACAAAATTCATTATGTTTATGCGTATATTGCACCAAATGAATTTGGCAAGGACTTCCCTGCCCGATCGTCGGTATAGCGGGGAAAATTCGGGGAGATTCCCCAAAGCTTCTCGAGATTTGGCGTGAGATTCGGACGCGCGTGCGCTAAGCATCAGGACATGAAAGTTCGTGTACACATAACACTCAAGAATGGTGTTCTCGACCCTCAGGGAAAAGCCATCGAACATGCGCTCGGCGGTCTTGGCTTCGGCGGGATAGGCGATGTCCGGCAGGGAAAATACATCGAGCTTGAACTGGCGGAGCCCCACGCGGCAAAGGCCCGCGCCTCGGTGGAAGCTATGTGTGAAAAGCTGCTCGCTAACACCGTTATCGAAAACTACGAGATCGATCTGGACGGATGAAGGCCGCCGTTATCGTCTCACCCGGCTCCAACTGCGACCGCGACGTGCAGGTGGCGCTGCGGCAGAGCGCCGGCACCGATCCTATCATGCACTGGCACGGCGATGCCGACCTGCCCGACGTCGACCTGATCGTCGTCCCCGGTGGGTTTTCCTATGGCGATTACCTGCGCGCCGGTGCGGTTGCCGCCCATTCGCCCGTCATCCGCGAAGTCGTTGCCCGTGCCAACGCCGGTGTGCCGGTCCTCGGCATCTGCAACGGCTTCCAGATTCTCACGGAATGCGGCCTGCTTCCCGGCGTCTTGATGCGCAATGCCGGCCTGAAATTCATCTGCCGGGATGTAGACCTTCGTGTCGAAGCGGCCGACACGGATTTCACGCGCGATTACGTTAACGGCCAGATCATCCGCATTCCCGTTGCCCATAACGAAGGCAATTACTTCGCCGATGACGAAACCCTGAACCGGCTCGACGGCGAAAACCGGGTGGCGTTCCGCTATTGCACCTCCGAAGGCGAAGTAACGTCGGCGTCCAACCCGAACGGCGCGGCCCGAAATATTGCCGGCATCCTGAACGAAGGGCGCAACGTGCTCGGCATGATGCCCCACCCCGAACGGCTGGCCGACGCGCTGCTCGGCGGCACCGACGGACGGCCGATGTTCGACGGTCTGGTCGAAGCACTGGCGGCTGCAGCATGAGCGAAATCACACCGGAAGTTGTCGCCGAGCACGGGCTGACACCCGAGGAATACGAGCGCGTCCTGCGGATCATGGGGCGTGAGCCGAAGATCACCGAGCTTGGTATCTTCTCGGTCATGTGGTCCGAACACTGCTCGTATAAATCGTCGAAATTCTGGCTTAAAAAACTGCCGACCGAAGCCCCCTGGGTGATCTGCGGCCCGGGCGAAAATGCCGGCGTGATCGATATCGGCGACGGCAAGGCCTGTATCTTCAAGATGGAAAGCCATAACCACCCGTCCTTTATCGAGCCCTATCAGGGGGCTGCAACCGGTGTCGGCGGCATTCTGCGAGACGTGTTCACGATGGGTGCACGGCCGGTCGCAAATATGAATGCGCTGCGTTTCGGCGAACCCGATCACCCCAAAACCCGGCACCTGGTCAGCGGTGTGGTCGCGGGCATCGGCGGGTACGGCAACTGTATGGGCATTCCGACGGTCGGCGGCGAGGTTAATTTCGATCCCAGCTATAACGGCAATATTCTGGTCAACGCCATGACCGTGGGCATTGCCGATACCGACAAGATTTTCTACTCGGCAGCCGCAGGCATCGGTAATTCGGTCGTCTATGTTGGCTCCAAAACCGGGCGCGACGGCATTCACGGCGCCACCATGGCGTCGGCCGAATTCGACGACGATTCCGACGAGAAACGCCCCACGGTCCAGGTCGGCGATCCGTTTACGGAGAAACTGTTGCTCGAAGCCTGCCTGGAACTGATGGCGACCGATGCGATTATCGCGATCCAGGATATGGGCGCCGCGGGCCTAACATCGTCGTCGGTGGAAATGTCCGACAAGGGCGGCGTAGGCATCGAATTCGACCTCGACCTCGTGCCGGTACGTGAAGAAGCGATGACACCCTATGAAATCATGCTGTCCGAAAGCCAGGAACGCATGCTGATGGTGGTTAAACCCGGGCGCGAAGACATGGCGCGGAAAATCTTCGAGAAATGGGAACTGGATTTCGCCATCATCGGCCGGGTGACAGACACAAACCGGCTGGTCCTGAAATCGGGCGGCGATGTGGTCTGCGATATCCCCGTCCCGCCGCTGGTTGCCGAAGCCCCGGAATACGAACGCCCCTGGGTACCAACGCCGCCCCCCGCGCCGCTATCGGCTGAGGATGCGCTTGCCAGTATTGATACGTCTCCGATAGATGCGCTCGCCACGCTGATGGCATCGCCCGATCTGTGCTCGCGGCGCTGGGTGTGGGAACAGTACGATCACATGGTCATGGGTGACACCATTCGCCGGCCCGGCGGCGACGCGGCAGTCGTGCGCGTCCATGGCACGGACCGCGCGCTTGCCATCACCACGGACTGCACGCCGCGATACTGTTTTGCCGATCCGGTTCAGGGCGGTAGACAGGCGGTCGCCGAAGCATGGCGTAACCTGACCGCCACCGGTGCACGGCCGCTGGCGATCACCGACAATATGAATTTTGGCAACCCGGAACGCCCGGAGATCATGGGGCAGTTCGCCGGTTGCATCGAAGGAATGACCGAAGCGTGCCTTGCACTCGACTTCCCGGTCGTATCCGGCAATGTCTCGCTTTACAACGAAACCAACGGTACCGGCATTTTGCCGACCCCGGCCATCGGCGGCGTCGGACTGATCGACGACATCCGCGGGCCGATGCCGTCGGCGGCCTTTGCTGCGAAAGACGAAGACATCGTGCTAATCGGCGCCACAGAGGGGCACCTCGGCCGCTCGATGCTGATCCGGATGCTGGCAGACCGCGACGATGGCGCGCCGCCGCCGGTCGATCTGGCGGCCGAGCGCCGCAACGGCGATTTTGTCCGGGGTCTCATTACTGGCGGCCTTGTATCGGCATGTCACGACGTATCGGATGGCGGCCTTCTCCTCGCGGTGGCCAAAATGGCGCTTTCCGGCGGTATCGGGGCAAATCTTTCGATTCCGGCCGGGCGTGGCCCAGCCCTCGCCTGGCTGTTCGGCGAAGATCAGGCACGGTATCTTGTTACCACTTTGAGGGCCGAGGGTCTTCTTGCCACGGCAAAAGCCGCCAGGGTGCCCGCGATCACGATCGGGAGAACCGGCGGGACAGTGTTGACCGTGGGTGACGGCAACTCTATATCCCTTTCAGACCTGCGGAACGCCCACGAAAACTGGCTGCCGAGCTATATGGCCGCCGGCTAAAGAAACTCAGGCTCAGGCCGCAGAACAATGGGGACGTAAAACCATGCCAATGGACGCCGGGGCGATTGAAAGCCTGATCAAGGAAAGCATACCCGACGCAGAGGTTACAATTCAGGATCTTGCAGGCGACGGGGATCATTATGCGGCGCTCGTCGTCTCCACCGCCTTCACCGGAAAAACCCGCGTCCAGCAGCATCAGATGGTCTATCAGGCCCTCGAAGGCCGGATGGGCGGCGAGCTGCACGCGCTGGCACTGCAGACCAGCGCGCCCAAGGACAACTGAACCAGCTCACACTCAAAAAAGGAATTCCGCCATGAGCGAGCATCCCGTATTCGATCGTATCAAAGAAGAAGTCGCCGAGACCCCCGTGGTCCTGTTCATGAAGGGCACGCCTGTGTTTCCGCAATGCGGCTTTTCCGCCACCTGCGTCCAGGTGCTGAGCAATCTCGGCATTCCGTTCAAAGGCATCAACGTGCTGGAAGATTCGGAAATCCGGGAAGGCATCAAGGCATTTTCGAACTGGCCAACGATCCCGCAGCTTTATGTAAAAGGTGAATTCGTCGGCGGCTGTGACATCCTGCGCGAAATGTACGAAACCGGTGAGCTCAGCGAATATTTCAATACCAACGGCATCGAAGTCCAGCTCGCCAATCCGCAGTAAATACTGCTGATCGGCAGTAGACGGACCTGAAGACGTCCAGAAACGCCGTGGTCTTGCTGGCCGCGGCGTTTTTAATAACGTCGCTGTCCGCCTGCGTGCGCGGGAACGACACCAATTTTTCCCAACGCCCCGGTTTCGACGCATATTTTGTTGCGAACCCGCCCTCTACATCTGTGCCCGATGCGGCGGATACCGCGCTTCTGCAGCGATATAAGCCGCGCTTGTATATTGCGGAAGGGATCGAGCCGCCGATCCGGTTCTACGAAGATTACATTGCACAGGGCATGTTCCTCGGTCGTGACGGCGAAACCCGCTCAACGGACGTTACACCAGCCCTCCTCAACCGGCACCGCGACGATCCCCATGCCGTATCCCGGCATATTCCGGAATCCGGTCCTACGACACCCAATATGTACGCCGGGTCGATCAGGAAACCTTCGATCTCGGCGGACGCACGCGGAATTTCACGTATCTGACATGGACCGCCGTCTATCGTGTATCAGGGATTGCCGCCGGTATTTCATCGTGGAAAGGCCTCGTGCTGGGCGCGGCGGGAAACCTGACGGACTGGCATCAGCTCGACCACTATACCGCCGTCACGCTGGCGCTCGATGAGGCACAGCGCCCCGTCGCGGTGATGTTCCAGCAGCACAACTATCGCCGGACCTATATCGTCGGGGTCGACCTGCCGTGGCCGGCCGATGATCGGATCGGGGTCGATACTGCAATCCGCTCGAACGAGCTGTATCCGCATATGCCCGGGCGATCCGTGCGCCGCGCAGCAAGCTTCCTGTCCGCCAACACTGTCGATTACCTGGTCACCGGCCGGAACGCGGCGTTCCGCATTGCCGACGACATCACCGATCCGGCAATCGAAGTTGACTACACGTTGAAATTCCTGCCGCCGGCGGACGCGTTCTATACCTTCAAAGGGTTTCTCGGTGAAAAGCGGATGCTGCCCGGCCGTTCGGGGCCGCCAGGCGCCGATTACAACACGCTCCCCGCGAACAAGCCGCTGCACCGCCAGATGATCGCCTTTCATTGGCGCGACGGTGACACTGATTTTGTTAACTGGTTCGGGGAGCAAGACCGCGGCTTCGATAAGCCAGCCGCTTGATTCGCAGACCTGATTTCAAAGCCGAACGGACCCCCGGGACGGCGTCGCATTCGTGACGCCGGGGCTGTAGCGGTGACATCGATTTTCCGGCATATTAAGCGAGTAAATTACACAATTACGATGGCACGAACGTCCCCGATGTCCCTCCCCGTTTGTCAATACACTGTCCGCGTTGCGGCCTCGTTGTTTGCCGTTGCCCTGCTTGCCTCCTGCGGGTCAAGCGGCCCGAAAGCGGTACCGCAACTGCATCTTGCCTGTCAGACCGTTGAATGCGAATGCCGGGGCGAAAAGACGCCCCTGTTTGGCGACCGCGAGATAACGGAAATAGTCTGGCGCCTGAACGGTGATGCTTCCTGCCCGAAAGGCTTTCTGCTTGAGCGGGTGTCCGTCGATTTCCTGGGCCGGCGCCGCTAGCACCTCCCACAGAACGAAACCACAGCGCATAGAAAAAGGCCCGCGAGAAATGCGCGGGCCTTTTGAATTCGGGAATGTCCCTTCGCGTCAGCGCGAATAAAATTCGATGACGAGGTTCGGTTCCATCTGGACCGGATAGGGAACATCGGCGAACTGGGGCACGCGAATGAACTTGCCCTGCATCTTGCCGAAATCGACTTCCATATATTCCGGCACATCGCGCTCGGTCAGCTGACCGGCTTCGAGGACGATCGGAATATTGCGCGATTTTTCACGCACTTCGATGACGTCGCCTTCCTTCACCCGATAGGACGGGATCGTGACGCGTACACCGTTGACCTTGATGTGGCCGTGATTGATGAACTGACGCGACGAAAATACCGTCGGCACAAATTTCATGCGGTACACCACGGCATCAAGGCGCTGCTCCAGCAGGCCGATCAGCGCTTCAACCGTATCGCCGCGACGCTTGACCGCTTCACGGTAGGTGCGGCGGAACTGTTTTTCGGTGATGTTGCCGTAATAGCCCTTGAGCTTTTGCTTCGCCATCAGCTGGATACCGAAATCGGTCGGCTTGCGGCGGCGCTGGCCGTGCTGTCCGGGACCGTATTCGCGAGTGTTCCAGGGGCTCTTGGGGCGACCCCAGAGATTGCAGCCCAGGCGTCGGTTAATCTTGTACTTCGAGCGCACACGTTTCGACATGCGGCTTTCTCCTTCATAATTGTCCCGGTAGTCCAGTTCCGGACCTTGCCGGTGGCGGGATGGCGCGACCAAACGGACGACATCCACATTCCCGGGAATGGCGGCGGATTATATGGATCGGCAGCCGCTTGTCAAACATTTGCTGCACCGCGATATTTTGGCAGTTTTCCAGGTGTTTCAGCCGGAAATCAGGTGCGATTCCGCTTCCGGTGGAGGGACAGTCCGGCAACAATTCCCCGCAGGGTCTTTACCTCCTGATCGCTGAGGCTGTTGCGGGTGAACATATTGCGAATGTTCCGTACCATACGCGGGCGTTTTTCCGGCGGGTACAGGAAACCGCAATCGTCGAGTTCGGTCTCAAGGTGTTCGAAAAAGGCCAGCAGCTCCTCGCGCGATGCAGGCTGACCGCTCTTGCGCGTAACTTCCGTCAGCGTCTCCGGGTCCCCGGCCTGAAACCATTCATAACCGATCAGCAGGACAGCCTGCCCAAGATTGATCGATGTGTGATCCGGGCTGACAGGCACCATGACGATCGCATCGGAAAGCGCGACATCTTCGTTATCCAGACCTTTGGCTTCACGCCCGAACAGAATGCCGGTCCTTTCGCCAGTCGCCGCATTGTCACGCACCGTGGCCGCCAGCGGGTGCGGTGCGAGGACCGGCTTTTCCATATCGCGGACACGTGCCGTCGTTGCATAGAGCCGCTGAAGGTCCGCGACCGCTTCCGCGGTGGTATCGAAGATCTTCGCTTCTTCCAGGATACGCTCAGCCCCCGATGACGTGTTGATCGCCTGCTGGTTCGGCCAGTCCCCTTTCGGTGAAACCAGGCGCATCTCACGCAAACCGAAATTCATCATTGCCCGCGCGGCGGCACCGATGTTCTGGCCGAGTGTCGGGCCGACCAGAATTATGACAGGAGGTTCGGACATAGCGTTACCGTCAGGCTGCGTTCGCGCCGTCACGAAACAGCTTGTAGGAGATAGAATCCTGCAGCGCGTTATATGAAGCGTCGATAATATTTGTGGACAGACCGATGCATGACCAGCGCCGATCCTGCCCGTCGGCGCTTTCGATCATCACCCGGGTGATGGCGCCGGTCCCGTCTGTCGGCGTGAGAATGCGCACCTTGTAATCGACAAGCCGCATATCGCCGAGCTCGGGATAGCTGTCCAGCAGGACTTTCGCCAGCGCGTTGTCGAGCGCGTTCACCGGCCCGTTTCCTTCGGCGACCGCCATGTGGTGGGCGCTGCCGACATCGACTTTGACGGTCGCTTCGGAGATCGTCACAAGCTCACCGCGGGCGTTCCAGCGGCGCTCGTCGAGCACGCGGAAGGAATGCAGCTTATAGAATTCCGGCACATCCCCCAGCGTACGGCGGGCAAGCAACTCGAAACTGGCCTCCGCGCCGTCATAGGCGTAGCCCTCAAATTCGCGTTCCTTCACGATTTCAAGCAGGCGCGGCAGTTTCGGGTTATTCGGATCGATATCCAGGCCGATTTCGCGGAACCGCGCCAGAATGTTCGATCGCCCCGACTGATCGGACACGACGATGCGGCGCTGGTTTCCCACACGGTCCGGGTCGATATGCTCGTACGTGGCGGGGTCCTTCTCGACCGCCGACACATGCAGCCCGCCTTTATGGGCGAACGCGGATTCGCCGACATAGGCGGCATTGCGCGAAGGCGGCCGGTTCAGCCGTTCGTCCAGCAGGCGCGACACACGGGTAAGCTGGCGCAGATCTTCATCGCTCATCCCCGTCTCGAAACCCATCTTGATCATCAGGGTAGGAATGATCGCGGTCAGGTTCGCATTGCCGCAGCGCTCGCCCAGTCCGTTCAGGGTGCCCTGAATCTGGCGCGCGCCCGCATTGACCGCCGCGAGCGAATTGGCGACTGCGTTTTCCGTATCGTTATGACAGTGAATGCCGAGACGTGAGCCCGGAACGTGTTCGCCGATTTCGCGCACGATCCGGTCGACTTCATGAGGTAAGGTGCCGCCATTGGTGTCGCACAACACCACCCAGCGGGCACCGGCCTCATAGGCTGCCTTGACGCATACCAGGGCGTATTCGGGGTTGGCCTTGTAGCCGTCGAAGAAATGTTCGGCATCAAACAGGGCCTCGCCCGCCTTGGCCTTCGTATGGGCGATGGAATCCGAAATCATGACGATGTTTTCTTCGCGCGAAATCTCCAGCGCGACATCGACATGGTAATCCCAGGTTTTGCCGACCATGCAGACGGCATCGGTTTTGACATCCAGCAGCGCTGCAACACCGGGATCGTTTTCAACCGACCGGCCCGGGCGCCGTGTCATACCGAACGCCGTGAATTTGGCGCGCTTCAGGTCCGGGGATTCCTTGAAAAACGCATCGTCTGTGGGGTTGGCACCCGGCCAACCGCCTTCGACATAATCTATGCCGATACCATCGAGCGCACGGGCGATCGCGGTTTTGTCGGCAACGGAAAAATCCACGCCTTGCGTCTGCGCACCGTCGCGCAACGTCGAATCGAACAGGTAAATGCGGTTGTCGTTATCCGCCATAGCCTTGATTTTCCATATAAAAACCGGGAACTCCTATCAGAGTGCGCCGGATGCGTAAACGTTTTAGCCCGACCGGTCGATTGGCGCTAAGTCCGCCCGCGGAATGCGTTGACGATCGGGTACCGCCGATCGCGCCCAAACGAGCGGCCGGTAATCTTGACCCCCGGCGGGGCCTGGCGACGCTTGTATTCGGCCCCGAGCAACATCCGCCAGGTGCGTAATACGAGCACCCTGTCATTCCCTTCGGCGACAACATCGTCGATGCTGAGATCGCGCTCGTTCAAACCCATCAGGATTGCATCGAGCTGATCGTAAGGCGGCAATGTGTCTTCATCCTTCTGATCGGGTTTCAGCTCTGCCGTCGGCGGCTTGGTGATGATGTTTTCGGGTACAACCATGCCCGCAGGACCGAGGGCACCGTCCGGCAGGTTATTATTCCGCCAGTGGGAGAGCTCGAACACCTTGGTCTTATAGACATCCTTGAGCACGGAATAGCCGCCGCACATATCGCCATACAGCGTGGCGTAGCCCACCGACATTTCGGATTTATTGCCCGTCGACACGACCATCGCGCCGGTTTTGTTGGACAGCGCCATCAGGGTCAGCCCGCGCGACCGTGCCTGTATGTTTTCCTCTGTCGTGTCCCCATCGGTACCGGCGAAGGCCTCGGCCAGCATCTCGTCGAATGCTCCCATCGCCGGGCCGATCGACACCGAATCCAGCGGTGCGCCCAGCAATCTGCAGGCTTCCTCCGCATCGTCGAGGCTTTCCTGCGATGTATAGGGCGACGGCATCATCACGCAGTGAACCGCTTCCGGACCCAGCGCATCGGCAGCCACGGCTGCCGTCAGCGCGGAATCAATTCCACCCGACATGCCGATCAGCACGCCCGGAAAGCCACTTTTCTTTACGTAATCCCGAAGCCCGAGCACCATCGCCGAATAGATTGCCGGATCACCGTC
>Ga0315316_10004560_pt1 | contig 10128 bp, 7 predicted proteins | sample M160m3416metaG_FD_203702 | JGI IMG/M metagenome (GOLD analysis project Ga0315316, IMG submission 203702) | Ammonia-oxidizing marine archaeal communities from Monterey Bay, California, United States - M1 60m 3416 | ecosystem: Environmental > Aquatic > Marine > Intertidal zone | place: USA... | reverse complement strand
TTTTTGGATAGTGAAGAAGCCTTAATGTTGAAATTCCATCTCTAAATGCATCTCGGAAAATATTTTGGCTAATATTTAGGCTTCGTGAAAGCGAGTCTAATATAAGATTACCTATTTTTTCCATTCCAAGATAATAATTTCTGGTAACTTCTCGCCAATTAGGGGGTAAATCATGAGAATTTGGTATGGGTGTTGGTTCATAAAGTATATCGTTCGCAGAATTTTTAGGTAATTTACGTACTATATCAGGTCCAATTTCAAACCCTTCTCTATTGCGGGCCTTACTGGATTTAAGGGGAAACCAGCCACGATAAATATGTGAATTGTTAGGTTGAAAATTTCTCTTCCAATAGGGCTTTTGTTTGTCTTCAGGTATACTGAATAATTTTAGTATAATGTCTCGTTCATTTTGGTTAACTCTTAAATCTTTTGGATATCCCTTTATTACCATAAACCCGATATCAAATGCAGCTTTTGCTATTTGTTGATCGATATATATTCTTTCCTTATCATTATTGGTAAATAAGCCTCCAACATTGATGATTGGAATTTCTTGCATCTTCTTGATCTGTTCCTATTTGTATTTATTTTGTGCAGCTTAAAGATAATATTTGTGTTTGTACTAAGATAATATAATTTAAACTGATAATTAAAAGTTTAAAATTAAGTTGAGGTACATGAATTGAAGAATCATAGTTTAAACGAAAATAAGTCGCCATTTGTAACTGATATCAAATGTGTCTTACCTGAATGGATAGATTATAATGGTCATATGAATGTTGCTTATTATACCTTGGTCTTTGATGAGGCTTTGGATGACTTTTTAGATGAAATTGGTATCGGAGAATCTTACGTAAAAACCAATCATAATGGACCATATGCTCTGCAAGCAAACTATCATTATTTGAGTGAACTATTAGAGGGTGAGAATTTTAGAGTTAAAATTTTTCTCGTTGATGTAAGTGATAAATGTTTTCATGCAGCCCTGGAGATCGTTAGCGAAAAAGATTATAAAGTGGCTGCTGTGTGTGAGCAGATTACTATGAATGTCGATTTGATCAAACGAAAAGCTAATCAATATCCTGATTGGGTCAGGGCCAAATTTGATAAGATGATATCCAATCAAGAGGGAGTGCAGTTGCCAAAGCAGATTGGTAAATCACTTGGTTTACGCCACTAGATCAGATCCTTAAGCGATAGTTTCTATTGTTTTTATGGCACCATCCAATGCTTCGCCGTTTTCATCCAGGAGTGCCGCTTCTCTCAATCGCTCGATCCATTTTGCGGCGTCCGCTCTGCCCGAAACTAAATTTACGGCATTCATAACCTTATCAAATTTCGATAAACCTCGAGAATGTGTATCTGAGTAGCCTTTTATTAATCTTCGACATTTTACAATTTCGACAGCTAAGTCATACTGATCTGAAGATAAGGATTTAAATGTTTCTATCCATTTCTCCCTATGAGAGAACTCAATTTGGTGTCGGTAGGTCTTAACTCGATACCCTCTCAATCCCGCGAGTAAAAATAATGAAAAAAATGGGGATAGATTAGTTGATTTTATGCGACGACCTTTGTTAAATAATCGATCTAAATTTTTCATCCTTTTGGAGCTTTTTTCGTACCAATTACCAAATCTTTTTGGGAAAAGTCCAACGATCTCTTCCGCTCTTGGATGAAAATATTCTGTAATTCTTAACTTTGACTTTTTATCAACATTCATCTCATTCAAAATACGATCTGTTCTGTTCGCTCGCGTTTTTAAGTCTGCAACTTTGATTATATCATCATATGCCATAGCATTAGCAATATGTTTGGCAGCCTCAATTGAAAGAATATACTTTTTATTTTCATCTAACGTTATTATCTCTTTTAGATAATTTAAGTATTGCTGACCATATTTTACATCCTGAAAATCAACCACTTTTTGTAAGCCTAATGATGCCATTTCTTGGACTTGAGAGGGCATCAAGTTGATTTCACTGACAAGTTTTTCCCATTCTTTCATCAAGCGTTTAGGGCCTTTGACCTGTTTCTTTTCGTCCTTCTGTTTATTGGTTGTATCTTGGTTCTGCAGATCAGGATTAATTGTTGCTTGGTACGCGTCATGAAAAGCTTTTAAACTGGCTTCAACACCTTTTCCTGAGGAACGTATAGATTCTTCAAATGCTTCTTTAGGAAATGGAAGGGCATTGGACGCCGCTAATGAACCAAAAAGGCTAGCGGACACGACCGTTTTAGCTTCTACAGCTATTTTATCCATATCCATTAGGATAAGCTTTTTTGCAGCAATTTCTGCTGCTGCATAAACTTCTGATGATTTTGCTATACCATCTCCTGGTATTGTTTTTTCTGAAACTGCCAAAGCGCGATGTGTCGAGCCAATTAAGGTTGTGCGATCTGGAGTGACAAAGCCTCTCATGATGGCGCGTCCTACCTCCATCATTTCTGATGCTATCAATATGTCAACGTCACCTGCGGCAGGTGCTAGTGAGAATACTGGGTTTCCGTCACTTTGCGGAGCCATTTCGATATAATAGATTGTTGCTCCAGTTCGTTGAGCAACTCCAGCCACAGAGGTTGCCTGGCAAGCATAACCCTGCGAGCGACATAGTTTATCGATCCAATTAGCGAGAACGCCACCTCCTTGTCCTCCAACAGCCATTATTGCGAGTTTGAGTATTTGATCTACTCTTGGATCAGTTTTTGACGCTTTTAGTTCTGTCTCAATAATATTCAAACTATGCTCCAATAAAATTAAGTCGCTTTTTCTGCCGTCTGTTTTGGAAGGTTCTAATCAAGGACTTTTGTATATTTGATAATAATTTTTCAAAACCACTCGGATTGTGTATTACATCTGCCTGGTAGAATGATGGGCAAAGAATGGCTGCATCGGCAACTTCACCACAATTACCACAACCAACGCAGGTATGGTCTATACTTGCAATTGGGTCATCTCGCAGTGGATCATCAAGTTTTTTTAGAGACAGAGAAGGACACCCAGATAATCTGATGCAGGCATGATCACCCGTGCAGATATCTTCATCTACCCCAAATCTTGGTATTTCAGTTCTAACTCCAGCTGTTATGTTGTTGTTTCTAATTGGTTTTTCACGTCTTTGCTTGTTTAGCATGCATTCTGATGATGCTACGATAACTTTTGGGCCATCATATTCGGTAGTTAAGGCTTCATTTAAAACCTCTTTTACTTTTTTCACATCGTAAGTGCGATCAATTTGACGTATCCATTCAACTCCAACACCTTTCAAGGCATTTGAGATGGGATTCTGGGTTGATTTTGAATTGTTTTCAGCACGTGAGGACATTACATCTTGTCCACCAGTTGCTGCTGAGTAATAATTATCGACTATTAGTGCAACACTATCTGATTTATTAAAAACCATGTTGCCGATAGATGATGATAATCCATTATGCCAAAAACCACCATCTCCCAGTATAGAGATTGCTCTCCTTTCCCCCCCTCCATCAAAAGCTGCATTTGAAGCTGGACCAAGGCCGTATCCCATAGTCGATCCCCCAATTTCAAATGGTGGCAAGCTAGCAAAAAGATGGCAACCTATATCTCCAGTTATCTGGTGTTTACCAAGATCTTTCTCAACGAGCTTCATGGCTGCAAAAATAGGTCTTTCTGGACAGCCTGTGCAAAAGCTGGGAGGCCTTATCGGTACGGTTTCGGTAAGGTTCGGTATTTGAGGTGGCGTTGCATTTGGAGAGCGTACTTGGCCCGGCAGAATGTCTGGTAAAGTCATTTTGATAAAACTTGTTAAGCTTTCTAACATGATCTGTCCTGTATATTCCCCAGCCATTGGAAAAATATCTTTACCGTGTAAAGAAACAGAGCTTTTTGAACGGTACAAGAACGATGAAAGGTTTTGCTCAATAAATTCAGGTTGTCCTTCCTCGACAACTAAAATAGCCTCTTTATTTTTGCAAAATGATAGAAATTCATCCTTAACTAATGGATAAGTCACATTGAGGTTGTAAAGTGGTATTTTGCAGTTTCCATTAATATCAGCAAGGCCAAGTCTTTGAAGAGCTCTTATTACACCATTGTACATGCCCCCCTGAGTGATAATGCCAATTTTTGAAGTAGTCGGTCCAAATATCTCATTTAACTTATTTTCAACTATAAATTTTTCTGCAGCGGGCCAACGGTTCTTTACTTTATCGATCTCATGGGCATAAGACATGGGAGGCAAAACTACGCGTGCAAAATCTCTTTTTGGGTTTGCCAGCGCTTCTTTGACACTTAGTTTTGGTACTAAATTATCCTTTGTTTTGTAACTGCCAGTAACATGGCAACATCGTATTCTTACCATGAGCATTACCGGGGTATTCGATGCTTCAGATAACTCAAAACCATTTTTTACAGAATCCACTATCGATGGTAGGTTTGGGCGGGGGTCCATGAGCCAAAATTGGGATTTCATTGCAAACCCATGAGTTCGTTCTTGCATTATAGAAGAGCCTTCACCGTAATCTTCGCCCACTATTATTAAAGCTCCGCCATTAACACCTGATGATGCTAAGTTTGCCAGTGCATCAGAAGCAACATTTACGCCAACTGGTCCTTTGAACGTCACAGCACCTCTTATTGGATAGTGGACACTCGCTGCTAGCATTGCTGCTGCAGCAGCTTCAGAAGCATTAGCCTCAAATCTTACACCTAACTCATCTAACAATTCTTCGGCATCTGAAAGTACATCCATTAAATGTGAAATAGGTGCCCCTTGATATCCACCCACATATCCCACACCATTTTCTAAAAGTGCCTTTGTTATCGCTAATATTCCTTCACCAGTAAATGTATCACCCTCTCCCAATCTGAGATGTTTAACTTCTGATTTAAAAGATCTTTCAGCCATTTTAACTCCTAAAACTCATGTTTACGAATATTCGTTAATATTTTTCTCAAAGTCACTATGAATTGTGATTTTTCATCTTTATCAATATTTTTGAACATTTCGTTATAATTGCTCAGCATATCTGGCCAAAGAGATTTAAATGCTTCTAAACCTGTTTTGGTTAAATAAATCCGGGTAGCTCTCGTGTCGATTGCATCAATCTCTCGTTTTACTAAACCGTCGGTGCTTAATTGGTCTAAAGCGCGACTTAGTGTTGATTGTTCGACAACAGCATAAACTGCCAATTCATTAATAAAGATGCCGTCTAGAGCTGACAGAACCGCCAAAGCTCTCATTTTCGGAGTTGTTAAATCCAAAGACGTCATTTTTTGCCTCAAAGATTCATTATACCTTCCCATTATTCTGTTCATCAAATATGGCGCAAAGTCATCTAAAAGTTGATCACCTAGTATAGCTTGTTGTTTTTCTTTATTTGTTAAAGCTTTATTCATACCCTTAATTTCTTAGCTAAATTAAATCCTGACCCACCTCCGAGTCCAGGACCTGGATGGGTTGACGCACCGATATGATGCAAGTTTTTTATGGATGTATCGTTGTTTGTGGAATTATAAAATGGACGCCATATAAAGAATTGATCTATTGAACACGCACCTCCATAGGGATCGCCACCAACTAAATTGATATTTAATTCTGAGAGTTGAAGTGGAGAATAGCAACGCCTTTTAAGTTTAATTTTATCAAAATTCTTGATGTGTATTTTTAATATTTCTTCTATTCTATCTGCGAATGCTTCTGTCACTTCATTAGTCCAATCGGGTTCACACTTTATGAGGCCGGCGGCATCGCCTTTAATTAAGGATGGCGCATCAGGAATTTGTATCCACAAAATACTTTTTCCTTCTGGACATCTCGTTGGATCTAAAGCTGCTGGCTGACCAACGCAAATGGTGGGGGTTTGTGGAAGCATTCCCCGTTCCGCTTCATTTGATGATTTTGACACAGAGTCTATCCCGTCAGACAAGTGGATTAAGGCGACTTTGTTCAGTTCTCCAGAGTGCCACTCTGGAGAACTATCCAAAGCGTAATGTATCTGAAAGTTTCCTCTACCATGACGAAATTTAATCTCTTGTTTTTCTGAAGTTAAGTTGTTTCTTAGTAATCTTTTGTAGAGCTGTCCTGGTGCGACTGATGCAATTATACTATTTGCCTCAATTCTCTTTCCTTCACTTGTTAAGATACCGATCGCTTTCCTGTTCTCAACAATGATTTCATCTACGTCTGTCGAGGACATGAATTCCCCACCATTGGCTTCAATTAATTTCCGAAAAGCTATTACAGCTTGTGCTGATCCGCCTTTAACAATCGGAGCTCCTGCTGCTTCTAATGCAAAGGCAATTACTTTCCCCATTTGGCCAGAATATGTACTTTCTGGTGTCAATCCAGTATGAAGAACCCAGGGTGCAAAAAGGGCTTGTGATAGGGGGTGTTCGTATGAAGATTCAAGCCAAGCTCTAGCCGGTATCAGTGCAGACCCAAACCAGTTTGCTAAATTCTTAAATCCTTTTCGCCATATTCGCTTGGCAAAAAGCCTCATTGTTGCCGAAGACCAAAGTGTTCCTCCTAGTAACGAAAATAAAAAATCAGCGTCAACTGATATTTCATTCACATCTTTAACAAATTGTTCCGCATCCCCTTGATTTAATTTTTTAAATTCAGCAAAATTTTTGGATTTATCAGTTGACAGGATTAAACTGGCTCCGTTAGGGCGAATTACTGCTGTTGGCATCTCTGTGTTACAAAACTCTAATCCACATTTTCCCAGATCGCTCGCCAACTCAGAATAAGCAGGTGAAGTTATGAATAGAACAAATGTTGCAGCCATAATATCATGTTTAAAACCAGGAAGTGTTATCTCTTCAGTGGACATGCAGCCGCCAAAAGATCCTGACCTTTCTACGATCAGGACTTTCTTATTTGCGCGTGATAGCAGTGCTCCAGCAACTAACCCGTTTATCCCAGAGCCAATTATTATATAGTCAAAATTGGCCATCAAAATTATTTTTGAACTAGTGCCAGAGCTCTTATTGGACTGCCAGTACCTCCTTCGATCTTAAGTGGAGCCGCTATTAAGATAGCGCCTTTTGCAGGTAATTTGTCCAAATTTGCTAATGAAGCTAATCCAAAGCAGTTGTTTTTATGAAGAAGGTTGTGGGCTGGAAACATTGGCTCCATCCCTCCCGCACAGCCAGCATCGGTGCCGATGCATTGTGTGCCCCAGCCGGTGATACCCTTATCAATCAGGTACTGAACGGCTTCTGCGGTGGGCCCGGGTGAGTGTGGGGCATCATCGTAAAAATTTAAAAACTCGCCCGCGTCTCCGGCGCGGCTGTCCCAGTCGGTGCGCATGACGACCCATTCACCTTCCTGGATTGCTCCATGCTCAGTCTCCCACGCTTTTATGTGGTCAACGGTTAAAAGGAAGTCAGGATCTTCGGCGGATTCTTCTGAACAGTCGATACAGTTAACAGGTGCAACGACTTTCTGTATGTCCAGCGTATCTGTGGCATTGTCGGGCAGATCCTTACCAGTAAACCAGTGTTTGGGTGCATCAAAATGGGTGCCGGAATGTTCGCCCAACTTTAGCCAGTTCCAGGCGCACACAGGACCATCATCATCGTATTCCGAGATCTTGTGGATCTCGACTTGAGGTGTATTTTTGAATGGCGGTGGCAATTGAATGAGCGGTGTGTTGGGGCCTAAAATACCAGTACAATCTATAACTTCTATTTGACCAGATAGTAGCATTGGACCGAGATTATTAAGTATGTCTGATGAACTCATTTTTGATTTCCTTCTTTATTAACTATTAATCTTTTGCACTAAAACATTTAAGATTCGGCTAGACAAATTTAAATGCATTTGCAAATATCTAGACATATTTAAATGCATATGCAAATACAATCGTAAAGGGAATTTTATTTAAATGGCTGTAACGAAACCAGATGCAATCATCGTTGGGGCGGGCCATAATAGTTTGGCTTGCGCTGTTCATTTGATCTCAAAAGGTTGGAATGTATTGATATTAGAAAAAGCAAAAATTGCTGGTGGAGCGATTAAGAGTGGCGAGTTCACCGAACCTGGATTTATGCATGATTGGGCGGCAATGAATCTTTCACTTTTTGCTGGGTCACCATTTTTCAAGCAATATGGGGATCAATTAGTAGAAAATGGTTTAAGTTTTGTTCCCGTTGAAAGCTGCTTTGCCAGTGTTTTTCCAAATGGCAAATGGTTGGGAATAAGTAATAATTTCGACCATAATTTTAGTCAAATATCAAAATTTTCAAAAAATGATGCTGATACTTGGAAAAAGTTAACAGAAAATTTTCCTGAAGAGTCTAGCCATATTTTTAAATTGTTAGGAAATAGTCTTAGCTTTAGGAATATTTCATCACTTTTTTTAAATTTATGTAGAAAGAAGGGTTTTAGTGGAGCTTTAGATTTTATCAGATTTTTGATGGCTTCTCCTCGAAATTGGTTAGATGAAAATTTTGAATCAGAGGAAGTAAGAGCAACGATGGCTGCATGGGGCATGCATTTAGACTTTGCTCCAGACACGGCAGGAGGAGCGTTATTTCCTTATCTTGAATCTATGGCAAATCAATCTTTTGGTATGGTATTGGGGCAAGGGGGAGCGGACACCATTATAAAGGCTATGGTCAAATATATTAATTCTAATGGTGGAATGATTGAATATAATTCTGAGGTTACAGAAATTATTCATGACGGTGTGCGAGCAGAATCTGTAAAGCTATCGGATGGAAGGTTAGTACATGCAAAGCGATGTGTTATTGCAAATGTTGCGCCTTCATCACTTTTGAAATTAACAAATGGATTTAAGAAATTTGATTATTCTAATGGATTAAGAAAGTTTAAACATGCCCCAGGAACAATGATGATTCATCTGTCAATGGATGATCTGCCTAATTGGTTGGCTAATGAGAAATTAAAAGAATTTTCTTATATCCACATTGCACCTTCTTTAGATCAGATGGCAAAAACGTATCAGCAAGCAACAGAAGGTTTATTGCCAGATTTTCCTGTCATTGTTATCGGTCAGCCAACAACAGTTGATCCTAGCCGGGCACCTGCTGGAAAGCATATTCTTTGGATCCAGGTCAGAATGGTGCCAGGGATTATAAAGGGTGATGGAGCAAATAAGATTAAAGATACTGAATGGGAGAGCGCAAAAGAATTTTATGCTGATCGAGTTTTAGATATTATTGAGGACTTTGCGCCAAAAACAAAAGAAAAAGTTATTTCAAGAAGAATTGTTTCTCCCATTGAATTGCAAAATGACAATCCAAACCTTGTGTTCGGGGATCAAATATGCGGTAGTCATCACTTAACGCAACATTTCATTTACCGACCTTTGAGAGGCTATACTGATGGAAAAACACCAATAAGAAACTTGCATCTTACTGGTGCTGCCGTCTGGCCGGGAGCGGGAGCAGGAGCGGGCTCAGGGTTTTTATTAGGTCGAAAATTAGCTGGTAATTAATTAAATTTTAAAAAAGGAGAAAAAATATGGTTAAAATAAATCGAAGGAATCTACTTAAGATTTCTGCAGCTTCGGCGGCGCTTGGAACTGCAGGTAAACCAATGTTCGCCAGTTCTATTGATGAGCTTGTGATAGCCTATAATGTTAACTTGCCAAGTTGGGATCCGACCGTGGGTTTATCATCAGTAAATCCAACAATTCAAGGTATCTACCAATCAGTATTTGATCTTTTCATTGCTCAAAATACTGATCTTAGTTTTGGCCCAGGCCTTATCACTGATTGGGGTTGGAATGATGATAAAAGTAAGATCCATATGACCGTTAGAGAGGGCGTTTCTTGGCATGATGGGTCACCGTTTACAGCTGAGGATGTTGTGTGGTCATTGGAACGAGCTGGAAACCCTGAATCTGGTAATCCTATACAGTTTGTCTGGGGAACGATTGGAAATTATTCAATTGATGGCAATCACATTACAGGGGACGTTCTTCGTTATGATCCAACCATTTTTAAATGGATGTCGTTCTTAACTGGTTACGTTATGCCAAAAGCTTATTATGAAAAGGTTGGTGCAGAAGGCTTTGAAGCAGCACCAATCGGAACTGGTCCGTATATGGTTGATAAGTTTGAGCGAAATGCATTTGTAAGATTGAAGGCAAATGCCAATTATTGGGGTGGAAAGCCAG
>Ga0315316_10004557_pt1 | contig 10129 bp, 7 predicted proteins | sample M160m3416metaG_FD_203702 | JGI IMG/M metagenome (GOLD analysis project Ga0315316, IMG submission 203702) | Ammonia-oxidizing marine archaeal communities from Monterey Bay, California, United States - M1 60m 3416 | ecosystem: Environmental > Aquatic > Marine > Intertidal zone | place: USA... | reverse complement strand
CAAGCTCTTATTTTGCCAAGATTGGGCTGTTTTTGGTAGCGGGGTGTTGTAAAGAAGAGGTTAAGTTGTCTATATTCAGGGTGGTTTAACTACTTAATGTTTCCTCTCCAGGCCCCTGAAAACGCATGGCGGTGTGTTTAAGCTTGGTTCGAGGTTAACCTTTGTCCCACCTGACGATGCGTTCCAATCATGGAATGTATTTGTGTTGTACAGGTACGTCGCTCCTAAAAAGTGACCCTTCTGGACATCTCACAGGCCGTTGTTGGCGTGTTTTATTCTTTTTGATCGAGAAGGAGATGGGCATGAATCGTCTATTTCAATTTGGAGTGCTAGCAGCTTTGTTGTTGGCAATGTTGAGTATCCCCGAGGTAGGGGCACAAGAGGAGGCAGCAGCAGATCCTGTAGCCGAAACGGATACGGTAGAAACGACCGACGCAGAGGCAGCGGAAACCTCAACAGAAGAAGAAATTGCAGAGACCGCTGATACCGAAGACGCAATGACCGCTAATGGCGGGCCAGATACGCCGCCGGAGTCGGAGGTCAACGCGGCGGATTACTGGAGTGCGTATGAGACCGATCCAATCGCCTGGACACTAAATAACCTGTGGATCATGATCTGCGGTTGTTTGGTATTTATTATGCATTTGGGCTTTGCTAGCCTCGAGTGTGGTTTGACGCGTCAAAAAAATACAATCAATATTCTTTTTAAGAATACCATGATCATTTCGATTGGCTTGCTGACCTACGCCTTAGTCGGTTTCAATCTTATGTATCCTGATTTTGGGGAAGGCGAAGGATTTCTGAAGCTTTCCGCGATCCCTAGCTTTATCACTACAAATGATGTTGCTTTATTATCTCCGGAATATAATCCTGGTTACACCTGGTACACAGACTTCTTTTTCCAGGCAATGTTCGCGGCTACCTGTGCAACGATTGTTTCGGGAGCCGTCGCTGGTCGTATTAAATTGAGTTCCTTCCTTGTATTCAGCACTTGTTTGCTGGTTTTCTGTTATCCAGTGACAGGCGCATGGAAGTGGGGCGGAGGTTGGTTAGACCAGACTGGCTTTTATGATTTCGCTGGCTCCACGCTTGTTCACTCTGTCGGTGGTTGGGCCGCGTTGGTCATGGCTGTGATTCTTGGACCACGACTTGGTAAGTACAATGCCGATGGTACTTCTAACGCCATTCCGGGTAGCAACATGCCTTTGGTCGCCGTTGGTGTATTTCTGCTGTGGTTTGGCTGGTTCGGTTTTAACGGTGGAAGTGTCTTGTCTGCGAATGCCGTTACCGTGTCGCTGGTGCTAGTGACGACATCCATGGCTGCTGCTGCTGGCGGACTGGCGGCTGGTTTGACTTCGTGGCTGATGGACAAGAAGCCAGATGTTTCGATGGCCCTCAACGGTATCCTCGCAGGTTTGGTTGGCATCACAGCTGGTGCCGATCTAATGAGCGTCGCCGAAGCAGTTGTTATCGGTGCAATTTCCGGTGTGCTTGTCTACTTTAGTGTTGTCTTGGTGGACAAGAAAATTGACGATCCTGTTGGAGCCGTTAGTGTTCATCTAGTTTGCGGTATTTGGGGTACACTGGCTTGTGGCATCTTTGGAGATCTAGCTGGAATAGAACAGCTTATCACCCAACTGAAGGGTGTTCTTGCCGTTGGCGTTTATGTTGTGATCTTTACAGCAGTAACTGGCTTGGCCATCAAGAATATCATGGGGATTCGAGTGGATCCGGAAGAGGAAGAAGTGGGGCTTGATGTATCAGAGCACGGAATGAAGGCTTATAACTAAGGCTTCTCCGACTCTGTTGTACAGTTAATCCGTTTCAAGGACGGTCAGCAGCGCTGGCCGTCCTTGTTCATTTAAATCGCATGTTTGAAAATATAACGATTCTTGACTTAAGTGTTCCACTCGCTCACCAGGCCATCAGCGAACCATTCCCGGCTAGTGTCGAGTACATAGACCATGAGCAGGGCGGTCGGCAAATGCAAAAGCTGTTTGGCATGACGCCGGCAGATCTCCGATTCTCTCAGGGAGGTGGCTGGGCGATAGAAAAGATCAACGCGATTACGCATACCGGTACCCACGTAGATGCTCCGTACCATTATGGTCCAATCTCTGGGGGAGTTCCGGCTAAACGGATTGATGAAGTCCCGCTCGAATGGTGTTTTGCCCCCGGCGTCTGTCTTGACATGACTCACCTGGTAGACGGCGCTGAAATCACCATTTCCATACTCGAAGCGGCGTTGGGAGAAATTAAACATACCCTCAAGGCTGGTGAAATAATCTTGTTAAGAACCGACGCCGATCTGCGGCTTGAGAGTGAGGAGTATTTCAAACAGCCGGGTCTGGGAAGGGAAGGTACGTTATGGCTGGTTGAGCAGGGTATACGGGTCATTGGAATCGATGCTTATACGATCGACCGTCCGTTTCATGCAATGAAAGCGGAATTTGAAGAAACAGGAGACGGACACGCCATTTGGCCCGCTCATTTCGCCGGGATCACCCAGGAATATTGCCAAATCGAAAAATTGGCGAATCTACATAAGCTGCCTTCACCCACAGGCTTTTGGGTGAGTTGTCTGCCGGTTAAGATTGAAGCGGCAAGTGCTGCCTGGTGTCGGGCGGTGGCGATGGTGCCGGATAAGTCAGAGTAATGTCTGAATCAATTCGGGGGGGCGACCGATGATCGCTTGCTGCCCTTTGATTACAATCGGGCGTTCGATAAGTCTCGGATTTTCGCAAAGTAACCGAAGCCATTGTTCTTCGGTAAGTGTCTGTTCATGTAAGCCAAGTTCCCTAAACACCGCTTCTTTTTTACGAACGAGTTGTTCGGAGGTGATTCCCAGCTTGCTAATAACGTCCGCTAATTCGTCCGGGGTTGGTGGCGTCTTGAGATACTCAATGACCTCGACTTCGCAGCCTGCCTCGTGGAGCAAAGCTAACGCCTGACGGCTTTTACTGCATCTCGGGTTGTGGTAGATCTGCATGGAAGATGCTCTTAAGGGAATGAATAAATGGTAATTTGCAATCCGATGGGTTAATCTAAAGCCAACGGTTTTATTTTAAAGGTTGGGGGATATTGGGCCAGTATGGTTAACGCTAAAAAGCAATTTAGTGAGTCCGAGTTGTTAGAAATCGAGACCGCGATCGTGCAGGCCGAAGAGCGAACATCAGCAGAAATCGTCGTCGCCGTAACTACAGAATCAGGACGATATGATCGCGGGGAGTGTCATTTTGGCATTGTCGTTGCAATTCTTGCGTTAGTCTTGGCTAATTTGCTGAGCGTGTTGTTCGGAGATCAGGATGTTTCGCTTTTCGAAGCCGGCCTTCCGTTTTATTGGCAAATAGCTATCGTCGTGGCAGGGTACGTAAGTGGCATAATAACAGCGTCTTTAAACATCAAAATGCGGATGTTGCTGGGCACCCCGGATGAAGTCGAAGAAGAAGTTGCCAAAGGAGCCCGGTTGGTATTTTTGGAAGAAGTGCTGTCGTCTCAGCGACTTGGAGGCGCCGTTTTGATTTACCTTTCTCTGGCTGAGTGCCGTGTGGCGGTCATGGTAGACGACCGGATCAAAAGCGCCATGGGTAAGAATTGTAATGACTTGGTGAACGACAGTCAGACGCGGGTGGTACGGCTTATTAAAGAAGGCCGTTTTTCTACGGCTTTGGCTGCCGGGGTTGAGTTGATCGGGACGCGACTTGAAAAAAGTGTTCCTTATCGGGAAGACAATATTAACGAACTCCCTAATCATGTCGTGCTGATTCATCCTCGCCCGTAAAGCTTTTGTTTTCCGTAGTAACAGTGGGTTTGTTGTAGAAAGTCCCTAGGGATTGCGTCAGTGAAAAATACTTATAAGTCATTTTTAGTCTTGCTGCTACTCGCAGGTTCACTCTGTGCACAGAGACCTGGCTTGCAAACTAGAGTGGAATGGACAAAGTCCAGGGTAATCGGTTCCCCTGAACCGCCGCCGCCGTACGCCCTGAAGATTGCCTACCCGGATGTGCGCTTTGAGAATCCGATTGCGGGGGTTCCGGTACCTGGCGCGAAACAGCTGATGATTGTAGAGTACTCGGGCAAGATCTGGTTGATCGACGAAGATCGCCAGGCGAACGAGAAAGAACTGGTGGTCGATATGGGGACGAAAACCGTTGGCTTGGCTCTGCATCCTATGTTTTTCAGGAACGGGCGTATGTTTGTCACGACAATTGATGATACACGAGACGAAGAAGTGGGGTCACGAGTGTCGGAATTTCAAGTGCAGGATGGCAAGGTAAATAAAGAAAACGAACGTACCATCATTGAATGGAAACGGGGCGGTCATAATGGAGGGTGTCTTGGGTTTGGCCCCGATGGGTATCTTTATATTTCAACTGGTGATGGTAGCGGGATTGCAGATGAATTACATACAGGGCAGGATGTGACGGATTTGCTTGGCTGTATCATGCGTCTTGATATAGACAAGACGGCAGGCGACGTTAACTACGCAATCCCCAATGATAATCCGTTGATTGGTGTTAAGGACGCGCGCCCCGAAGTCTATAGTTTTGGTCACCGTCAGATATGGAAGTTTTCGCATGACCGTCGTACGGGCCGGATGTGGGGCGGTGAGGTGGGCCAGGATCTCTGGGAAATGGTCTATATCATTAAAAACGGTGGTAATTACGGTTGGTCGCTGATGGAGGGAAGTCATCCGTTTCGGCCAGACCGGGACCGTCACGAGTCAACGATCGAAAAGCCGATTGTCGAGCATAACCATAACGACTTTCGTTCCATTACCGGCGGATATGTGTATGACGGTCAGCGGCTTGAACCTTTACGAAATCACTACATTTATGGTGACTTCGACACCGGTAAGATCTGGTCGTTTAAGTATCAGAATGACAAGGCTCAGGATTGGTCCGAGTTGGCGGACACGTCAATTCGTTTGGTGTCTTTTATTGAACAATCGGATGGTGAATTGCTATTAGTCGATTACGCAAGCGGCATGTTACATGAATTAGTCAAAGCGCCGACTTCTTCGGCGGTTGCCCATGATTTTCCAAAACGATTGAGTGAGACAGGATTATTTAAGGATACCGCAACGATGTTGCCCGAGGACGGAGTGCTTAGCTATTCGGTCAACTCTCCTTTGTGGTCAGATAACGCTAAGAAATTTAGATACCTTGCGATTCCGGGCAAAGGGACGGTTGATTTCGATGATGTACTTTATCCGGAGACACCGCCTGCCGCTCCCGCTGGTTGGCGGTTCCCTGACGGCACGGTCACGGTGAAGACCTTTGCCGTGGAAACAGAAAAAGGAAATCCCGATAGCCTGCGACGTCTTGAAACAAGAATCATGCATCATAAAAAGATGGACGGCGATGACAACGGGTATGGAGCTCAGGTTTGGCGGGGCTATACCTATGTTTGGAATGAAGATCAGTCCGATGCGATACTTTTGGGCAAAGAAGGTGGTGATATTGAATTTAAAGTGAAAGATGCAGCAGTAGAGGGTGGTGAGTATGTTCAACGTTGGCATTTCCCAAGTCGGGCCGAATGCACATTGTGTCATACGATGGCCTCACGCTATGTGTTGGGTATCAATACACTCCAGATGAACAAGGATCATGATTACGACGGAATCGTAGCCAATCAGATTGACACTTTTAATCACATCGGGATTTTCACAAAGAAGCTCGAAAAAACAGCAAAGTCATTGCCCAGAATCGTAGATCATCGTAACAACGAAGAACCGACACACTTGAGAGCAAGAAGTTATTTGATGAGTAACTGTTCACACTGTCATCGTCGGTGGGGCGGTGGTAATGCTGAATTCTCACTACTGGCCAATAAGACGCTTGAAGAAGCGGCAGTGATCGGTGTCACGCCGGGGCAGGGAACCTTCAAGTTAAGGGATCCGGCTTTAATCGTGCCTGGCGAGCCGGAACGTTCATTGATTTATCATCGTATGACGCTGGAGGGCCTAGGGCGGATGCCCCACGTCGCTGCAAATATTAAGGATGATCCAGCAGTCGAGTTAGTTCGAAGGTGGATCCAGGGATTGCCTGATAAGGACTATCTCAAGGAAACTGGCGTTGTCAGCGGTGACAGCAATTAATAAATTGAATACTGGGGTTTACTGTGATCTGGTAGAGATTACACGGTAGTCTCTCAACGGAATTGATACTAACAAATAGATAGTTGGGCAAACATCGATGGCGGAAGATATTGCGAATCAGGAAGTAGATACAGAATTGACAGATAATGGTGCCGATTTCCAGGCACCTTATCCCGGCGATAAGTCAATGCCTCAGTGGGATACTGGCGGTTTGATTGACGCGCCCAAATTTACGTTCAAGAAATGGATTGGAATGTTGGGGCCCGGCCTGATCCTTGGCGGGGCGGCGATCGGCGGCGGTGAATGGCTGGTTGGCCCGGAGGTGACAGCTAAATATGGCGGTGCGTTACTGTGGTTGGCCACTTTGAGCATTATTGGACAGGTGATCTACAACATTGAGATTAGCCGCTACACCCTGTATTCTGGTGAGCCAATTTTTACGGGTAAGTTTCGTACGAAACCCGGTAAGAAGTTTTGGACCATCTGCTATCTGTTCCTCGATGCCGGCTCAATTTTCCCTTATCTGGCAATGTCAGCGGCAGTGCCGTTGTTTGCGGCGTTTTTTGCCGAAGTCCCACGAGCTGATGATGGTGAGGCGTTAATCGAAATACTTGGAATGACCATGACGCATGGTGTCATGGTGCGGACTTTCGGTCTACTGATTTTTGCGCTCGCTCTAGTACCGTTGATTTTCGGTGGGAAGATTCACGTCGCCCTGAAATGGGTGATGGGTTTTAAGATTGTTACGGTTATGGGGTTTCTGTTGGTGCTCGCTATATGGAAAAGTAGTCCCGCAACCTGGGCAGAGATTTTTAGTGGCTTTGTTAAATTCGGTACCGTTCCGATCGAACGGCCGGATGAGGTCGATGCTCAAGGTAATTTGATTGCTGCTAGCGACTGGGACGGTGACAATCATGCCGACGTGATTGAGCCCGAATTAGTAAGGGACGATAAGCAGGAAAATGTCTATTCAGTAACCGTGGATACTAACGGCGATGGCAAAGATGTCGTAACCCATTCGGCAATCGAAATTGTGGATGAGGATTTAGATGGTCAGGTGATGATCGATCTGGAAGGCGGGGGTGGTCTGGAAGAGGGTCAGTATCTCGTAAGGTTGAACTCAAACGGGGGTTTCGTAGATGTTGATAGGGATGGTGAGCGAGATGGTTTTGCTGTGACTAATATTTTTACGTCTCTGTTGAGTGGTGAGGGGTTTCCCAAAATTGACTGGAGTCTAATAGCAGCCCTGTCGGCACTGGTGGCCATTTCCGGCTCTGGTGGTTTGTCAAACACACCCATTAGTAACTACACGCGGGACGAAGGTTGGGGGATGGGACACCACGTGGGAGCGATCCCGTCTGTTGTGGGTGGCCTTGAAATTTCCTTGTCTCATCAGGGGACGGTATTTAATCCGGATGCCCCCGGTGCGATGCCGCGTTGGCGACGCTGGTTTAAGCACGTCATGCGTGATCAGTTGGTTGTTTGGATGCCAGCCTGTTTTATTGGTATAGCGTTGCCGAGCATGTTAAGTGTCGAATTTCTTGATCGTGGTACGGTGGTACCGGATAAGTGGGTTGCAGCCACGATGACCGCCGATGGTGTTGCGGAAGCTGTGGCCGGTTTGGAAATACAGGATAACCTGTCGCAATTAAATGCAGATGAAATAGCTGCATTAGAACAGGATCGACTAGACGCTCGATCGTCAGGCGTTGGGCGGACTTTTTGGTTCTTAACGATCTTCTGTGGATTTCTCGTTCTCGCACCTAGTATGTCGACTTCTGCCGACGGCATCATCCGGCGGTGGGTCGATGTGTTTTGGACCACGAGTGACCGGTTGCGGTCCATGCCGCCGGGGGCAATTAAGATGGTCTATTTCCGCGTGCTGGCTTGCTACGCCGTTTTTGGGTTTGTTGCGTTGTGCCTAAATAAACCGGACGAGCTGTTAAAGTATGCCACTACAATTTATAACTATGCCCTCGGGATGAGTTGCATCCATACTGTGGTCGTAAACCGATCGTTGTTGCCTCAAAAGTTACAGGCAAAAGGGATAGTACAGGTAGCACTTTGTATGTTTGGGCTGTTTTTCCTCTTTATTGCAGTGATGTCAACCTTGCGGACGTTCAATGTGATTTAGTCGCCACTTTGTTGGTATGAAGCCATTCGTGTTACAGTTCTTTCATTCCGTTGTAGATGATCTTTTTGACATCCATTGTGTCAGGAAGACCGGCGATTACGATTGGATTCCAGACCTTATAAGTGTTAGCTCGCATCTGTTTAACGGCATTCTCCATGGTTTGGAGTTGGGCTGCGGCGACATTCGCGATGGCTTCGAAAACTTTGAGAACGTGTCGATGCGCCAGAGTTCCGCGAAGAGGTAGGTAGTGCCGACGTTTGATGTACCCAACTAGCATATGTGCATTGTCGACGTGAGTAGGAATGTCATGGCAGTGTTCGGAAGGGGCAGCTTTGTTGATGTATTGAGCACCTTTGCGAGCACCGGGGTGAAGATCTATGCGCATCGTCGTTTCCAGCTGTGCGATAGGAACCATTCGCTCGAAAACTTTGTAGGCGGCCCACATCAGTTGCATCCGCGAACGTGTCATGTCATCCCCATTTTGAATATAGGCGGCGTTGCGGGCCATCGTCGTAAGTCTCTTTACTTTGGTGGCTGTCCGCCCCTCCATTTGGTGTAGGCGACGCAGGGCACCCTGTAATTCCTGGGCAATCAACGCTTTCATGCGTGCGACGGCGAGTTGGTTTGAAGCGACGGCTGCAACGAGGTCGCTCTTGGCAGCGTTGAGCTTGTAATTCCCAAGTTCCCGCAGGAAGTCGATTTGAAGGGCATATACATCTCGCCAGATTTCGAAACGTTCTTTCAGGTCCATGAGTCTCTCCTACAAAGAAATGTTGTCTAAGAAGTTAACCGTTAACGCGTGTGGCGTTTCACCTTGAAATTGAAACGGGGAGGCTTTGATCGGAGGGATCTGTTATCCTTATCGTACCTCTCAGCAGGTTCGTCTGCGGTCGTCGGAGATGGTTTAGCTAGGAAACACTATGGCTTCAAAAACAGAAAGATCGATAACGCAGAGGCATCTTTGGAATCCGATAGTGGATTTTCTGGGGCTAGGAGGTTTATCGGTTTTCCTGATTGTTGGTGCGTTGGTCGCTTTCCCGCCGACTCATGAATGGTTTGAGCCGTTTTCCAACTCAATTACGTCTCAGCAAGGCACGGCGGTTTCTCGTCCGGTTAATATGCTGTCTGCGTTTATGTTTTTCACGATCGTTATCAATCACCCCCATTTTATGGCGTCCTACCGGCTGCTCTACCGCTCACGAGAGCAAATACGGACATATCGTTGGTCTGCGATTGGAGTGCCTATCATTTTAACGCTCCTGAGCATTGCTGTATTGTTATCCGGCGCGACCGATCGGACGTTACTCGAGGGAGATAGATCTCTTGGGGCACGATTACTTGAGGCGATGAATGTTGTCGTGATGGTCTATCTTGGGTGGCACTATAACCTGCAAGCCTGGGGAATTATTTGCACCTATCTGTTTCTTGGAAATCTACGACTTGACTCAAAAGAAAAATGGATGATTAAGAGCGGATTACTTGTACTCGTCGGCATGCATGCACTTCTTTGGATTGCCGCCTCTCCGTTGATGGTCACTTATAAGTCAGTAGAAGCTGCCTGTGTGTCGATCACCCCTTTCGTGCCGTTTATCGTCTTTCCTTTTTTTATCGCGGGCGGACTCGGTTTCTATCGGTTGGCCATCAGGACGGGAAAGCGTATCCCGTTAAATGCGTTGGTTCCTTGGTTGGCCGTGTACGTTTGGTACTACGGTGTACTCAGTTATCACGATATTGTGGGGGTTTCGATAGTGGTTCAGTTGGCTCACGCGTTGCAATATCTTGTTGTCACCACCCGGGTTGAAGCGAATGTCGGCGAAAAAAAACATGGTCGAAATGGCCTTGTTTTTACAATGACGGTTTATTTGTTCCTGCTTGCTTTAGGATATCTAGTCTTT
>Ga0315316_10004556_pt1 | contig 10130 bp, 10 predicted proteins | sample M160m3416metaG_FD_203702 | JGI IMG/M metagenome (GOLD analysis project Ga0315316, IMG submission 203702) | Ammonia-oxidizing marine archaeal communities from Monterey Bay, California, United States - M1 60m 3416 | ecosystem: Environmental > Aquatic > Marine > Intertidal zone | place: USA... | reverse complement strand
GAAGTTAAGTAAATCCAACGCATAAGGAAAATCACCAATACGTCCAAAGCCTGATGGAAGATCTCCTCTAAGCACCACCAATCTAGTAACACCTATAGTCTGGTATATCTTTAATAATTCTTTGATATCTTTTTTTGTTGATCCAATACCTGATATATGAGCACAAGCATCAACTTTTGCATCCACAATTAAGGATTTACAGGTATCTATAGTTCCTTCTCTAGTAGAACCGCCAGCACCAAATGTTACCGAGAAATATTCAGGACTATATCTTTTGAGTGAATGAGTTAACTCAGTTAGTTTTCTTTTTCCAATTTCCGTCTTTGGAGGAAAGAACTCAAAACTAAGAGTTTTGGAGTTATTTTCCATTATGAGTTCATCATGTTAAACCTAATATTTATATAAATCAGATTTAAATGGTCCCTCTGTTGAGACATTAATATAGTCAGCCTGTTCTTTGTTTAACTTAGTGACCATTCCTCCAAAACCTTCAACCATATAAGATGCCACTTCTTCATCTAACGCCTTGGGAAGAACTTCTACTTTTAATAAGTTTTGCTTTATTTCATCATCATTTAAAGTGGCATATCCTTGCTCATAGAGGTACATTTGAGCAAGAACTTGATTAGCAAATGAACCATCCATAATTCTTGAAGGATGACCAGTAGCATTTCCGAGGTTTATTAATCTTCCTTCTGATAATAGTATAATGTAGTCTGAGCTTTCAGGATTATGAGGACCTTTAGAAGATGAATCTCTATAAACCTTATGGACTTGTGGCTTTATTTCATCCCAGTACCAGTTATCTCTCATATATTTAGTATCTATTTCTGTATCGAAGTGACCTATGTTACAAACAACAGCACCTTTTTTTAATGAGGACAGCATATTGCTATCACAAACATTATAATTTCCAGTAGTAGTTACAATTAGGTCTGTGTCTTCAAGTAATCTTTTGTCTATGCAATCTATCGAACCATTATTTATGCCATTTAAGTAGGGAGAAACCACTTCATAACCATCCATGCAAGCTTGCATTGCACAAATAGGATCAATTTCACTCACTCTTACAATCATTCCTTCCTGTCTAAGGCTCTGAGCTGATCCTTTACCAACATCACCATAGCCTATCACAAGAGATTTTCTGCCCGCTAACAACATATCAGTAGCTCTCTTTATTCCATCATTCAGACTATGTCTACAGCCATATTTGTTATCATTTTTAGATTTTGTTACAGAGTCATTTACATTTATGGCAGGGACTTTTAATTCATTTCTTTCTATCATTTCGTATAGTCTATGCACGCCAGTTGTTGTTTCTTCAGTAATTCCATGTATATTTTTTAGAACATCAGGATATTTTTCATGCACCATTGCTGTTAGGTCTCCTCCATCATCTAAAATCATATTTGCATTCCAAGGAACCCCATCTTTTAATATTGTTTGTTCAATACACCAGAGAAATTCTTCTTCATTTTGTCCTTTCCATGCATAAACAGATATACCCGCAGCTGCTATGGCTGCTGCCGCTTGATCTTGTGTAGAGAAAATATTGCAGGATGACCATCTAACTTCTGCTCCTAATGCTGTTAAAGTTTCAATAAGAACTGCTGTTTGTATTGTCATATGAATACATCCAAGTACTTTGGCGCCTTTAAGAGGCTGTTCTTTTGAATATCTTTCTCTTAGTTTCATGAGAGCAGGCATTTCAGATTGAGCTATTATTATTTCTTTTCTTCCCCATTCTGCTAGAGAAATATCAGTCACCTTAAAATCTGTAAAATCATCATTCATATTTTTATGCACTCCTTAATGCTTCAGCTTTATCAGTTCTTTCCCATGTAAATTCTTCCTCTTCTCTACCAAAATGACCATAGGCTGCTGTCTTTTGATAAATAGGCCTTTTAAGATCTAGCATAGAAATCAATTGTTTAGGTCTAAGATCAAAATTTTCATTTACTAAGTTAGCAATTTTCTCTTCATCTATTTTAGCTGTTCCAAAAGTATTCACAGAAATTGAGGTAGGATTTGCGACCCCTATTGCATAAGAAACTTGAATTTCACATTTATCAGCCAAACCAGCTGCTACTATATTTTTAGCCACATATCGACCGGCATATGCAGCTGATCTATCTACCTTTGAAGGATCTTTACCTGAAAATGCCCCTCCTCCATGTCTAGCCATTCCACCATAAGTATCAACTATGATCTTTCTTCCAGTAAGTCCACAATCACCAACTGGACCCCCTATTTCAAATCTTCCAGTGGGATTTATTAAATATTTAGTTTTAGCATTTAACCAATTGGCAGGAAGAATAGGCTTTATAATTTCTTCCATAACGGCTTCCACTAGATCTTTATGGCTGACATCAGGATCATGTTGAGTAGAAAGTACTACAGCTGAAATTGATTCAGGTACTCCTTTTTCGTTATAAACAAAACTGACCTGACTTTTAGCATCAGGTCTCAGCCAGTCTAGCGTGTTATTTTTTCTTAAGTCAGCTTGTTGTTTAACTAGGAGATGAGAGTATGTGATTGGTGCGGGCATTAAGACTTCCGTTTCATTAGTAGCGTAGCCAAACATTAAACCTTGATCGCCAGCCCCCTGATCTTTATCCTCACCTTCCCCTTCATTTACACCCTGTGCTATATCTTGAGATTGTTGACCTATTTTATTTATAACTTCGCAAGTGTTTGCGTCACAACCTAACTTCGGATCGTTGTATCCTATTTCGTGAATTACGTTTTTTGTGATTGTTTCAAGATCAGGTTTTGAAGACGAAGTAATTTCCCCTGCAAGAACGACAAAGTTATCTTTTACTAAAGTCTCGCAAGCTACTCTAGAAGAAGGGTCATCTTTGAGCATTGCATCTAATACAGCATCAGAAATTTGATCTGCCATTTTATCGGGATGCCCCTCTGATACAGATTCTGATGTAAAAATTTTATATTCAGACATAGTATTCCTTAAAAAAACTGCATTCTACCCTTTAAATGACTTATTTATCCATTATTTCCTTAACAAAATTTAATTCTTTAAATACCTTACAACACCTCTATACATGTAATTAGTAATTAGAGACAATAGCAATATCATTTAACTTAGTTAATAAAATTAAATAGTGACTAAATCAATCTCAAACTCTGCTGATAGATTACGTTTAGCAAATGCCCTTCGTGTTCTAGCTATGGATGCTGTTGAAAAAGCTAATACAGGACATCCAGGCATGCCAATGGGAATGGCAGATATAGCAGAGGTTCTGTGGAGGGACTTTCTGAGACACAACCCTTCTAATCCTAATTGGTTTAATAGAGATAGGTTTGTCTTATCAAATGGGCACGGGTCTATGCTTCTTTATGGTTTGTTACACTTAACTGGGTATGACCTTTCAATTGACGAAATAAAATCTTTCAGGCAATTTGGTTCTAAAACGCCAGGCCATCCAGAATACGGCATTACTCCAGGTGTAGAGACAACAACAGGACCTCTAGGTCAAGGAATATCTAATGCAGTAGGGATGGCAATAGCAGAAAAGATATTATCTGTTAAGTTCAATAAAGATGATTTTAAAGTTGTTGATCATATGACCTATGTATTTTCTGGAGATGGTTGTCTCATGGAGGGAATTTCTCATGAAGCATGCTCGTTAGCTGGAACATTAGGGCTAGGCAAATTAATTCTAATATATGATGATAATGGTATTTCCATAGACGGAGAAGTAAGTGGCTGGTTTACAGAAGATATACCTACTAGATTTAAATCTTATGGATGGCAATCTATAGCTGATGTTGATGGGCATGATCCAGAACAAATTAGTAATGCTATAAAAAAGGCTACAGATGAGCAGAACAAGCCTACGATAATTTGCTGCAAAACTATTATAGGTAAAGGTTCTCCCAATAAACAAGGGTCAGCCTCTACTCATGGTTCTGTGTTAGGAGAAGAAGAGATAAAAGCAACAAGAAAGAATTTAGGTTGGGATCATGGCCCATTTGAGGTGCCAGATGATATTTATTTGGATTGGGACTTTCAAAACCAAGGAAAGAAGTTAGAAAACGATTGGTTAAAGATTTTTTCTCTATATGAAACAGCTTACCCTGAATTGGCTTTAGAATTCAAAAGGTGTCAAAACTTTGATGAACCAGAGGATTTAGATCATGTTTTTGGTAAATTCATTTCTGCGATATTAGAAGAAAAACCATCAATAGCTACACGGAAATCATCAGAAAAAGTACTTAATATATTAGGACCTATTATGCCTGAGTTAATAGGCGGATCAGCAGATTTGACTGGTTCTAATAATACAAGCTGGAAAGGAACAGTAGCTATAGAAAATAATAATTTTCTAGGAAATTATTTAAATTATGGTGTTAGAGAGTTCGCTATGACAGGTATTATGAATGGCATTATATTACATGGGGGTTTGAGACCTTACAGTGGAACATTTTTAACTTTTTTAGATTATGCAAGGAATGCTGTGAGGATGGCGGCACTTATGAAAATACCTACTATCTTGGTTTATTCTCATGATTCCATTGGTGTTGGAGAGGATGGTCCAACTCATCAACCAATTGAACATCTAGCAAGCTTGAGAACCACTCCAGGAATAGAAACCTGGAGACCATGTGATACTGTCGAGACAGCTTTCGCTTGGAAAGCAGCTATTAAAAATAAATCTCAACCCACAGCATTAATTTTATCAAGACAGAATTTACCTTTTATTGAAAGAACCCCTAGTCAGATTGAATTAATAGAAAGGGGTGGTTATGTACTTTATGAGCCTTCTGAACACCCTAAGTTAGTTTTAATTTCTACAGGTTCAGAATTATCATTGACTATGGAAACAGCATTAGGATTACATGCAGAGATACCAATTAGAGTTGTTTCTATACCTTGCACTGAAAGATTTGATAAACAAGAAAAAGAATATATAGATAGCGTCTTAGGTACAAACATTATAAGAATGGCAGTAGAGGCTTCTCAAGAAGATTGGTGGAGAAAATATGTGGGTATTGATGGGCATGTTATTGGGCTGTCTACTTTTGGAGAGTCAGCGCCTGGTAAGGTTCTATTTGAACATTTTGGTTTTACTAAAGAAAAAATACAAAAAAGAATACGATCTATTGTATAACTCATTTCATGCATCTTAATTATTTAAAAGATTTTATCTTAACTGATAAACGAGTACTTTTGCGCTTAGATTTAAATACTCCTGTAGAAGGAGGTGAAGTCGTAAACGATGAAAGGATAATCAGATCTTTGCCTACTATAAATTATATTCTTCAAAAGGGGGGTAAGTTAAAAATTATTAGTCATTTAGGAAGACCTAAAGAGAATAAAAAAGATCAACCTGAGTTTAGCCTTGATCCAGTAGCAAAAAAGCTAAGTCAATTATTGGATATACCGGTACCGCTTATACCTGATTTAGACAATACTGAGAACCCTAATTCTGGATCATTAATTTTATATGAAAATATTAGATTTTTTGCCGGAGAAAAAGAAAATAATAAGTCTCTTTCAAAAAAATTAGGTTCTTTATGTGATATTTTCGTTATGGATGCTTTTGCAACCTCACATAGAGCTCATTCATCTACAACAGGAGTTGTTCATTATGCACCAAATTCTTGTATAGGCTTTCTAGTAGAAGAAGAATTAGCTGTACTTAGTAAATTAAGAGCCTCTTCAATTAAGCCTTCTCTAGCAATCCTAGGAGGAGCAAAGATTTCTACAAAACTAGAATTGATAAATGAACTTTCTTCACAAATGGACTATGTTTTTTTAGGGGGTGGAATCGCAAATACTTGTTTTGCTGCGCAGGGTTATTCAATTGGAAATTCTCTAATTGAGGGCAATATGTTAGATGAAGCAAGAGAGTTAGTTAGTAAGAAGAATGTAATCCTTCCTAATAAAGTTGTAGTCTCTAATTCTGTAGATGGCAATCCCAGGATTACAGATTTACAATCTATAAATGATAACGAAGCTATTTTTGATATAGCACCAGATATTGTGAATGAATTAGAATCAATTTTTAGAGAGTCTAAAATTATCCTTTGGAATGGGCCTATGGGTCTTTTTGAAAAAGAGCAGTTCATGGATGGTACTAAGTCTATAGCTGAATTAATAATTTCATCCAGTGCTTATTCTGTTGCAGGAGGAGGAGATACAATTTCGGCAGCATCTAAACTGGGTATTTTAAATTCTTTCGATTATGTTTCTACAGCAGGAGGAGCTTTTTTAGAATACATAGAAGGAAGGAATTTACCAGCCCTTGAAGCTTTAAAGTTAAAAGCACTTGAATGAATAGAAAATGGAGTTTAGGATAATTTAAAAAATCCTTATGGAGCATTGAATGGAATTAAATAGTATAGAAGAAATAGCGGCTTATATTGTTTCTGATGGAAAGGGTATTTTGGCAGCCGATGAAAGCAACCCAACTTGCGGCAAAAGATTTGACTCTATAGGAGTTAAATCAAATGAGGTAAACAGAAGAAATTATCGTGAAATGCTCTTTAGGTCTGAAGGTATGAAGAGTAATATTGGCGGAGTTATTTTATTTGATGAAACTATCAAACAATCTGCGAAAGATGGCACTCCCCTTGTAGATATAATTTTAAGGCAATCGGCCTTGCCTGGAATAAAAGTAGATAAAGGTTTGCAGCCCTTTGAAGGTTCTCCTAATGAAACAATCACGCAAGGCTTAGATGGTCTTGGAGAAAGATGCACCGAGTACTTTAGTCTTGGTTCAAAGTTTACTAAATGGAGGGCTGTTATTAACATTGGAGAAAGCCTACCTAGTGACGAATGCATTAAAGCTAACATGCAAGCTTTAGCTGATTACGCAAAGATAGTTCAAGAAAATAATATGGTTCCTATGGTAGAACCTGAGGTCTTGATGGAAGGCAATCATTCTATTGGAGAATGCTATGACGCTACTTCAAAATGTTTGAGTTCTTTATTTAACTGTTTAGAGAACAATAATGTGAATATAAAGGGAACAATACTTAAGCCTAATATGGTAACTTCAGGTTCTTCAGCGACAATTCAATCTGATATATCTGAAGTGGCAGAATTAACTCTCAAATGTTTAAAAAATAATGTCCCTTCAGATCTTCCAGGTATAACTTTTTTATCAGGAGGTCAATCAGATATAAATGCTACCGCTCATTTAGATGCTATGAATAAAGTAGGTGGTTTTGATTGGAAGCTTAGTTTTTCTTTTGGTCGAGCACTTCAACAACCAGCCTTAAAAGCTTGGCTAGGAAAAGATGAGAATATTGAAAAAGCACAATTAGCCTTATCTCACAGGGCCCTTATGAATAGAAAAGCAGCCATTGGAGAATGGAGCTCAAATCTAGAAATTTGAATTAATATATACATTAGCTAGTAAATTGAACCTGTTATTACAAAGAGTTACTCAAGCAGCCGTATTAATTAATAAACAAGAAACAGCTAGGATAGGTCAAGGATTGCTTATAATGGTGGGATTTACAGACCAAGATACAATTGATACTTCTTTTAGGGCTACTAAAAAAATTATCTCCTATGCATTATTTTCAGATAGCAAAGGGAGAATAAAAAAAAATATTAAGGAAGTTTCTGGAGAAATTCTCTTGGTTCCAGAGATCACGTTATCTGTAAAAACTAATACTGGCAATAAACCAAATTTTTCAGAAGTTGGTAAATTTGAAAGGTCTAAATCTAATTTTGATAGCCTTAAAAAAAATTTAATCTCTCTACATAAAAAATCTTTCTTTGGTGAGTTTGGAGCTGATATGCAGATAAGCTCTATAAATGATGGTCCAGTAACTTTTTTATTAGTTATAAATTAAGTTTCTTTTTTTTCTGGATTAGTTTACTTAGAAGAATTCCTACTTCAAATAAAATCCAAGTAGGCAAAGCTAATAAGCTTTGTGATATAACATCGGGAGGAGTCAGTAACATTCCTAATATGAAGCAACCTATTATTATATAAGGTCTATTAGAGCTAAGATTTTCGGGGGTAGTAATTCCTGCCCAAGTCAGAAGGACTATAAATATAGGCACTTCAAATGAAAATGAAAAAGCTAGAAACATGATTAATATAAAGTCTAAATAGCTGCCTATATCTGTCATGATAGATATGCCTTCAGGCGCAGTACTTGTAAAAAAACCAAACATTAAAGGAAAGACGACATAGTAAGTAAATATTATCCCAAGATAAAAAAGAATTACGCTAGAAAACAAGATGCCATAAGCAAAAATCTTTTCATGTCTATACATTCCAGGCGATATAAATCCCCATGCTTGGTAGAGAATATATGGAATTGATATCAATAAAGAGACAAAGAATGTTAGTTTAATAGGTGTTAAGAAAGGAGAAGCAACTTCAGTAGCAATCATAGTTGAAGATTCTGGAAGAAATACCTGTAATGGCTTGGAAACAAATATGTAGATAGGATTAGAAAAGTAAATCAATGGAACAAAACATATAAATATACCTAAGAAAGATTTTAAAATCCGAGCTCTTAATTCTTTAAGGTGTTCAAAAAAGCCTTGAGAATTAATAGTCTCTTTCATTTTTACTTACATCTTTTTTGGAAGTTTTTTTTAGCGCTTTAAGGTCGCTTAGTTCTTTTAAAGTACTTTCGTTATATATTTCTTGCTTGATTTCATTTAAGTTAAGACTTTTTTCTACTTCAAGCTTAGTTTCTTTTATTCTTGATTTAAGCCAGTTTATGACTTTAAAGAAATTTTTAGCTACTTCAGGAAATCTCTCTGGACCAACTATGATAAGGAATAAGGAAGCTACTATAATTACTTCAAAGAATCCTATGTCTAACATTTAATGATTAAAATTTGTTCTCTTCTTCTTCTTTTTTTTCTTTATCTTCTTCTTTTATAGCTTTTCTAAATCCTTTGATTGAATTTCCTAGGTCACTACCTAGGTTTTTCAGTCTTTTTGGCCCAAAAATAAGAACGATGATTGCTAATATAATTAAAAGTTGCCAAACGCTTATTCCACCTAATCCCATATTTACTCCTACAATTTAGTTTATTATCTATTTTTCTTTTCAATTAAACCAGAAATCCCAAATCTTGATTCTAATTCTTCTAGTATTTGGTTTGAACTTATATTTTCATGGGCAAGGAGCACTAGAGTATGAAACCAGAGATCTGCTGCTTCATGAATAATATTTTTTTCTTCTTTATCTTCAGACAAACAAGCCTCTATTAATTCTTCTGATTCTTCGCGTATTTTTTTAGATATAGAAGTTGGACCTTCTTTTAAAAGTTTAGCAGCATAAGATAATTTCGAACCATTTAATTTTCTATTTTGTAATACCTCATCTAACTCTTGTAATATATTCTTTTCTTTATTCATAAATTAAATTGTAACTAGATATTGAAAACACTCCAAAATACTATCCCAGCTATGACAAGAAAAATTACAATTTGAGTTTGGTTACCTTTTTTAATCTCTTGTATTAATTCTTTATTTTGATACTCACTTTGTAAGCTATAATTCTCAAGCATTCCTATTTGGGTTATTGCTTTTTCAGCTAAATGGGGTACTTTCTTTGATTGCTCAATCAATTCAAACATATTGTCTTTAAACCATTCCTGGATCTTTAAAGGATTATAGCGTTCTGCTAACCATTCTTTTAAGAAAGCTTTAGCAATATTCCAAAAATCTAATTTAGGATAAAGTTGCTTTCCTAAACCTTCAACATTTATCAGTGTCTTTTGAAGAAGCATTAAACTTGAAGGCAGGATAAGATTGTATTTTTTTGAAGACTGAAATAGAAACATTAAAAGCTCCCCAAAGTTAATATTTTCAATTTGCTCTTCAAATATAGGATTGCAGGCAGATCTAATTGTTCTTTCAAGATCTATTACCCTTGTTTCTTGATCAACCCACTTAGAGTTGATCATTATTTCGGATATTTCTAGAAAATTTCTGTTGAATAGAGCTATTAATATTTTACCTATTTGAAAGAGTTCATCCTCACTTAATGAGCCAACTATCGCATAATCTACCGCAATATAAGTAGGGTTTTGAGGTTCTTTAGGACTTACAAAAATATTTCCGGGGTGCATATCTGCATGGAAAAAATTATCTACAAATACTTGTTTAAAGAATATTTCTACA
>Ga0315316_10004555_pt1 | contig 10130 bp, 13 predicted proteins | sample M160m3416metaG_FD_203702 | JGI IMG/M metagenome (GOLD analysis project Ga0315316, IMG submission 203702) | Ammonia-oxidizing marine archaeal communities from Monterey Bay, California, United States - M1 60m 3416 | ecosystem: Environmental > Aquatic > Marine > Intertidal zone | place: USA... | reverse complement strand
CTCGACTAATGAAAGAGAATCCAACAGTAACCTTCAGCGTCATTCCAGCATCCATTGAACCCATAGATTAAATATAGGTGTTAAAATTGATGAACAGAATGAGAAAAAAGAATCTGGTTATGGATACTTGGTTACCGTTGAATAATTTTGAGCGCAGAATTAGAAGGCATCAGCTTTATTAAAACTATCATTGATAAGAGTGTAAAAAATGACAAAAAATGAAGAAATTGTAAGACATGCAATGCAGGTAATTTGGAATGAGTGTAATGTTTCAAGAGTTGGTGAGTTCTATTCTGAAGACTTTAAGGCTGACTATCCGCATACAAACTGGGGATTGGGCTTACAGGGAATCTGCCTTCTCGCGGCCCAGGTTCATAAAGATCTTCCTAATTATGAAGAAAACATAGAGGAGCTTATTGATGCAGGCGACAAAATCATAGTCACCTTGGCAATCAGCGGCAATCATCCCAGCAATGGAGAAAAAATTAGCTTTAGAGATGTGACTATCTTAACCCTAAAAAATGACAAAATAATCAGTCAAAGCGGAGTGGGCGATTTACTAACTCTTTATGTGAAACTTGGAATGATAGACTTTCCCTAAGGTTTAATTAAGCTTGAAAATCTTGTTGGTGCATTTTTAGCTTATTCAGTTTTAGATATTATGGTTGCTGAATTCAAAAAAGAAGAGAAGAAATTACATGAAGCAAAAATGCTTTATGATGCTTTATCGGTTGTTGTTGGGGCTTTAATTACTTCTTTGGCATACAACTATCATGAATACTTGTCTGGAGTTCCACTTGGTTAAAATAAACAAAACATTATTCACTGTTTCAAAACACCAGTGACGGTGGAGTAATTTGGAACAGTAAATTATAAAAATGGCTTTATATGGACTGGTTATTTATGCTTAACTAAAACTAGTTTTTGATAAACATGAATACCTCAAATTTACGCTCCCTTAAAGAATCCCCGCTCAGTTGGAAAATATGGTTAGCATTATGGGTTCTTCCATTACTCATCACGGTTCCTGTTACTTATCTTTTAGACCCGCTCATGGCTATATTTATGGCGGTTTTTACAGGAGGAGTTGTCTATACGATGATCTTTAAACCTCAGTGGACTTTGGGCTGGATGCTATTCGTAGCTATTCTTGATTTCTCTTCATATATTTTTGTGATTGGTATAGAGCAAATGACGAGCTCCGATTTTGGCAACCTCTTAAAAGAAATTATATTTTTACTCTATTTGTACTTCTCAACTAATGCTATTGCCTATCAGCAGGGATTTAAGCAAAAAAAAGAAAATGACTCCCATGATGCAGACTTCAAAAGCGATTAATTCACTGTTTCAGTCTACTCTGCAACCCAAGAGTAGCTTATGATTCGTATTGAGTTAATGGTTTTTCTTACAATCCTTTTTCATATAAATTTTTAGCTGAGCTCTCTCTAGCGAATTCACTGTAAAAAAGACAAGATAATATTCTAGTTCCTGAATTCCATGATGTTAAACGAGGAAAAAAAAACTGGTAGTACCCAGGGAATGCATCTGAAAACATCTTTAACTTTGCAGATTGACTTAATTCGGAATCAATTCCCAGGTACCCATAGGCCTCAGGCATGCAAAAGGTGTCAGCTATGTCGCTGATCTCTTCAAGAGAAGGATAGTCATCAAACATTAAAAATAAAGATTCAGACATAGCAAAAACTTCATTGGTGTGTGGCATGTTACAAGGCACAGCCGATACATGATTAATTGATATTGAAACGTTCGTATCGTCCTTAAGGCTTTCCACTAACTTTTTAACTTCCTCTGGATCTAAATCATTGAAACAGTCGCCAGTTCTTATAGAAGTTGCCTTTATTGTCCCTCCAGAAATAATCGATCCATATTCATCCCTTTCAAAACCATTGTCGCAGCCACTGAAAGTCAACATAATCGTACTTACTACTAAAATAAATGAGAATAATTTTTTCATTTCTCCTCCCTGCTTCTTAACTACTCTATAGAATAAAATCCTTATATAATAGTTTTTTAAGGCTATAGATTTATACCCTAGTGATTTCAAGTAAACAATCATCCATACACTCTTCTCATATCTTCAATGCGAGAAGAAATGGTTATATCGAAAGGTTTTTAAACGATTGAAATAAGGGCCTGTTTTTATTTCTATCTTACTCAATACGAATCTTAAAACTCGCCGTTAGAGTACAATGGCGCACAGCCCATACACCGGTTATGCATTTACCATGAAAAAAAATCTTTCGAATCTCAAAAAAAAAGCATTACGAGCAAAAGCACACTCGCTAAAACCATCTGTTGTGATCGGTCAGCGCGGCCTTACAGAAGCAGTCCTCGCTGAGATTGATGCCGCCCTCAATGCTCATGAGCTGATTAAAGTCCGGATCAGAGGCGCAGACAAAATCAAGCGCACCGGGCTGTGTGAACAAATGGAAAAGCAATTGAATGCCGAGGTGGTGGACCAAATTGGATTCATTGCCGTCCTACACCGACCCGATATAGCTTCTTAGTGCCTTTGATTTATTTTGCCCGGCTCAAACAGACTGGTTGACAATTAACACTAAGCTAAAGTTAAGACCTTATTTTTACTAAGTTGAATTGTCAGAATCTAAGGGGCGCAAATTATTTTTGTTTTGAAAGCCATGCTGACATTCTTCCACCAAGGGGCGCTTTTAGTTGATCAGAACAGTAGTCCACTGCATCCGATAGTTTTTGGAGATCAACGTCAGTTTTGAAGCCCATCTGACTTAGCATGTTGGCCAAATCTTCAGTAGCAAGATTTCCTGCCGCGCCAGGGGCGAAAGGACACCCACCTAAACCTCCTATGCAGCTATCAAATTTTCTTATTCCCTCTGAAAGCGCAGCGCACACATTAGCCAATGCCATGGCTCGAGTGTCGTGGAAGTGGCCCGATAGAATTTTATGATCAAATTCATCAACGCATTGTTTAAACAACAAGCCCACGCTTGATGGATTTGCTGCCCCTATTGTATCGGCAAGAATAATTTCATCTGCACCTGCGCTTAGTAATTGATTTGCTATCTTAAGAACGGTGGAGCTTTCTACTTTTCCTTCATAGGGGCATTCCCATGCAACTGAAACATATGCTCTAGTTCTTAAGTTTGAACTTTTAGCACTTTTTATGATGTTGCAAGAGCTTTTAACAGTTTCCTCTAGCCCCATATTTATGTTCTTTTGATTCATGGTTTCTGTTGCGGATGGAACAACTGTGATGATTTCTGCACCTGATTCAGCTGCCATCTCAAAACCCTTCATGTTTGGAACTAATACAGAAATCTCACAACCTTTTGCATTATCGATTAGGCCTTGAATAATCTCACGAGCTCCTTCCATTGCAGGTACGGCTTTTGGACTCACAAAACTGGCAACTTCCATACCTGGAAGTCTTGCTTCTATAAGATGATTTATAAGATTGAGTCGAATTTCCGAGCTTAAGATTGTTTTCTGGTTCTGCAGGCCATCCCTGGGTCCAACTTCATTGATGTAGACATATTCTGAATTCATTTAAGCATCTCAATTAATTGCAGTTTATCTTGGTATTTCAAATCTTCAACATTCAACTAAAAACTTTTCAATAGCTGCATCTGCATCGTAGTCCCATATTTTCTTAGTCCTTATTGACAATATTGGTGTATGTTTCATGACAAGGTTACGCCCTTTAGCGATGATTGGATTTTGAATGTGATTAAGCTGACCTTGAAGCACCGAGGCAGATTGTATTTTGTTATTTCGCTCCAGTCTTAATTTTTCATAAGCAACTTGGACTTCGCTAAAGGTACTCTTTAGCCTTCCTGTTAGAACACCAAAGGTGTAAGCATCTTCGATGGCCATGCAGCCGCCTTGACCTAAGAAAGGCACCATAGGATGCGCTGCGTCACCCATCAAAGTAAGGTTTTTTGAATGCATCGTTTTTACGGGTGGCCTTGTGTATATGCCCCATTTGTAAATCTCTTCAGTGGAATCTAGCATGGCAGACGTTTCTTTGTCGTAAGGCTGAAAGTCTTCTAGGAGTTCTTTTTTAGTCCCTTTTGACTTCCAAGAGTCTTCGTTTAACACTTTGGTTTTTACAACGCCAACAAAGCTGGTGCTTCCTTGAGCGTTTATGGGATAACTCACGATATGCGATCTCGGGCCTAAGATGAACTGAATGTTTTTCAAATTTGAAATGCCTATGCCTCTCCAGGCGCTGTAGCCGCTGTAAATCGGTGCCCCGGTTGTAGGAAAGTGTTTTTTCCTGATGGTAGATTTGATTCCATCACATGCTAAAGCATGCATGACTTTATAAGTTTTATCATTGGAGAACGTTATTTCACAGGCCCCTTGATCCAAGCTCGAACACTCATGATTGAAGAGGATTTCTCCGCCTAGCTCTAAGTAGCGCTGATGAATAACCTTGATAAGGTTTTGTCTACTGGCCGTAATCACTTCCGTTTCCGTGGAAATGATTTCTTTATTTAGATGGCTCATGACAACCCTTGAAGGAGAGAATGACTCGTTCATAAGGCTGTCTTTTATTCCTAATTTTTCTAAAAGGCCAGAGCCGTTTGGAGAGATTGATATGCCTGCACCATACTCGTTCATTTTTTCACTGCGCTCAAAGACAATAGTTTCAATTCCTTGAAGCCTTAATGCACAGCCGGCAGTGAGGCCCGCAATTCCTCCACCAACAATGCCAACGTGCGACGAGTAATCCTTCATATAATCATTATCAACTTATAGAATAGATTTGAAATCAATTTAAAACAGACCATGGATATTTTTTAATAGTAAGAGGCATGGATTTTAGTAAATTCTTCTGCCATGAATACTTGTTCGCAACCTTTGTTCTTAAGTAGTTGAGGGTAAAAAAGTTGATTTAAGAGAATAATGAAAGTGTTGCCTTTCATTTCGAAGAGAATTCTATTCTCTGTGGCTAAGAATTAAAAAGAAATTCTTAACTGAAATCTTTTAACATTTTTCTTAATTCCAGTTGGTGTTGCTCTTCTTGGCCAATCAGGTTTCTTGTGTATTCTTCGAGGTAAACAGAAAGCCCTTCTACAACACTTAACAATTTTTTGTATAAATTTAACGCGTGCATTTCATGGGCGAGACTTTCTTCAAGTATGTCTTTTATGGAATGATTATTGGTTTCAATAATTTTGGCTATCTTTTGGCTTGGGTGTCCATCCAGACCGGTTAATAATTCGCCAGCCTGTTGTGCGTGCTGCAAGGATTCATTGGCTTGTCCTTTAAGAAACTCCACGATGGGAAGTCTGTGTGGGCCCACCACCATAAGGGAGGAGTGGGTATATCTGACAACGCCGGCCAGTTCATACTCCATAATCTCATTTAAAATACTGATAACTTTAGTAGAATTTAAATCACTTTGTTCCATGTCCACTCCGAATTTTTTGTGATGTTATCAGAAGATTAAGGAAATTCTCTTAATGAGAATAAGGATAAAACTGATAATCATTTCTATTCACCAGTATAATTTCAGCTAATGCACTGCACTATTTGCAAAAATGAATCCATTGTTGTTTTTAAAACAATAGAACAGATAAAGTATTGGAAATGTAACTTTTGCAAAGCCAAGTTTGTAGACAAAGGGCATCGTCTCGATGCAGAAAACGAAAAACAGCGTTATGACCAGCACAATAACTTGGTGGAGGATGAGGCGTATAGAGCTTTTCTATCAAAACTTACAGATTCTCTTAAGACCAAGCTATCACCCGGAGACATGGGTCTTGATTTTGGATGTGGACCTGGCCCCGCACTCGCCAACATGATGCAGTCAGACGGTTATGAAATGGAGATTTATGATCCGTTCTTTTTTCCTAATAAAGATGCTTTGTCCAAAAAATATGACTTTATAACCTGCACGGAGACGGCCGAGCATTTTTTTAACCCTTATGACGAATTTCAATCTATCGATAATCTGATGGTCGAGGGAGCCTGGCTTGGCCTCATGACATGTTTTATGACGGAAGATGAATTATTTGAAGACTGGTACTACAGAAGGGATCCTACTCACGTATCCTTTTATTCAGAGCAGACCTTTGGGGTAATAGCATCTCAAAGAAATTGGAATTACGAAATTCCTGAAAAAGATATAGTCCTCTTTAATAAGAACTAATATAAAATTAGAGTTTATTAAAACAACAAGAAGGAGAACAATATGTTCAGTCACATAATGATAGGAGCCAATGATATAGAAGAGTCAAAAACTTTTTATGATAATGTTTTGGGCGTCCTTGGTTGCGAACCAGGAGTTCTGTCGGTTAATCCAACCGGGCATAACAGGTACATGTATTTTCTGGATGGAAGTACTTTTTTAATATCAGAACCTATAGATGATGAGGTTGCAACGCATGGCAATGGAAGCACCATAGGGTTTTCAGTTAAAGATGAGGCTACTGGAGATGCATGGCATCAAGCAGGCCTGGATAATGGCGGCACAGCCTGTGAAGACGATCCCGGAGTCAGAGAAGGAATGGGCATGAAGCTTTACCTTGCTTACTTAAGAGATCCTTCTGGCAATAAACTGTGCGCTCTTAAATACTTATAAGAAGCTCAGCATTTGTTAAATAGATGATAGATGCTCAGTGAGAGATCTAAAGAAGATCCTTATTTATTAGAAAGAAATGAACTTCACTCCGGGCTTAAACTAAAAAATTAACATCCAATGCAACCCTTTCACTTAGCCATTCCCGTCAACAGCCTAGAAGAATCTGCTGAATTTTATGAAAATATTTTGGGCGCAACAAAAGGCAGATCAAGCTCTTTGTGGATTGATTACAATTTTTTTGGCCATCAATTAGTTTGTCATTTGGTAAAAGAGAAAAGAGAGGTAGCTTCGAACCCGGTTGACGACGACAACATACCGGTTCCTCACTTTGGAGTGGTTTTAGAATGGGAAGACTTCGATAAACTAAAAGAAGATCTGCAAGCAAAGAATTTTAATTTTTATCTTAAGCCAAAAATAAGATTTGCAGGAAAGGTTGGAGAGCAAGCAACCATGTTCATAAAAGACCCCAGCAATAACGCCATTGAATTTAAGGCTTTTAGAGATATGGGAAACCTGTTTAGCAAAGACTAAGAGAATAGGATAAATTTGCCTCAGACCCGTTGGGACAGGCTAAAGAAAAAGATTAATTAAAAAACTACCGGCCCGTTCGGGCCGGTAGTTTTATTTTAGCAGACCTTATTTAGGCGCTGAATCTTTCTGATAATCGTAGTAACCTTCAGTCGGTATCATCAAATGAACGTAGGGAGAACCTTTAAACATAACGTAAGGAGCCCCGGTATCAAAATCTGTGGTTTGAGTATCAAGGCTTGCAGGGTCTTTCGGCAAAAGCATTAAATGAGGTCCTGACTCAATAAAATGGATTGGATTGGAACCCTCCCTGTCGCCTTCGGAATAAGCCCTGAAGTTATCCACGCCAGTGTCTCCGTGCAACATCCACATCCATCCATCACTTTCTAGTTTCGGTATTGTGTTGTTCATGTAGGCATCCACCCAGGCCAATGATGCAGCATCTGCACAAGCAGGATTTCCATCATGAGGAGTCTTGAACCCCTTTTCAGGCATTGGGTTAAAAGGCAGACAAACCCAACCATTTGTGCCTTCCCTTATGACCTTACCATTGCCGTCTTTTACTGACGCAAAGTCTCCAATAAAATCAGGAGCGGCTGAAGTATAGGCCCATATTTGCCACTTTGCTGAAGCATGTGACCCATAAGGTTCAGCAGAAGTAAGATTAAAAGACATTAGAAATCCTATAAAGGATAATATGATTGTTTTTGATAACATGACGTTCATCTCCCAATTTTTTATTTAGATGACAATTAACATAACTTAAATATGAGCAATAAAGAAGATTTTTTTGAATCTAAAACCCCCAAGTACGCCTGGGTGATGGTTTTTGCGGTTTTTGTCTTAAGCGGACTGGCTTTTGGCTCCTTAGCTTCTATTTCGGTGTTTTTAAAACCCATATCTTCAGATTTTGGTTGGTCGCGAGGAGAAACCTCTTTTGCCTATACGGTTGCTTCTTTTTCTGCTGCTTTTTTTGGTATTTTGTGGGGGTACCTCGCTGATAAGTTCGGAACTCGATGGTTTGGGCTGCTTGGTGCTATTGCGATGTCTTTGTGTCTTTATTTTTTAAGCAGCCAAAGTTCTCTATTGCAATTTTATTTTATTTACTTTTTATTCGGGGCTTTAGCATGTGCTTTATTGTTTTCACCTCTTTATGCAAATGTAGGCTTTTGGTTTAGAGAAAAGCCAGGTTTGGCTTTGGGCATAGCTGCTTCGGGAGGAGCCATTGGGCAGGCTTTCATTCCTCATTTAAGCGGTTACTTAATTGAATCCTCAGGATGGCAAAGTGCTTATCTTAGTTTAGCTATTATTTATGCGGTAATAGCTCTTCCGATTTCCCTCTTAATAAAAGAATCGCCGTGGAGGGAGAGTGCAAGAACAGAAGCAGAGTCCGAAGTCAGAGATTTTCCAATTTCAGAGAAGGAAGTCGTAAGTTGGATTAGCGTTGCTGTTATTTTCTGTTGCATTTGCATGGCGGTACCAATTGTCCACCTTGTCCCCTTATTAACCGATGCAAATTTTACGTTAGAATTTGCTACAAGCGTTCTTATGGTCTTGATGTTTTGCGGTGCTTTTGGAAGAGTTCTAGGTGGAATGTTGGGTGACTTCATAGGAGCTTTGCCTGCTTATATACTAATGTCCGTAGGCCAAACGGTATCTGTAGTTTGGTTTCCGCATATTACAACGCCCTTAGGGATATATTTATTGGCTGCTTTCTTTGGTTTTACGTATTCAGGCGTTATGTCGAGTATTTTGGTCTGCACGAGGATGATGGTATCAGCAAAATTTGCTGCCAGAGCAATGAGTCTGACATCATTTTTTGGGTGGACAGGCATGGGTCTTGGAGGGTTTTTTGGAGGTTTCTATTTTGATTTGTACGGTGATTATGTATGGTCGTTTACTTTTGCAGGAATTATGGGTTTTTTAAACGTGCTAATTCTTTTGCAGTTTAGGTTCAGGATAAGAAGGGTAGAAAAAAAAGAAGGCACTATTCATCTTAATTCCTGAAGTTATATAGAATGAAAGCTGCTTTTTTAATTTAATCAGTGTCCTTAATGATGCCATGCACAGAATAATTGATAATTTTCCCATTCTTTGCATATTATTTGTAGGAGCTTTCTTGAGGTTCTTTAATCTGGGCACGATTCCCGGAGAAACCTTTGATGAAGTTTACTATCCTCTGTACGGTTTAAATTACATCACAGGAGAGAAGTTTTTTTCTGTCCACCCGCCGTTAGGCAACTATCTCATGTCTGTTGGTATATATTTATATCACCTTCTTCCTTGGACAGAAACCCTCTCTTCAACATCTTATGAGTTGTCAAATTTAAGCCCAGTAAGCTATAGATGGTTGGGCGCTTTAGCGGGATCAGCTCTCATATGGGTTTCATATAAGCTGAGCTTACAGTTATTCAACCAAAAAAAGTTTGCTATTTTAGTTGCCCTTTTCTTTTGTATAGACGGGTCATTCTTAGTAGATTCCAGATTTGGGTTGATAAACATTTACATGAGTTTCTTGGGGTTTTTATCATTACTCATATTTATTAAGGTTTTAAAAAAAGAAAACCCAAGCATTTTAGGCCTATGTTTAGCGGCAATATTATTTGGATTAACCTTTTCAATAAAATGGAATGGATTAGGTTTTTTTGGAGCAAGTCTTTTCAGCCTGTTTATTCTTTTTTTATTATCAAAAGTTAAGCCAATAAATAATATAAAAGATGGATTCTCAATATCAGATAATTTAATTTCAAGAAAAACGCATCTAGTTTCAATTTTATTATTATTACCCTTCCTTACTTACTTGCTGATTTGGATTCCTGAACTGATGTTTAGCGAACAATATTCTTTAGTGGATAGGCACATTAATATTAGTTCGTATCATTCAGAAAATACTGTTCAAAAGCAGCATCCCTACAGTTCAAATTGGTACAGCTGGCCATTCATGGCAAAACCAATAGGTTACTATTTTCTTTCTAGGGAGATAATTTTAGACAGCGGCTCTCAAGTAACAATTTTT
>Ga0315316_10004554_pt1 | contig 10132 bp, 10 predicted proteins | sample M160m3416metaG_FD_203702 | JGI IMG/M metagenome (GOLD analysis project Ga0315316, IMG submission 203702) | Ammonia-oxidizing marine archaeal communities from Monterey Bay, California, United States - M1 60m 3416 | ecosystem: Environmental > Aquatic > Marine > Intertidal zone | place: USA... | reverse complement strand
CCCTATTACGCAAGATGGTATCGATTACAATTATTTTGGGGTTTTTGTGATGGAATTCATGAATCGCTCTGTAAAGATCCTAGTTGGAATTTTCCTAATAGGTCAATTAATCACACAAATGAGCGTTTTAGAATAAATATGATTAAGCACATTGAATCTTTAATTGGTACCGATAAAGAAATTTTAGATAAAGTTATTCCTGATTATCCTCCTTATGGAAAAAGAATGTTGATGGATAATCATTGGTTTGAAATGTTAAAAAGAGAAAATGTTAGCTTGGTTACAAATAAAATAAATTATATCAACGAAACAAATATTGTTACTGACAATAATTCTTATTCTACTGATGCCATTGTTACAGCTACTGGTTTTAATGCTAGTAAAATGATTTGGCCAATAAAGGTTCTTGGTAAAAATGGTATAAATTTGAATGATTATTGGGATCACGATAATCCTAGAGCTAATGTAGGTATCACAGTACCAAATTTCCCAAATTTTTTTATGATGTATGGACCTAATACTAATCTAGCTCATGGCGGTAGTATTGTTTTTCATGGTGAGTGTCAAATAAGATATATACTAGGATGTATAAATTTATTATTAAAAAACAATTATACTAGTATGGAGTGCAAAAATGAAGCTTATGAGGAATATAATTATAAGTTAGACAAGCAACATGCAAGAATGGTATGGACCCATGATAAAGTTGATAGTTGGTATAGAAACAAAGAAGGTCGAGTTATAACAAACTCTCCATGGAGACTTGTAGATTACTGGAATTTTACAAAAGAACCTGAATTAAATGATTATGTATTTAGCTAATTAAAAGGAAGTTTTTATGATAAATGAGTTAAGAATGTATACAACTAAGCCTGGTAAAATGATGCATGTTGTTAATTCTAGTGCAACTGTAGCTCAAAAAATTAGAAATGGAGATACATATGGAAAGTTAGTAGGGCATTGGTCAAGTGAAATAGGTAGAAAGAATCTATACGTTCATATGTGGGAATATTCAGATGTAGAAGAAATGAGAAAATTAAGATCTGAGCTAGCCTCTAAAGATGATTGGAAAAATAAATTTGTACCATTAGTTGGGCCTTATATTTTAACACAAGAAATTAGACTTTTAAGACCTTTAACAAAAATTAAACAACCCAAGTCAAAATCTAACATTTATGAATTAAAAGTAATCAAACTTAATATTGGACAGGTTATAAAATGGAAGAATAATTTTTTAGATATACTTTCAGATATTGAAGAAAAATCTTTAAATATAGGTATATGGAATACTGAACTTCAAGACCCAAATGAAATTATTTCAATTTGGAGTCATCCAGACACAGAAAGTATGAATAATTATTGGTATAATTTAGAAAAAAATAAAGATTGGGTAAAGTTTAATAATTATCAAGAAAACGCGGTCAATTATGAAGAATCCATAATTCTTAGACCATCAGTTTGTTCGCCTCTTAAATAATATAAAGGAAAATTTATGAAAGTTATAATTTATATATTAATACTATCTTATAGTTTTATTGCACTAGCTCATAAATTTGAAGCTAATAATATGCTTGTAGATCATCCTTGGATGAAAGTATTTAATAAAAATGGAGCAGGGTATTTTAAAATTACAAATACAGGTAAAAAAGATATACATTTAATTAAAGTAGTATCTGATAATGTAGCGAATATTGAGTTGCATACAGTGATTATGGATGAAGGTGTAGCAAAGATGAGACCAATAAAAGATGGTGTTATAATTAAAGTTGGAGAGTCAATGGAGTTTAAACCAATGGGGTATCATTTAATGTTTTTTGGTATTAATAAAAAATTTGATGAAGGAGAGTTATTAGAGGTAAACTTTAAGTTTAAGAAAGAAAACAACTTGTTAGTTAAGTTTAAAGTAGAGTCTAAAAAATCTTCACACGATCACGAGCATTAAAAACTATTTAAAAGAGGGTTAATTTATACCCTCTTTTAAATAAATCATTTTAAGTAGTTTTAGGAATTGCTCCCATTACAGACTTTATTTCTAAGAAATCTTCTAAACCAAATTCTCCCCATTCTCTTCCATTTCCTGACATTTTATAGCCTCCGAATGGGGCTGATTGGTCGCCTGGAGCATTATTTATATGTACCATACCTGTTCTAAGTTTAGATGCTATTTTTTTTGCATTATCAATATTCTCTGACGATACATAACCTGAAAGTCCATATATAGTTTCATTAGCTATATTAATTGCATCTTCTTCATCTTTATATCCTAGAATACTTAAAACTGGTCCAAAAATTTCTTCTCGAGCTATTGTCATATCGTTAGTAACATTTGCAAAAATTGTTGGTGCTATATAGTATCCTTTATTATATCCTTCAGGTGCGTTTGTTCCACCTGAAACAAGAGTAGCTCCCTCTTTTATACCCATTTCAATTAGGTTTTTAATTTTATTATATTGTATTTCACTGACTACTGGTCCAATAGTAGTAGTATCAGATTCTGGATTACCTACAACTATTTTATTTAAGGTGTTTTTAGCAATTTCTATAACATCATTCATTCTTGAGCTTGGTACTAACATTCTTGTAGGAGCATTACATGATTGTCCTGAGTTATTCATACAATGCATGACACCTTTGGCTACTGCTTTGTCAAAATTAGCATCTTCTAATAAAATATTTGCAGATTTTCCTCCTAACTCTTGAGTAACTCTTTTTACAGTGTCTGCAGAGGATTTAGCTACAGATATTCCTGCTCTAGTGGAACCTGTGAATGACATCATATCAATGTCAGGATGTTGACTCATGGCTTCACCAACTGTAGGTCCGTCTCCATTAACCATATTATAAACACCTGCTGGAACACCAGCCTCATCAAGTATTTCTGAGAATATTATGGCACTTAGTGGAGCAACTTCACTAGGTTTTAATATCATAGTGCATCCAGCCGCTAACGCTGGTCCAACTTTACATGCTATTTGATTTATAGGCCAATTCCAGGGAGTGATAAGTCCACAAACTCCAACTGCCTCTTTTCTAATTATGGTGGTATGCATTTCAAATTCAAATTTATAATCTTTGAGGGTTTTGTATGCTTTACTTAAGTGACCTAGACCTGCAGGAGCTTGAGCGGCATTTGCTAAATTTACGGGAGCTCCCATTTCACTGGTAATTACTTTAGCTAGATCGGGCATTCTTTTTTTATAAACTTCCATTATTTTTTCAAATAACGCTAACCTTTCTTCTCTTGTAGTGTGTGAAAATGATGAAAATGCATTTTTCGCAGCAGAAACAGCTTTATTAACATCTTCTTCGGAACCTACGCTAATTTCTGTAATTATCTCTTCATTTGCTGGGTTTATTACCTCAAGAGTTTTTGGAGATATTGGGTTAACCCATTGCCCATCAATATAAAATTTTTTATTATTTTCCATTTCTTTATCCTTAGTAATATTAAATTAATTAATGTGAGATTTTGGATCCCATCTAGTTATATAATTAGAAATAAATGAAACTAAATTATATAATAATATTGTAAAAAAAGCTAAAATTATTATTGAAGAAAACATTAAGTCTATTTGTACTCTTCCGCTTGCATAAAGCATTAGGTATCCCAGGCCTTCTGAAGATCCCACCCATTCTCCTATAACAGCTCCCATTGGAGCAAAAGCTGCAGCTAGTTTTAATCCAGAAGATAATTGAGGTAATGCAAATGGAATTCTGATTTTAATAAGCATGCTGTATGTATTAGCTCCCATTATTTTAGCTAAATTTATTATCATTGGGTCAATTCTTTTTAATCCATCATAAAATGCAATAGTAATAGGAAAGTATATAATTAATGTTGTCATGATTATTTTTGACCATAAACCATATCCTACCCAAAGAGTTAGTATAGGGGCTATAGCAAATATTGGTATTGCTTGTGTAATTATTATAAAGGGCAACATCCATTTCCTCATACTTTTTGATGTTATCAATAATATGCCTGTATACATTCCTAATATTACACCTAGAATAAATCCCAATATAATTTCAAAAAAAGTTATTAATGAATGATAAGAAAGTAAGAAAAAATTATTTTTAATTGATAGGAATACTTTATATGGACTAGGTAAAATATAAGAAGGGCTATTAGTTAAATACTGAATAGTCCACCAGAATAAAATAAAAATAATAAAACCAAATATATAATTTAAAAATATTTTCATAATTTATAAGAACTTTCTAATTTCCTTAAAATATAGTTATGGCTGTAAAGTAAATTTTCATCATTAACTTTTCTAAAAGGTTTGCTTGAAGGTAATTTAATAAGTTTTAATTTACTTTTAGAAATATAATATAAATTATTACTTAATAACAAAGCTTCTAGAGGGTCGTGTGTAACCATTATTACAGTTTTATTTTTTAATAACTTCCAAGTTAGTTTTTGAATTATTGATCTTGTAACACTATCTAATGCCGAAAATGGTTCATCCATAAGTATTATATCTTTATTTTCCATTAATGTTCTGGCTAGAGCAGCTCTTTGCCTCATTCCACCTGATAGAGTTGATGGTAGGTTGTTAGCTTCATTTATTAACCCGACATCTTCTAATAAATTATTTGCTTTATTTATATCTAATTTTTCTCTTCTTAATTTTTGACCTAAAGTAACATTCTCAATAACTGATGCCCATGGAAGTAATAAGTCATTTTGCGCCATCAATGAAAAAGAATGGTTTTTACTAGAATTAGTTATAGTATTATTAAATACGGTCGGTATATCCATTCCTGCAATTATTTTTAAAAGAGTAGATTTACCAGAGCCAGACTGTCCAATAATTGAGGTCCATTTATTAAAATTAATATTTAGTTTAATATCAGAAAAAAGTATTTTTTGTTTATTATTTAATGAGCCTTTTAATAAAAAAGATAATATTTTTCTATCCATTATTTTAATAAATCTCTATAGCCAATTTTTCAAAAGTATATTTTTTATCTATGAGTCCCTCTTCATATAAAAAATTCTCAAACCTATTGTATCTTTTTTTGTCTAAGGCTGCTGGCCTGAGAGCAAACCTCGGAATTGTATCAAACCAAGCCATTTTGTTTAACTCGTTATTTAACTCTTTTGAATAATTAGCAAAAATGTCCCAACTCTCTTTTGGATGATTGATTATATATTGAGTAGCTTTTTCTATCGCATCTAAAAATTTAGTAAGCATATCTATATTAATATTTTTACTATTTACTATAAATATTAACTCATCATAAGGAGGAACTCCTTCCTCTTCAATATAAAAGCAACGTCCTTTAACTCCTTCAATCTTCATTTGGTTAAGTTCAAAGTTTCTATATGCTCCAATTACTGCATCTACTTGTTTACTCATTAATGAAGGGGATAGTGACCAGTTAACATTAATATATTCAACGTCATTTTTATTTATATTTGCTTTTTTAAGGATTGCACTTAGTAAAGCTTGTTCCATGCCCGATATAGAATAACCAATTTTTTTGTTTTTTAAATCAGATAATTTTTTTATCGGACCATCTTCTAGAACAAGCAAGCAATTCAATGGAGTAGCTACTAATGTTCCTACTCTAGTAACGGGTAATCCTTCATGAACTTGCATATGTAATTGAGGTTGATAAGAGATGGCTATATCAGCTTTACCAGCAGCTACTAATTTAGGTGGGTCTGCTGGATTAGCCGGTGGTATTATTTTTATTTCAAGGCCTGCATCTTTAAATAATCCTTTTTCATGGGCTATTATAATTGGACCATGGTCTGGATTGATAAACCAATCTAGTAGTAATGTAACTTTATTATTAGCTAAAAGGTTATTAGTTGATAATAGGAATATAATAAGAAAAGCAAGTATTGTTTTTAAGTTAGGCATTTTTTCTCCCTACGTTGGTACTAACCATCAGGTTCAAAGGGTATATATCTCAGCCATTAAAATTTGGCACCCCCGATAATTTTACTATATATATATTTTAAATATTGTTAAGTATATTTAGAAACTAATTTAATTATTATTTTTTTATATAAAATAATTATTTAGATTACCAAATTATTTTATTCTTATCACCTATATAAATTGATCTTATATAAATAATTATTTCCCATATTTCATTGTATTCAAGCTCTGATTCCCAGCCAACCATATTTGTACCTTTTCGTCCTTTAGCTATTGTTTTAAATAACATTTTATCTGTTGGCTTATAAATCCATATATCATCTTGAAGGTTTGGTCCTACTCCACCCTCAGCATTACCACCATGACAGCTATAGCATCCAGCTTTTCTCCAGTTCTTTTTACCTTTTAAGATATTTTCTTCATTAATTTCAATAGGGTTTTTATCAATATCAATGGATGTTATTTCATCAGAGCCTGCTCCAGAATAAGAATTTTTTATGAATATGATGAAAAAACTAAAGATTGTTATATAAAGAAAATATTCACGTTTTAAGAAAATTTTAGTCAAAATATTTACCAAATAAAAAAAGACAATATAGTAAGTAAATTACTATATTGCCTTAATTATTAACTACTGTAAACCAAATCCAATTATTATTCCGCCCTTACGACTATCCTTTAGCCAAGGGGCTCCGCCTTCACCAAAATGCGCCCAACCTGTCCATCCACCAAAACCAGATGGAACAGCAATGAATTGTTTACCATCTATGGTGTAGGTAGAAGGGCTTCCAAATATACCAGAACCAGTCTGAAAAGACCAAAGCTCTTCTCCTGTTTCTTGGTGATAAGCTCTAAATTCTCCTTCTGGAGTTCCGGCAAATAATAATCCTCCTCGAGTACTTAGTAGTCCACTAGTAAAAGGTGATCTATCTTTAACTACCCACTTCTTTTCACCAGTTTTTCCATCAAAAGCTACTAATTGACCGTAACCAGTATTCCAACCTATTGTGCCAATACCCCAATAAGGTTTTCCTTCTGTAATTTCATCTGGATTTAATCCTTCACCAAGAGGTGCACTTTTAATGTCAACACATATCTCTCTGCTTGGTACAAATACCCATCCAGTTTCAGGATTAACAGTCATAGGATTCCACCATTTTCCTCCTTCTGAGGCAGGGCATATATCCTTAGCTTCATAATCATATGCAGGAACTTTTTCCATATTCCATATAGGCCTTCCATCATATTCAAATCCTGTGTTCCAGTTTACTTTAGAAATTTCTTTTCCATATCTAAATTGACCATTTGTTCTATCAATTTTATATAAATAGCCATTTCTATCGCCATGAAGCCAAACTTTTTCATTTCCATAATCAACTAAAATAGGTTCGTTATTTCCATCATAGTCCCATACATCAGCAGGAGTATATTGAAAATAGAATTTTATCTCTCCTGTATCAGGATCTAAGGCTAATGTTGAATTGGAATACAAATTGTCACCTGGTCTAACCACTCCATCCCAATCAGGGTTTGGATTTCCTGTACCCCAGTATAATATGTCTAACTCAGGGTCGTAAGAACCAGTTATCCATGCAGAAGCTCCTCCATACTGTGCAGCTCTTGCAGATCCCCAACTATCATGTCCAGGTTCACCAGGGCCAGGAATTGTATACGTTCTCCAGGCTTGTTTTCCAGTATTACTATCTAATGCTTCTATATATAATCTTGTAGGATACTCGGCTCCAGACATTCCAACTATTACGTTACCTTTTACTACTAAAGGTGCAACAGTCATAGTATAAGCTTTTTCCCAATCACCAAGAGTTTCATCCCATATTACAGAGCCATCATCTTTATTAAGAGCAACTACATGAGCATCTGGTGTAGCTACAAAAACTTTATCACCATAAATAGCAACCCCTCTATTACCAATATCACAACACATTTTACCTGCTACGCCTTCTGGTAGTTGATGGCTATATCTCCAAATTTCTTGTCCATTTTCTGCGTTTAATGCATAAGTTTTACCATGAGAAGCGGTAACATACATAACACCATTATGAATTACTGGGGTTGTATTTTGTGCATCGAGCGTTCCCAATGAAAAAATCCATTTAGGAACTAACTGTGATACATTTGATTCATTAATTTGTCCTAATTTACTATATCTATTTCCCGTATAATTTCCAGTTACCATTAACCAATTATTAGGGTCTTCTTGAGCTGTTGTTAACATTTCTTCTGTTACTAAGCTTTGAGCATTAATACTACTAATATTGAATAAAATACATAGTGAAAATATTAATACTTTTATTATAAATTTATACATATCTATCTCCTTCTTTATAATAAAACTCTTAATTTATTGTTTATACAACAGAATAATTGTCGGTATTATTATCCCTGAGTTAAGTTTCTATAGAAACGGTAATTACTTCCTTTATTTATTTTTTGATTATTATTAATTATTACTCATTATAATTTGTTATTAATATTTTTTAATCAATTAAAATATTATAGTTTCTATAGGTACTTTTGTGCTTACTGCTAGCTTTGTACTTTGGTACGTAGTTAAATCTATACTAGGAGCTAGATTATCTGAAACTGAGGAAAAAGATGGTGCTGATAAGTCAGAGATAGGACTTAGTAGTTATCCAGAATTTATTCAATAATTAATAGGCGGAAAGGAAGGACATAAAAGTCTTTCCTTTCTTTATTTTCATTTATTTGTTTTTATATATACTTGTTATATTTATATATATTAAAGGATACAAAGATGTCAGAATTGTTGATTAGTGATTTAGTAAAACTTCAAGCATGGGATACTCCTACGATTTGTAATGCATTAGATATAGTGTCTCCTGATAGAAGGCTTATCGGTTTCACTTCTAAGCCTTTAGTTGCTGTAGGCATTCATGGTTCAGTATGTGGTTATGTAAAAACAGCAAAAATTAGTGCAAAAAATAAGCCTTTAGATAAAGCAAAAGAAATTAGAACCGCATATTATAAATATATTTCTGATGAGCCTAAACCTTCTGTAGTTTTGATAGAAGATAAAGATAATCCAGAAGGGTTTGGTGCATTTTGGGGTGAGGTAAATAGTGCAATACATTTAGGACTAGGTATTAAGGGTTTAGTTACAAACGGAGTTATTAGAGACTTAGACCAGTGGGCAAATGGTTTTTCTGCTCTAGCTGGTTCTATAGGTCCTAGTCATGCTTATACTCAAGTTTTAGAATTTTCTTCTGAGGTCGATATATATGGAATGAAGGCAAATGATTCTGATATAGTGCATTTTGATAAGCATGGAGCGGTCATTATCCCAAAAGAAGTTGTTAAAATGTTACCTGGTATCATAGAGAAGCAAATGGATAAAGAAGCTATAATTTTAGAAGCCGCTCGTGCCCCAGATTTTAATATTAATAAATTATTATCAGCAATGAAGAATGCAGATGAAATTCACTAATATATATTAAGGCTTAAGTATTAATCTACCAATAACTTCTCTATTTTCTATTTTTTTGAGTGCATTAATAGCATCCTTAAGTTTTAATGAATCATATATTATTGGTGTAATCAAACCTTTGTTAGCTATACTTAATAATTTATTCATTGCGGGTTCTTTTAATTTTGGATATTTCCTATAATATTCTCCCGCCCTTACACCAAGAACAGATATACCTTTTATTAGAGCAATATTTATAGGCATAGAAGGGATAGTTCCGCTTGCAAATCCTATAATCAGTATTTTCCCTCCCCATTTAATTATTTTTAATGATTTTAAAAAATATTCACCTCCTAAAGGATCGTATACTATATCTACTCCATCTTGATTTGTTATCTCTTTAACATTATTAATTAAGTCTTCATATCCAATTGCATACTTAGCACCAGCTTTAATAGCTTTTTTTTGTTTCTTTATAGAACTACAGGCGGCAATTACTATTGCACCTATAGCATTAGCTAATTGTATAGCGGCAAGCCCGACTCCTCCTGTAGCTCCAAATATAAGAATAGTTTGTCCTTTAATTATATTAGCTCTTTCAATTAGTGCTACATAAGCTGTTTGAGTTGCAACACTAAAACCAGCTGCTTCTTCAAAAGAAAAGTTATTAGGAAATAGCTTTAGGTCATTAATATTAGCTATTACTTCTTCACTATATCCACCATAACGCATTTGATATATTACTTTTGTTCCAGTAGGATATTGAATATTGTTTGATTCTGAAATAATT
>Ga0315316_10004550_pt1 | contig 10136 bp, 11 predicted proteins | sample M160m3416metaG_FD_203702 | JGI IMG/M metagenome (GOLD analysis project Ga0315316, IMG submission 203702) | Ammonia-oxidizing marine archaeal communities from Monterey Bay, California, United States - M1 60m 3416 | ecosystem: Environmental > Aquatic > Marine > Intertidal zone | place: USA... | reverse complement strand
AAATATAGTTACACAAAAACGTTTTGTCATTCCAACTTTATCTCTTAGTTCTTCATTTAATGATCTTATAAATAATAATTTAAATTGGTCTATCCAATTAGAAAAAAATTTTCCTGTATCTGGGCCTGTATATTCATACTCTTCATCCTGTATCAAATCTATTATTGTTATTCTATCCAAATTCAAAAGTTTCTCTATTCTTAACTCTGATTCTTTTATTGTTTCTCCTGAAGTTGTATCTATTGATATTAAATCTAGAATATAATCTGCTGGATTGTAAAATTGAGGACATTTAAAACCAAGTTCACCAAAATACTCTGTACAATCATTCCGAAAACCAGAATAAACACATTTACCATTTGATAAAAACATAACCTTATTAAATAAGTTAAATACACAACTTGAAGGTTGATGAATAGAACATATTACCATATGCCCTTGAGCTGTTAAATCTTTTAATATTTGCATTATATTTTTTGCTTGAAAACTGTCTAATCCAGATGTTGGTTCATCTAAAAAAATAATTAAAGGCTCTGTTAATATTTCATTAGCAATACAAGTTCTTTTTTTTTCACCACCAGAGATTCCTCTTTTTAAAACATTACCTATTTTTGAATCTTTTATTTTTGCTAATCCTAATTTATTTAATAAATTATTAATCATCTCTTTTTTTGTTGAAACATTTACATCTGAAGATAATCTTAATTTACTTGTCATTACTAAACTCTCAAATACTGTCATTTGAGGATATAAAATATCTTCTTGTTGGACATAAGCTATCATTTTTTTAAATGGCAAATCTTTTCTATCTTTACCACAAATCGTTATACTACCTGTTAATTCAGCATTTTTATTTATAATCACTCTATCTGCTAATATATTTAGTAATGATGTTTTTCCACTACCTGATGGCCCTAATATTGCTAATAATTCACCACCAAATACTTGACCTGTTATTTTATCTAAAATTAATTTATCTTTTATTGAATAATTGATATCCTCCCATTCGATTGAAGGACCCATTGTAATTCTCCCACTACTGTAAGTTGTTAATTCCATTATTATTAATAATAATACTTAATTCATTTTTATATTCTTTTGATACTTCTTTTTACTATTTTTACTCTTCTTAAATTCATAAATTTGTTTATTATTAACTATGATTTCTGGTAATATTACTGAAGTAATTGGTTTTTTTGTACTACTTTCTATTGATACTTTTTTGGTTTTTTTTCTTTTATTGGAGGTAATTTTACTTTTATAGATTTTGGTGCTGATAATTTACTGAAAGGTGTTGCTGAAACATTTTTATATTTATTAGATTTTGTGTTTTTTTCTTGGGTTTACTTGATTGTTTTTCTGTATATACATAATAAACTATTATGGGATAAAAAATGGATAAATATATTTAAAATTGATATTAAATATACATAAACAATAAAATGACTGAAAAAATGTTTTGCCTTAATGGCAAAAAAAGAGAAGCAGTTAAAAAAGCATTAGTATATGCTGAAACTAAAATGACTGGTAATATTCCAATCATATCAAATGAAGTTATGAAATTTATTCCAAAATGGAGTGATAAAGATATTCTAATATCTATTAAAGTTGCCTTAAGTATTCAATCCTATCGCATATATATTTATCACAAAGGAAAAGCACTTGGATTTTATAATGAAGAAACTAGACTTGTTAAAAAACAATGCATGCGGAATCATAAACTTACAAAATATATACTTGATGAATATGATATAGATAATATTTATCTTGCACGAAAATGTGCGAAACATCATATAGTTCATTTATATAATGGTTATGATGTTATCATTTCATCATACGAACAAAAACTTCTTAATGATAGTGAACATTTTTATTAAATTCTAAAATACGGACTTGAATAAATAATTCAAATTAAAATTGATTTTATCAATACCTACTCATAAAAATAACTCTTAAACAGGAACATGAACTTTACAGAGGCTATGATGTTGCTGGACGATCCCAATGATCTCGCTGGACCCACCATTTTATGCCAGATAGTCTGCGCAATTGCCTACTCAAGGGAATGGGCCAGAACACTGGCTTGGTTCGAGGCAAATATAATTCCTAGAATAAATATAAGCACGGACTATCCATTGCTTGAAATCATTGTAGCCGGTTTACGATTGCAAGTTCCCGAGACCGAGACCACAGAAATGATACGTGTCTGCGAGGCTATCGGAGATAGAATCATATTCGTGATAGACGAAGTGATAGCAGAACATAGAGCCGAAGAACGGCAGAGAGAACTCGAAAACGCAATGTTCATACAATTCTTATATGAAGAATATCGTCTGCCGAGGGCTGATGTGTCTGGATGGTTTTGAAGCACACAATAGTGTTTACTTAGTGTTTACTTAGTGTTTATTTACTGTTTGTTTACTGTTTGTTTACTTAGTGTTTATTTACTGTTTGTTTACTAAAGAGGGCTTCGCGGCCCTCACAAAACACAATAAAAAAATTTAATTATATTTAGGGACTGGAACGGACTGGAACTTATAGTTAAGTAAATAAACTCAATTATTGATAAGACAATATGAAAATATTAGTTACTGGTGGTTCTGGATTAGTAGGAAGAGCGATACAAAAAGTAAAGACTAATAATGACTTTATTTTTTTATCATCAAAAGATTGTGACTTAACTAATTTTGATAAAACAAAAGATTTATTTGATAAAATAAAACCAGATTATGTAATTCAATTAGCAGCATGTGTTGGTGGCTTATTTAAAAACATGAATAAAAATTTAGAAATATTTGAAATAAATCTTTTAATTAATTTTAATGTAATAAAATGTTGTCATTTGTACAATGTAAAAAAATGTATTTCTTGTTTATCAACTTGTATCTTTCCAGCAGATGTCGCCTATCCCATTAAAGAAAATATGTTACATAATGGAAAACCACATAATTCTAATTATGGATATTCATATGCTAAAAGATTATTAGAAATACATAGTAGATTATACAGAGAAACTCATAACTCTAAATTTATTTGCGTTATTCCATGTAATATATATGGAGAAAACGATAACTTCTCACTGGAAGAAGGTCACGTTATACCTGCTTTAATCCATCAATGTTATTTAGCTAAAAAATTAAATAAATCATTTATTGTTAAAGGAACTGGAACTCCTTTAAGACAATTTATATATGTTGAAGATTTAGCAAATATTATTTTATTAATTCTAGAAAAATATGAAGATAATGATGATTTAATTGTAGCTACTCCAGAAAATGATGAAATAAGTATCAAAAATATTGCTGAAGTAATTGCAGATAATTTTGAATATAAGAATATTAAATATGATACTAATTATTCTGATGGTCAATATAAAAAAACTGTTGATAATCAAAAATTAACAGATTTTATAGATTATAAATTTACACCTATCCAGATTGGTATATCGAAGACTATTCACTGGTTTAAATCAAATTATGATATTTGTAGAAAATAGATATAAAGATATTCAGTATTAAATAATGTATAAAACATGTTTTACTTAATCAAATATCTAGTATTTTCCACACTCTTTGCTACTGTTATTAGTAGTAATAAAATTCCAATCAAAAAATTTGAAGTTTCACCTGAAGAACATTTTACTTTATCTTGTAAATCTATTGGTAGTTCTACTAAAATGAATTGTGTAGTTATGCCAACATCATCTATTAGTATTCAAAATTATATGAATGCACAATTCTATGGTAACATTCATATTGGAACTCCTGAACAAAGTTTTACTGTTATTTTTGATACTGGTTCTAGTAACTTATGGATTCCATCTTCTACTTGTTCATCTTGTGGAAGTCATGCAAAATACGACCATAGTCAATCTAGTACATATGTATCTAATGGAACTGATTTTGAAATTCGTTATGGTTCAGGATCTGTCAAAGGTTTTATTTCTGAAGATACTGTTAGTCTAGGCAGTATTCCTGTTTCTAATGCTATTTTTGCTGAAGTAACTAATGAACCTGGTATGGTTTTCAAAAAAGGTAAATTTGATGGTATTCTTGGTCTTGCTTGGAAATCTATTTCTGTTGATAGTATTAACCCAATCTTTAATCAAATGGTTGATGCTAAATTAGTTGCTGAACCTGTTTTTTCTTTTTATCTTACTTCTGAATCTGGTAAAGATGGAGAACTAACTATCGGTGGTATTAATAAAGATAAATTTACTGATGAGTTATTTTATGTTCCACTTTCTTCTGAAACTTATTGGGAAATTAACATGGATGGTTTTACTATGAATGGAGAACAAGTTATCTCTACTAAAACTGCTATAGTGGATACTGGAACTTCTCTTTTTGCTGGACCCAAAGAAGATATAAAAAAAATTGCAAAGATGGTTGGTGCTTATTCTACATTCATTAATCCAAATGAATTTATGATGTCTTGTAATAATCTTGATAGTCTTCCAGTCATTAAAATTAATCTTTGTAACGGAAGTCACTGTAAAGATTTTAAATTAACTGCTGATGATTATGTTCTTAAAGTTACTATGTTGGGACATAGTATTTGTATTCTTGGTTTCACTGGTATTGATATTCCACCACCAAGAGGACCACTTTTTATTATTGGAGATCCATTCATTCGTAAATATTACACTGTATTTGATGTTGGTCAGGAAAGAATTGGATTTGCTACTGCTGTATAAATTATTTTTAAAATTGAAATATATCCTCTTTATTCAAATTTATATAACGAAACTTGAATTAAGATGAGTGAAATTATTTATAAACGTCCCGGTTATGGAACGCGTGAAATTACTTGGAATTCCTTGAAAAATAATTGGATTGGTCGTAAATCATGTATTTACTCCATATTCCCAATCATGTATCGTTTTCGTGAAGAAAATGAAAAGTATATTTGTTGGGTATCTCACATTAACTACACATTTTATTTTGACACTGCTAAAGACTTAGGACAATACATATTTAATAAAATTCCTAAAATCTTCAAAAGTTGCGAAATGTGTAAACTAGGTTATTTCAATATTGATGAAAAAATTCTTAAGACTGAATACAATGGATACTACACTTGTCCAACTAAGGAAAAATTCCCATCTAGTTGTAATAAGTATTGTCACTCTTGTACTTCTTGGAATAAAGATACATCAATAGAAATTATGAATCTACCTAAAGAATTTGGAAAGATGCTTCCGGATGACATTACCCAGATGATTGATATTAAATTGAAGAGTCTTGATTTTGTCTGTGAATATTGTTTTGAAAATGTCTATGTTGACAAAAAAGTTAAAGGAAAGTCTATGTATGCTTTTAATGCATATGGAGGAGACCACTACTTTTCTGGTACTTGTTGGTCGTGTTATAAAACACAACATCAAAATTAAAATCGATTTTAAGATAAATTACTTAATATACCTTTGATATTTAGCAGATTAAAAATAAATTACTTAATATATCATTTGATATTTAACAGATTAAAAATAAATGATTTTCAAAGATAGCTGGAAAGATGTAATCTCTAAATTTTCAAATATACTATCAAAAATGACTGGAGAACAAATTGATAGTTCTTTATATGTAAAAAAGATACAGAAGGAACATTCTGCAAATGACACAGCAAACTATATCAAACAACTGTGTGTAAAAACAAAACAAAAAGAAGACAAAGTGATTGAGATGGAAATTCCAGAAGACTTCGACTTTGGCTTTGGTGCTTGTATGAATTTTGACGAATGTCTTGAAGACAAAATTCTTAAAATACCTAAAGATAAAGTTATTGAGATGGAAATTCCTGAAGACTTTGACTTTGATTTTGGTGTTTGTATGAATTTTGACAAATGTCTTGAAGAAAAATATTAAATTTATCATAAGGGACTGGTAAAATTAAACATCTATTAAAATTGATTTTTAATGAATTTACTTGATAAAACTGAAAAAAACATTGATATAATATTTACAAAATGAATAACACAAGCAAAATTTCCTGGTGGGAGATGAACGAAAGTGCAGAAGAAATTGATTGGTCTGTTCTTCCGTTAGCCCCATTAGAAGATATACCTTCTTCCTTGGAAGAAGAAGTTGGTTCCCCTAATATGGAGGGATCAGCAACTACTATTGCAGTTAAAAAAGACAATAAGAAGAAACCTAAAGCAAAATATGTCGAAAAACAATACTATGGAAGAGTTATTGCCAGAATCAGAAAACCTGTCAAAGTTTATGGTCGTACAAAGCACTATTTGTTCTATTTGATTGATGTAAAGAACGCTCAATGGCGAGAAGTTGGAGCAAAGAGAATTTTAGCTGCTGCCAACCCATTTGAGAAATTTAAAGATGAAGAACTGTTGCATTGGAATCGTAAGGATAAAAGCAAAAGACTACGACAAGGTATTCATTTCTCTGTTCGTGATGCGGGTGATTGCTATCCATATAATGAATTCGGATATATTGAAGCTTATAATCTAGAAGTTGTCTAATAATACTGTTATATAATTTAATCAATTTACTTCGGGACTGGAATAATTTTTCTCTTCAGGCAATTCAACAGAAAATTCTTTTTTAGATACAACATCAACTTCTTCAAATCCCCATAGAATTTTACTCCAAATGCGTTCAAATACAAAGTGAATTACTAATTTAATTAAATTATCAACAATACCTAAGGTAGTCGCTTTTTGTAAATCATTATATAAAATACAAGCCAAAATAATAGTTGATACAATAGCAATCACTCTCCATATTAGTGTTTTAATAACTGTTCTTTTTAAAGTTTCTTTAATTTTTACTGATTGTTGCTCCATATTTATATACAAAAATGTTAAATCAATTTTAAGTTTAATATGCTGTGTTAATTATCTTAGGCCATTTAGAATCATATGATTTCATAAATTTAAGAAAATTATTATTTAAATCTTTAATCAATTCTTTGTCAAAAGTGCGAACATTTTTTTCTTTACATTTTTCTAATAAATCAGTACAATATTTATATAATTTGTCTTCAACTTTTTTAAATCTATAATATTTTAATAAACAATAAACCATGTAAATTAATTCAGATCTAAATTTAAATTTATTAAAAATTGTTTTTCTAAAGAAATGATTAATAGCAAAAATTCTCCTCTTCTTTTGAGAAAAAATATTCTCGATAGCATGTCGTATATCTTGAAATGTTATAAATGTTTTTGTTAGAGTTTTACTACACGATTGACCGAAGTCAATAATAGAAATTTTAATATTTTCATTCGCAAATTTAATTTTTTCATTATCTATTGTAAAACTCAAATTTTTATTTTTGACTTTGTCAAACATAACATTATGTAATGCTAATCCCTTTTTCCCTCTATAAGCACAAGTATCTCCGTGAAAAATTTTAACAATATGATTTAAAAACCAAAGACCAACTAAAATCTGTAATATTACAGATTTTATTAAATTTACATTGTTATTATCTAATATATCCCAAACTTCTAAATTTATATAATCCATCACTATTAAATAATAATTAGTTACTTTACCAATATAATTATTCCTGATTCGAAATATATAATGACACCTGACATATAATTCTGGAATTTTCTTAGTGAACATGCTTGTACTTATTTTTTTTGTAATACTTGATTCAAAACAAATATTATATTGGTTTTTAAAAAACTTCATGGCATATTTTTTCTTATTATGTTTAAAAATATAAACCTGACCACCACCTTTCCCTTGATATTTTACTTTATTAAGTGCTTTATCTTTTATAAAATCTTTCAAATTATTCAATTTAATATTTGTATTCTTTCTCTCATAAATATTAATAATTTGAGCATTTTTGATTAATTTCTTTAATTCGTTACTATTACTCATCCTATATAATACTTAATTAAAATGATTTATTTCTACATTAGCATTTTTAATAGACAATATTTGGATTTAATTTTTATTCCAAACTGTAATACCACAAATAGCCGCCCCAATCCCAAGACCACCAATAACACTATATGTTTTGATTTTACTTGATTTTTTTTTTTTTATTTTTTTTTGTATTGGTTCTTCTAGTTTAACTGGTGTCATTTTTTTTAAAGTAATTGATTGTGGTGTTCTCTCATGTATATTTTCAATATGAAATTGATGAGACTTTTTCCAATAATTATCTGAAGAAAGAACTTTATTAAAAGAATGTGCTTTTTCTAAAAATTGCGAGATTTCTTTATGTTGTTGAATTTTATCTTTATCAGATAAATTTTTTACAGAAACATCATTCACTGTTGATAAAGTTTTTAATACTACCTGTGTTAATCCATATAATTGAGAACTAACTATGTCAAAATTTGTTCTTGTTTCACTTCTAATATCATTGCTAATTTTTGTTGCTCTTAGTCGGTTATTTGTTTCGACATTTTTAATTCTAGTTTCGTTTTTTCTATCAATATTTTTTACAAAATTCAATGTATCACTTTGAGATTTAATTAATTCTGGGACAATTCTTTTTTCAAAAGATTCTTCTTTTCTCAAATATCGAATTAATAAATAAATTGATATAGAGCCAATTACACTATATATTAAAAATTTTTTGATTTCAGACATTATATTCTCCTGTTGTGTTGTAGTAACAATTGGAATATATTGTGGAGTTATTTCAATCTTTGGTTTAGATATATCAACTTTTTTTAAAAATGAAGAATCCTTCAATTGACTGGTTACAAATGTTCCACCAGCAATTCCGGACATTAGCCATGCAATAGGAGGAAAGTATGCCATTTAAATATTAAAATAGATATTATTTTAATAATAATAAATCTATATTAATTTATAAAATGAATAGTTACCAAAAAACATACTTTAAAAAAAGACGTGATGGTTCATTAACTTTTGCAACTATTACGATTGATAATGAGAAAACTTCTCAAAATAACGAGAAAATTAAACTAATTGAACCAGTTGAACCAGTTGAATCAATTGGGCCAGTTGAATCAATTGGGCGAAAAGAAAAGAAAATTATAAAAAAAAGTAAAAAATATTCAAATATTAATCCGATTAATTTTATTAAAAATGGAAGTATTGTCATCAAATTATGTCGTAATACCGAAGGAATGAATTTTCGTTTTTTTTATGTAAATCATAATTCAACATATTTAAGATGGTTTTCTCCATCTAAAAAATTTAAATTTAGTAACATTTCTATGAATCAAATTGTAAATGTTATCAAAAAACCAAAGAATTTTTATAAAAACTTAGATCCATTTCATAATTTCTTGTCTGATAACGACATTCACCAGTTAGTATTAAGAATATCATATCTTGATGGACACGAAAGGGGATTGGAAGATATGCCTTTTATTTTAAAACAACATTATAAATCAACTGAAACAAAACATTTATATATAATTTTAAAAAATAAACTTGAACTTGATTTATGGTATCTAGGATTAATGGGTATTATTGATTCAAAAAATATAAAAAAATATATACCAAATAATGAGCGTCATAAATCAAAAGTAGAATTAAGTTTATATCTAAATGATTTCTCTAAATATGATCCTTTAATGAATTATCATCAATATAGCAAATTAAAATTTAGGGAACATGTTCTTTATAATGAAATTAAAAAACATAAATATAAAATAAAAAAACGATTTACTAAACTAAAACAAATGAATTCAGAATTACAAGGTTGTATCGGATATTATATACTACCTATTTTACAAACATCATTAAATTTAGCCTTACATTGTATTAGGATTTTTAATGATTCTCAATTATGCGAAAAAGATTTATCTAAAATAGGAATGTGGTTATATCAAATGAAGATAGAATATGCTGTAATTAAAGATATTATCAAAATATTAAAAAAAAAACAATTCCAAATTAGGGAAATCCCAGATTGATTATATTATATCACATACATAAAACATTAGATCGATTATTTACATTGTTCTGTAAATAAAATTAAAATCGATATTTGAAATGGCAAACCAAACTGATTGATTTATAAAGATATTATAATTTATTAAATTATATTATCAACTAAAAATGATTAATTACAATAATTTATTAAACTACCCCGATGAAGAGCCTATTTTATTACAATGCCCACCTTTGCGAAGAAGTTATAACACTACATGTGTAAAGTGTGATAATAATAGT
>Ga0315316_10004549_pt1 | contig 10137 bp, 10 predicted proteins | sample M160m3416metaG_FD_203702 | JGI IMG/M metagenome (GOLD analysis project Ga0315316, IMG submission 203702) | Ammonia-oxidizing marine archaeal communities from Monterey Bay, California, United States - M1 60m 3416 | ecosystem: Environmental > Aquatic > Marine > Intertidal zone | place: USA... | reverse complement strand
TTTATTTGGGGTTGGTTAGTTCTATACTTTATTTTTCCTATATTTGTAATTGCTCTTGCTCTTTTGGGTGTTGGCCAAGATTAACAATTAAATAAAGCGGAGCAAGAGTGCTAGCTAGATACTGCAAGCAACTCTCACTCCAATAGTAGAAGTAGCTTAATAGTACAACTTTAAGCTGACTATTGGGAAGATTAAATATCTCAGCACTCGCACTTCCACAACTTGCCACGAAATGCGCCATGTTTTTGGTTGAGTTGGGGTGAAAAATGGGTGTAAGTCGAGATTGTAGAGAGAGTTAAAAAAAAGAAATTACTTCTCAAAATAAAGAAAGTTCAGAAAAGATTATGGAGTGCAATGAACCAGTGTTTTGTAAAACAACTAGGCTAAATACAATAAGAATAGATAGCCGGAAGCCATTGAACCAACTACCGCAATAATCAAATAGAGTGCAACAAGTCGAGCTTTTGCAAGTGAATAAATTGCAATCACTGCTGGAATACTTGTAACACTACCTGCCAGCATAAAAGTCAATGCAACTGCGGGAGACATACCCAACTCTATTAAACCACTTATAAGAGGAATTGCAGCGTAGCCGTTTAGATAAGCTGGAATGCCTAAGATAACTGCAAAAGGGAGAGCATAAATATTTTCCGAACCTAGCCAACTAACTATTAAATTACTAGGCACATAAACAAGCAATAAACTTTCAAGTAAAAAAGCGAATGTGAGCCAACGTGTTAGAAAAATAGATATTGACAGCGTTTCATTGATGAATGTCTGGCGTCCTTTGGAGTTCTGCCAAAACTTGTATAAAATTACGGTTTTATCTTCGCTGGAACACAAGGTGGAACAGCTGGGTTTAGCGATGTCTTTCAAAGCATCATTTAGATAACCAGCTTTGCTAAGAAGTAAAGCACTGCAACCTGCTAGTAAGCCCATCGCAACTGCTGATAGAGTTTTTATAAAGGCAAATTCACTGCCCAGCTCAGCCGTAGTTAAGATGAACATTTCTGGGTCCATAATTGGTGAAGCTATACAAAAAGCCAGCACTGGTGCGATAGGGACGCCTGCTGCTAAAAGACCTGCCACAAGTGGAATCACTCCACAAGAACAAAAAGGTGATAATGCACCAAAAACAGAAGCTACTGCAATTGCCTTTATTGGGTTACCTTGAAAAGTACTAGCAACAATTTGGTCAGCACCGCTTGCTTTTAGATACGCAGCCACTACCACTGATAGAATAATAAAAGGCGAAATACGAATCAAAGCACTAAGCGTTGAAAAAAAACTATCAATTGCCTGCGAAGGTGATATGAAACCTAGAGTTATAATAATTGCTAAAGAGATACCTACTGGAAACCCTATAAATAAAACTATTTTATTGACGAAAAGAATAAAATGTTTTTGACTTGTTTCAGTAACCATTTCCATTATTTTCTAAGCAACATTCAGTAGTCAATAGGTCAATTGCTGAATCTAATCTTTCAAAATTTACAGAACAATAAACCTCTCTACCATTTTTTGCTTGAAAAATTAATCCTGCATCTACTAATCTATTAAGATGAAAATATAATGTTGATGGAGCGATAGATAATTGTTTACCGACTTCTCCAATAATAATTCCTGAACTGCCATATTTCATAATCAATTTATATATAGAAAGTCTAGTTTTATGACCTAGTTCGGCTAATATTTTTACTAAATTAGTTTCATTCATATAATTGATTATACAGCATAAACAACTATATAACTAGAAATATAGATATATAATGAAAAATATAAAGTTTGTGAAGGATTTCGTTTTAATAATACTTTATAATGAATGGTGGGTTGAGGAAGACTCGAACTTCCGACCTCTACTTCATCAATTCATCTAAGTGTGCCCCATGATGTTTATGCTGTAAACAATTAAACCTAATTTGTTAAAGACAAAGTCTTTATCAGTTTGGGTCAACGTTTGGGTCAACATTAGAACCAAAAGTTAGTTTGATAATTTTCAAATATAAAAAAATTATCTATCTATGTAGTGTTTTTCAAATGAGAATTCTTCAAGATTAAAATCAGATTTTCCTTTTTCAAGTAAGTCTGCAGATATTTCACCGATTACGGAAGAAAATTTAAATCCATGACCTGAACATGGGCTTAAAATAAGGGCATTATCGTGATCAGGATGGAAATCAATCAGAAAGTCTCTAGTGGGAGTATTAGTGTAAAGACATGTTTTTGATTCAAGCACATTACCAGGTAATCCGTTAAAAAATCTACTAAACAGATTCTCAATATCGTCTCTCTCTTGCAAATGCACTTCTCTGTCTACATTATTAACGGTAGATATTTTCCCCTCGTGGTGCCTAGCAATTTTAAATCCTTTTCCGAAATTCTGTATGCAGTAGAAGTTTCTTGCTGGCTCTCCGTACTCAATGCTTACTACTGGTAGATTTTCTGGAGAGAATTTTTCATCATTACCAACATCTAAAAAGAAAAATACCTGTCGTTCCACTTCAAAGTTGAGTTTTGGAAGAGTCAACAATTCAGTAAGCCATGCACCTGCTGATACTACAACTGCATCAGCAGAAAAAGTATTTTTATCTGTTTTCACTTCTACAGTGCTCGAAAAATCAATCTTCAATACTCTTTCATCGGTAAATAATTTTGCTCCTGCAATTTGAGCTTTAGCCAAATGTGTTTCTATAGCTCTTTCAGCGTGAACAACACCAGACTCTTTATCCAAAAGTCCTATCATGTCATCTTCAGGTTTTATTACACCGTACACATCAGAAATATCTGCAGAAGACAATAATTCGTGCTTTATACCGAAAGATTCAATTCCCTTAAGAGAATTTTTAAAAGAACCTTCCTTATTGGGTCTTACTGAAAGTACTCCTGTTTCTGAAAAAATTTCAATTCCTGATTCATTAGAAAGTTCCTTCCATAACTCTCGAGCCCTCAACACCAAGGGAACATAGTACATCCCTTCAGCATAACCAAGCCTTAAAATTCTAGTATCTCCATGTGACGAACCAAAGGCATGGGGAGGTGAAAATTGATCTATTCCAACAACTTCAATACCTCTTTTTGCGAGGTGGTAGCTTACAGAACTTCCCATTGCTCCTAGCCCTATTACTATCACTTTCATTTAAACATCTCTAACTCATCAGGGTTTTGAAATCAAACTTAGTTTGAGGAAACCCAACTTTTACATTAATTAATCCTTATCAGATTTCACTTCTTAAAGTTTGCAGCCTCTTCTGATCCTCCTGTAGCACTACCCTTGGAGTATGAATGCGCTCCCATTCCTGCCAAGTCGCCATTTTCAACAATAAGATATTCATTTCTTATAGGATTTCCATCAAAAAAACATTCAAGAATTTCTCTGACACCAGCTGCATATCTTGATTGAGCAGATAATGATGTTCCGCTAGTATGAGGGGTCATTCCGTGATTTGGCATTTTTCTCCAAATGTGATCATTGGGAGCAGGTTGAGGAAACCAAACATCTCCTGCATAACCGCTTATATGACCTGATTCTAATGCCTTAGCCATAGCCTCTCTATTAACGATTTTTCCTCTTGCTGTATTAATTACATATGCTCCTTTTTTACATTTGCTAATCAGCTCTTCATCAAAAAGATTTTCAGTTTCTGAGTGTAAAGGACAACTAATGTTTATAACGTCACACACAGAAACTAAAGATTCAACAGTTTCATGGTATGTTAAGTTCAATTCTTTTTCTTTTTCTATAGGTAATCTATGCCGATCGTTATAATGGAGGTGAACATCAAAAGGGTACATTTTTCTTAATACATCATAGCCAATTCTTCCTGCTGCTACAGTACCAACGTTCATACCTTCGACATCATAAGATCTTTTTACTGCATCTGCTATATGCCAACCACCATCATTAACTATTTTGTGTTGGTTATGATAATCCCTAACCATAGCGAGGATCATCATTACAATATGTTCAGATACTGATCTTGAATTACAATAAGTAACTTCTACTACATCAACTTTGTTGTCAATAGCTGCTTGTAGATCAACATGATCAGATCCTATTCCAGCAGTTATTGCCATTTTTAAGTTTTTTGCAGATTCAATTCTTTCTCTTGTTAGGTAATAAGGCCAAAAAGGTTGAGAAATAACTATGTCTGAATCTATTAGTTCTTTATCTGCCACACATCCTTTAGCATCTTTATCAGATGTTACAATTAAACTATGTCCATTTTTTTCTAAAAATTTTCTTAGACCCAACTCACCTGAAACACAACCTAAAAGTTCACCAGGGGTAAAATCTATAGCCTTTGGATTTGGTAATGACATGCCATCAGGATATTTGTCTAAATGAGGAAGATCATTCATCGGATATGATTTAGGCATACCGTCAACTGGATCATCGTATAAAATGCATAATATTTTCATAATAATTCCTAAATTTTTTTATATATATATATTAATTAAATAAAAAATCTTTATTAAAAACAAGTTATTTTTTGAGTTTTTCAAGCTGTCTTTCTCGGATGGTGTCAAAAGTGGTGTCAAAAGTGGTGTCAAAATTTTATCCTTAGGGATTTTCTGATATTTTATTGGTATGAAAAAATTAATCATTACCTTATTTATACTATTTATTTTTGGATGTACTACAGAAGCACCTGTCGTGGAAAATATAGAAGTACTTGCGGTGGAAAATAAAAAAAAACCTGAAGAAAAAATGATCGGTGTTGCGAGAAGTTATGAAGATGAGGCTCAGGCAATAAAAGAAAATAAAATCATTGATCAGCCCAAAAAAATCATTACTAATACCAATGGCCCACAATATGAAGTAGCAAGAGATAAAGATATTAATTTTGATTTAAATGTTCTTGAGATTAAGGAAATAACTATGCCTGCATCTATTACCTATGGGCCTGACGGTAGATTATATGTGGGGCAACTTGATGGTTCAATAGTTGCTTTCACACAGCCTTCATTAGATTCAATTAGTCCAGAATATATTGTAGGGCCTGGGACTTTTGAACAAATTTTAGGTCTAGCTTTCAATCAAAATGAACCCTCTGGACTTATAACTTTGTATGTTTCTCATTCAAGATTGCATACAAAGACTGAAGATCCACCCTTTCAAGGAAAAATTTCAAAGATAGAAGAGCCAGAATTTGACCCTGAAACAGTAATATCTGGTCTTCCTGTGCAAACTGGAGACCACGCCAACAACGGTATAGCGTTCGATCAAAAAGGAAGATTATTTATAGCACAAGGCGGGAGTACTAATGCTGGACTACCTATTGCACCACTTGATAGAGACGAGACACCTCTTTCAGGAGCAATACTTGTTGCTGATTTAAGTGATCCAAATTTTGATGGTGAAATAAAATATAATACAGAGAGAGCGACTCATCAAACAAATAAAATTTCTGGAGACGTAAAAGTTTTTGCTTCTGGATTTAGAAATCCATTTGATTTGGTGATTCATTCAAATGGTAAAATATATTCCACTGATAATGGACCTAGTAAATATTTTCGAGGAGAATCTATTTCATGCTTTGAAGATAGTTCTATGGGTGTTGATGGCCCAGATGAATTAAACTTGGTTGAAGAGGGTTATTATTATGGGCACCCTAATAGAAATCGTGGAAGATTTAACAAAGATGAATGTACTTATTATTCTGGAGACAGTTCCTCTAAAGAAATTATGCAGCCAATAGCATTATTAGGTAATTTTCTATCTGCAAATGGAATTGGAGAATACTATTCAGATGTTTTTGATGGCAAGATGATTGGTGATCTTGTATATGTTGATTTCAAAAACGGTGAAGTTTGGCGAGTAGAACTTTCAAGCGATGGTCAGAGAGTAGAGGCGATATCTAGTTTATATGAAAAGGTAGCAACTGGAGCTGTGGATTTAGCATTAACACCTGATGGAGCTATATATGTAACTCATGTAGGAGGAGCTATATATTATCTTTCTCCAATGAAATAATTAAGCAATAACACAATAAGAAAATAAAATATGAAAGCAATCATACAAAAAGAATATGGCAATAAGAATTAAACTTCCAAAATTCATTAAAGAGAGTGTATGTGCAATATTTGTTGCCTTGGTTATTTTAATGCTATCTGCTTGTTCTTCTAAGAACTATGATCCAAATATTATTACTAATGGAGAATTGCTATATGTTGAAAATTGCCTCAGTTGTCATGGCGTAAATCTTCAAGGGCAGCAAAATTGGTTAAATGCTCTTGATGAAGATGGTCATCGACTTGCTCCACCACTTAACGGAAGCGGGCATACTTGGCATCATCCTCCAGAAATGCTTTCTGAAATAATCAAATATGGTTTAAAGTCTATTGATTCTAAATATGAGGGTAAAATGGTTGGAAATGAAAATTTAACTGATGAAGAAATTTTATCTATACTAGAATATATAAAGAGTGTTTGGTCAGAAAACCTGAAAAAAGAATACGAAACAAATCATGAATAACTCAGTACCCACACTACAATCCTTAATATGATTTAATATCTTTTAACATTTCTGTTGGGGTAGAGAATGGGGTATAAATTTCAGTCATTATGTAAATAATTACACGTATTTTTACAACTGATACTATATATTTCATAGGTTTTATGAGCACGATTAACTTGAAAATAATAAATATCTCTTGGGTTTTATTAAATGATGTCCAGGAAAATCTTACTTTTGATGAAAAAACTTTTTCTAAACATAAGGAAAGGCTTATTGAGCAAGAACTAGGTAATGCAAATTACCTTATAGCCTTACTGAACGAACTTCCTGTGGGTCATGTTTTCATAAAGTGGAAAGGCTCTGAGCAACCTATTATAAAAAATAAATTGCAACGATGTCCGCATATTGAAGATATATTTGTATCTCCACCAAACAGGAATAGAAAAATTGGAGAAAAGTTGATAAAAAAATGTATTTATTTAGCTAAGGAGAAAAAATTTAACCAAATTGGCTTGGGGGTAGAAGAATCTAACAAGAAGGCAAAAGGTCTTTATAGTAGGTTTAATTTTATTGAAGCAGATATTAACTCTTACCAAGATGTATGGACTGGCGAAGATAGGGAAGGTAACAAGACAGGGCCATTTTCATCTTTAGTAAAATATTTTATATGCAAAATAAATTAAATACATTCTCTAAAATTTCTTATTACATAAGATATAAAACTGGATTTGAGTCATTTTCATCAAAAGAGTATAGGTATTTTTGGTTGGCGGCCGCTTTTTCTAATATAGGCATTTGGTGCCTAAGCTACGCTAGAATTTGGCTTATGCATGATATGACCGGATCAACAAAAATGGTAGGGATGGTAGGATTTTTTACTCTCTCTCCTGTTTTAATACTTTCGGTTTTTGGAGGTATTCTAGCTGATAGAAAAAATAGATTAGTTAATATTCGTGTTACTAGGTTACTTTTCTCTGTCCTAGGTCTTACTACTGCATTTTTACTTTTATATGATTATATTAATCCGGCTAGCTTATTGATTATTTCTCTATGTGCTGGAATATTGCTTGCATTAGATCTTCCGTCTAGGGCATCTATGTTGCCGGCTTTAGTAGATAAAAGATTACTTCCTGGGGCAATATCACTTTACTCTATAGTCTTTGGTGCATCTGCAATTATTGGCCCTGTAATATTTGCACCACTAGTTAAGCTAACAGGCGTCCAAGGTGTATTCTTTATAATTAGTGCTTGCTACTTTCTAACTTTTTTATCATTGCTAAAAATGAATACTAACATTCATAAACCAAGAAAAATAAGAAGGAAAATTAGATCTGATCTTTCAGGTGGGTTTAGATATATTTATAAAAATAAATCTCTCTTTTATCTAATTTTAATGGGAGTCAGTGTGACCATCTTTTTTTCAAGTTTTGATACTTTGATTCCTAAGTACTCAGAAGACTGGTTGTCAGGAGGAATCGATTCATTTGGCCAGATATTATTAGGTTCAGGTTTGGGGGGACTGATTTCAACAGTAATATTAATATTTTATGGAACTCAGTTTAATCACAAAAACGTAATAATTTATTCCTGTATTGGCATAGGTCTTAGTTTTATATTACTAACTCTATTTAAAAATATATTAGTAATATTTTTCGCTGCCATGTTATTAGGCGGATTAAAGACTTTTTTTAATACTATGAATACCACTCTGGCACAGCTATTGGCTGTCAATGAATTTAGAGGAAGAGTTATGAGTATCCATCAATTAACTTGGTCCTCTGCTGCTATTGGGTCGCTTCTAATAGGGTATTCAGCAGAATTTATAGGAATCAGAATTACTTTAATAATATCTGGAATTTTTATTTCAATTTTTGGGTTTATTTTTGGAAGAAAGTTAATCAATAAGCCAATAGATGATACTCAAATAAAATCTTGAAAAATACGTTAAGATTAATATTTAGAGTTTTTTATTTATTTAATTTTTAAGGAGCATTTATGTTTTTAGTTAGAAGAGTATTCAAGGCCAAAGCAAGAAAAGTTTGGGAGGCAGCAAGTGTTATTAATGAGATGGGTATTGAGTATGAAAAATCAGGGCAAAGGAATGAATCTAAAATTTATGTAAATGCAGGAACTACTCCCGGGGAATATGGGTCAATATACATGGAGTGGACTGCAGAAGTATTAGAATCTGCATATAGAGGAGGCAATGAGATACCATCTCGTATTAAGAATGAACTTGGGCCAATGCTAAGAGAGCTAGTAGAGGATCAATCGATTGAATTTTATGAATTATTTACACCTGATAAGAAGAGAATGCCTTCAAAGTAGGTTAAATAAATGACTCCAGAGTTAAAATCAGCTATATCAAAAAAATAATCTCAGCACTCGCACTACTACATATTCATTTACTATACCCCGCCAACGCCTATAGGCGACCTTATATAGATAGTAAATGTTGTCGCGTGGCACTTGCCATGTTGCCACGAAATGTGCCATGTTTTGAACTGAGAGTGGGTCAAAAGGTGGGTCATTTACACATAGAAAATAAGGCGTAGACTGTCTAAGTAGGTCAATTTAAATCTAGAATGAATGGTGGGCTGAGGAAGACTCGAACTTCCGACCTCTACTTTAGTTGTTTCCTTTGGCTGACTAGCATAAGAACATCTAATCAAGGTAATTAAAAAATGTATTTAATCTACACAAAGTTTAAGTATAGTAATAATTATTACTAAATTAAAATAATAATGATTTATTTATTTTGCTAACATCATTTTTATCAGCAAACTCTTTAAAATCAAATCTCTTGCCAGACATCATAGAAAAAGGAAATACATCACCACAATAATGATGATAAACAAACCACAAAATTAACCTAGGTTTAGATTTTGGATTTGGCCTACTTCCAAAATGTAAGCACCTACCCACATCCAAAAACCCTACAGAACCTTCTTCTCCATATATGGCAGTTGTGTCATTTTCTGAATATTTATTAAAAACTTTTTCATCTTCTACTCTATGAATTGATTTGAAGCTACCTATATCCCTCCAAATTAATTCCGATTTATCAGCTGGTAAAGCAGTTAATGGACCATCTTCTTTAGTTGAATGGGTTATAAATAGAAAAATTTTCATCATCCTAGGATATTCTTTATCAACATGAAAAAACTGACTACCTCCCTCAATATTACCTTTGTTAGGTGAATACATCATCCTAACTTCTCTCAATACAGGAAAAGTTCCAAGGTAATTCGAAACTATAGACAATATTTGGGGATCAAGTGCAAAATCCATTATTGGGGAATTTTGGCTCAAATGGCCACTTAAGCTTATTTCTCTAAGATAGGATTTGGGAGAGGAATTTAAATCTAAATCATTATTTTTAATATTAAATATTTTTTTTGCTTCTTTAACTGCATTTTCTGAAGTTTTAAAGCTATTTGGAGGGAATAAAGCAATGCCTTCGCTTTCAGGTATGAAAAGTTTACTTTGAGTAATTAATTTTCTTTTTAATTTATTCCTTTTATATATTTCTAAAATATAAACTTTTTCAATGAAATATTGCAATAATTTGCGACCAAATAGTGAATTTAAAAAAGGATTAAATTTAATAAAATTTTTATATTTTCTTTTTACAATATTTTCCACACCTTAAAATTATAACAGCTTTATTATTAAAGAT
>Ga0315316_10004548_pt1 | contig 10137 bp, 11 predicted proteins | sample M160m3416metaG_FD_203702 | JGI IMG/M metagenome (GOLD analysis project Ga0315316, IMG submission 203702) | Ammonia-oxidizing marine archaeal communities from Monterey Bay, California, United States - M1 60m 3416 | ecosystem: Environmental > Aquatic > Marine > Intertidal zone | place: USA... | reverse complement strand
GAAAAATAAAGAAAGTTTTGAAAAAAAATTAGAAGAAACGATTGAATGGTACATGCGACATAAAGAATATTGTAATGAAATTCCAAAAAATTTACTTGAATCAACTCCATGGAAAAAATCTAATTAATGTAAGGTTTGTTGAAAATGAAAGGTATAATTTTACACGGTGGACATGGAACTCGTTTAAGACCATTGACTCATACAGGTCCAAAACAGCTTTTACCAATAGCAAATAAACCAATGTCTGAATATTGTTTAGAATCAATAAGAGATGCAGGAATTAATGAAATTGCAATAATTATTGGAGGTGTAGGCTCAAACAAAGTTAGAGAATATTATGGGGATGGAAAGGAGTTTGGAGTAAATATCACATATATCAAACAAGAAGAACCTAAAGGTATTGCACATGCAATAAGATTATGCAAAGAGTTTGTAAACGATGAAAAGTTTCTTGTTTTTTTAGGAGACAATATAATACAAAAATCAATTAAAGATTTTGTAGAAAATTTTAAGAATTCTGATTATGATTCTACTGTTCTTTTATGCGAAGTAGATAATCCAAGTAGATTTGGAATTGCAGACGTAAAAAATGGAAAAATTATTAAAATTACAGAAAAACCAAAGAACCCAATATCAAATCTTGCAGTTACTGGAATTTACTTATTGACACCATTAATTTTTAAAATTATTGATAATTTGAAACCATCATGGCGTAATGAATTAGAAATTACAGATGCATTAGATGATTTATTGAAGCAAAATCAGAATGTCAGTTATGAGAGAATTACAGACTATTGGAAAGATACCGGAACACCTGACGACATAATACATGCGAATGGCGAAATTATTAAAAAAATGGAAAAAAAGTTTGAAGGTAAAAAAGAAAGAGATGTGGTTTTGGATGGAAAAATCATAGTAGGTAAAAATTCAGATATCGAATCAAATGTAAAAATTATTGAACCAGTAATTATTGGCTCCAATTGTAAGATTTTAGAAAACTCAATAATTGGTCCCAATGTTAGTATTGGAAATGATTCAATTATTTCTGTATCTTCTATAAAAAATTCAATCATTATGGAAAAATGTAGAATTAATTCTTTTACAAAAATTAAAAACAGCATTATAGCAAACAACTCAGATATTAAAGATGAAGAGGGTGATGAAAAGATCTTTTTACTTGGTGAAGGTTCAAAAATTTCACTATAGTTTTGGAGAATTAAATTATTGAATTTAATAAATAAAATTCTAATTGTAGTTATTGCAATTATTGCAATTTATGCAGTATTTTTGATATATTCTGATTTGAACCTTGTAAAAGATCATTTTGGTAAATTCAAGATTGAATTTTTGCCACAAATTTTAGGTTTAGTAGTTCTAGGATGGTTTGTATTATTCTATAGATGGGTATTACTATTAAAAAAATCGGATATTGATATTCCAAAATTATCAAATTTTTATATTTTGATGTCGGGACTTGCATTATCGATAGTTCCAGGAAAAGTTGGTGAATTAATAAAATCACAACTACTCAAAACAAAGTATAATATTCCAAGAACAAAGACTGCACCTATAATTATTGTTGAACAACTGAATAATCTTCTAGGAATAATTACAGTTTCATGTGTAGGATTAGGAATAATGGGATTATTTAATATTAAATTTTTTGATATATCAAATTATGTAATCATCTCAGCTACAATTGTATCAGCAACCATATTGATCATAGTCAATTCAAAGAAGATTTTTAGAAAGGTATTTTTAAAAATTTCAAAATTTAGATTTATTTCAAAATATGAACTATCAGTAGATTCATCATATGACATACTAAAAAATTCACTTAGTGGAAAATTCATGATTAGTTCGATAGCATTATCATCTTTATTTTGGATTATTGAGGGCTTGATAGTTTACTCAGTACTCTTAGCATTCAATATAGAAACTTTGGTTTTTATGACAACAATTACAACTTATACAAGTTCAATACTTTTGGGTTTTATTTCATTTTTACCTATGGGAATTGGAGTAACCGAAGGCACGTTAACAGGATTTCTTTCTTTACAAGGAATAGAGATTTCACTTGCTGCAACTATTGTAGTTTTTATTAGAATTTTTACAAGATGGTTAGGAGTAGGAATTGGATTTATATTTTTAAAAATGGCAGGTGGGTTTTCATCAAATAATGAAAAAATAGAATAAGTTTAAAAATAATAATTTTGTCAGTAATTTTTTATTATCATAGCTTGAGAACCAGTTAATTCAATTAGATGTATTTCATTATCATTTTTGAATTCTTTAATTGCTTTTTGTATACCATCAGAATGATAATCATGAATTAAAATTATTCCGCCTGACACCATCTTCGGGAAAAAAAATCTTAAGGATTCAATGGTACTTTTATACAAATCAACATCCAAGTGTACAAAACAGAATTTCTTATCAATAATTTCTTTTCCAGATTCAGGAAAATTTCCTTGAATTATAGATACATTTTTGTATTTTTTTAATAATTCTTGTATAGATTCAATACTTGTATTACTAAATTCATTTTCATACCAGTGTTTATTGCCAAAATGTGTATCGTCATCGGATACTTTTGGGAGTCCTGTGAATGTATCAAATAGATATAATTCTTTTTCTTTCTTTACTTCACAAATTAATTTGGCAGATCCACCTTGATAAACACCTACTTCTGCCAGATCACCTTCTAAAGAAGTTTGAGTTTTTACAATTGAATAAATCATATAAGCTTCATAAGGATAAAATGCAAAATCTACTTCATTTTTGATTTCTTTGATTAAGTCTACAATTTGTTTATCTTTATAAAAAGACAAAAGTTTGAATTGGAAAGTTGTTGCTAATTTACTTAAAATACCTCCTATACTTTTTGAACTATAAACAATCTTCCGTGTATTATCTACCATAATATGCAAAGTATTACAATGTAATTAATAATTTAACATTATTGCTAGTATGTTTTATGCGTCTTCAATATATTATACCTCATTAAGGATTTATCAAATTGGAAGTAAAAGGTGAAGATCCGCTTGTCAGTATAATTATTCTTAATTATAATGCAGGTAAATTAATAGAAGAATGTGTAGATTCCATCTATCAAAGTAATTATAAAAATTTTGAAATTATTCTTGTTGATAATAATTCAAAAGATGAGAGTCATGTGAAATGTAAAGAAAAATTTCCGTTAATCAACCTAATATCAAATAAAGAAAATTTAGGTTATTGTGAAGGAAATAATGTAGGTATTCGAGTTGCTAATGGAAAATTTGTAATCATACTTAATCCAGATACAATTGTTGAACCAAATTGGATAAATGAATTACTACGAGGATACGAAAGATTTGGTGATGGAATTTATCAACCAAAATTTTTAACAATAGATAATGAATCAATTTTGCAAAGTACTGGAAATATGATTCAATTATTTGGTTTTGGATATTCAAGAAATAAAGGTGATAAAGATGAAAATCAATCTAATAATATAGAAAACATCAATTATGCATCTGGAACATGTTTGTTTACAACAAAAGAAATATTCACACAGTTAGGATTTTTTGATTCATTTCTTTTTGCTTATCATGATGATTTAGATCTTTGTTGGAGAGCTAGTATGCAAGGAATTCAATCATATTATATTCCAACTTCGATTGTTTTTCATCCTTCAGAAGGATTTAGTTTTAAATGGAGTAATTTTAAATTTTTTCTTCTAGAAAGAAATAGGCTATACTGTTTGTTTACTCATTATTCACATAGTACTATTCTAAAGTTTCTACCTTCATTAGTATTAGTAGACATTGCTGTTAGTGTTTTTTATTTAAAAAATGGATTATTTACTGAAAAAATTAAAGCATCATTAAATATTTTAAAAAATTCAAAAATTATACATTCAAGATATAATTTAATTCAGAAAAATAGAACAGTTGATGACAAAGAAATAATTTTATATTTTAGAAATGAAGTAATTCTTCCAAAAGGAACTAATATTAAAAATAAAATGCCCTTTAACTCAGTACTTCGAGTTTTAGCGAAAATGTGTAGAAAAGTAATTTAATTTCTCAGTGCAATTGCAATAGCAATTGCATAGTCTTTTTCATGACTCATCGATATTTTGAATAAATATTTTGAATGAAATTTTTTTAGTTTAATTTGAGGTTTTGAATTTTTATAAGAAATTTCTATATCTAAAGGCATGATTTTTTCATCAATTGATTTAATTACAGCCTCTTTGATTGCAAACTTTCCTGCAAAATGCTCGTATGGAAATTTAAATTTATTACAATAATCAATTTCTGATTGTAAAAAAATTTTTTTATAAAAAGTGATATTTTCTGAAAAAATTTTTTTTTTAAATCTCTTAATTTCTACAATATCAATTCCAACATTTTCAATATTAAAATTTTTTATATTTTCAATCATTTTTAGTTACTAACTCTATCAAATTACAATTAGTATTTTTCATATTTAGATGGAGGAATGAAATCAATCGATTTTCAAATCCCAGTACAGGTTTAACAATTAATTGCGCACCGTTTTTTTCTAATTCATTAATTTTTTCATCTATATCATCTACTTCAAAACACAAATGATGAAATCCTCCACCATTAGATAAAAAGGAAGAGATAGGTGAATCTTTTTCAGCAGGTTCAATCAATTCTAGATTTATTGGTCCAATTTTTAAAAAACATACATTAACTTTTTGGGAACCAACAAGTGTTGGAATACCTATAGTATCAAATTTTAGGAATTTTCTTAGATCACCAATTGAATCATTGATTTTTGGAACAACTATACCAATATGATGAAGCTTCATTTGTTTTCACAACCATGTTTTACAAGTAAGTTTTCAATATTTTGAACATTTTGTATTTCTAAAATTTCATCTAGTGAAAATTTTATACCAAATTCTGTTTCTACTTCATTAATTAGTACATACATATTCATAGAATCCCATGTATCAATTGTTTTTGGACTAGAATTATTATTTATTAAAGAAATATCTATATTGAAAACTCTGGAAATAATCAGATATAATTTATTATTCATTCTTCCTTCGATATATGAAGATGTGATGTAGTACTATCTATATGATTCTCAATTTGATAAACCCATTGATCATTTAATTTCTTAAAACCAAAAGAAGGTAAGAAACTTTCTGCTGGCTGATTTTTTTTAGTAGGTATAAAATTTGCAGTTAATTTAGAAACATTTTGTTTTTTTGCTAAAGAAATAATATAATTAATAATTCCTTGCTCAATTCCTCGTCCAATAATCCTACAGCTTAAGAGAAATGTATCAATTATCCATTCTTTATTATTTTTATCAACAATGAATACTCCAGTAATCCCATTATCTCCAAATTTATCTTCAACACGTGCACATCCAATTATTTTTTTATCGTCTTGAGAAAAATTTCTAATATCTTCTTCCTGATAACGTTTAGTAGTAAGATTGAATTGATTTGTTTTTAATGTTAATTGAGAAATTCTAGGAATTGTGAATTCATCTGCGTTTTTAATAAATAATTTAATATTCAATTGTTTCAAATATTCATCAAAGTCATTAGTTGATTTTTCTAGTTCAGTTCGTTTTCTTTGTTCCCTATACATTTTCCCACGTGATTTATCTTCTTCAGTGATCTTTAGAACATTAAAATCAGTTAATTCTAATAATGTAGGCACGTATTGAGATGGATCTTTTGGCATTTCAACTGTTAAGACTTCAGGAAGTACAGAAATAATAAAATCTCTATTCACTTTATCATCATCAAAAAACACGATACTATCTAAACCAATATTCACTTCTTGTGAAATTTCTCTAAGATTTCTAGATTTATCATTCCAATTAATTTTTAAACATGCAAAATTTTCTTCACGAAGAATCATGTTTGGATGTTCTTTTATAACTTTCATAGCATCTTCATAATTATTTTTACTATTTACAGCAAGAATTATTCCACGTTTGTGTAAAGAAAGTAAATGTTTCTGAAATTCAATAAATGATTTCCCGATAGGATCATTATGTCCAAGTTTTATTCCATTAAAACCATCTTCACCAATAATTCCACCCCATAAAGTATTATCAAGATCTAATACAATACATTTTTTATTTATTCCAAGTATAGGTTTAACATAACCCATAAGTTCATTAGCCAAGTATGGAATTTTCTCAAGTGAAATTTTTACGTCACCCAAATAGTATTGCCTATAATCAAAAACAGTATTCAAACCATGATTAGTGACAAAGCCATTGAAATTATACAGAAAAGTAAGTGGATCATTTTTAAATTCATTTGATAATTTTTGGTTAAGATCATGTATCATTTCTTGTAAACCATACTCAATTTTTGATTCAAAAATACCATATGAAGAATATGTAGGAGGTACAAAGTTTGAAAAAATTATTTTAGATTTAGATTTATTAGTATAAAACTTGATTAAATTTGAAATTTCTTCAAATTTTTTATTTACAAAAATTCGTCTATCATTTTCAGTTACATCATAAGTGGAATAAAATAGATCTTCCAAGATTGTCCTTGTATCTAAAATTAGAAAACAAATTTCAGGGTTGAATGAATATAGATCACTGTTAGAGTTAAGAATCTCTTCATTATATCGATTGTATCCACCAGAGAAAATATGGCTAAAAATATTTGATTTAGCACATTTGACTTGTAAGGTTTCTGCAAGTCCATTTAATGTGAAACTACCAATTACTGCTATACGAGTAACTTTCTCAAAATCAGATTCTTTTAATTTTTTAGATTCATTAATGAAATATGATAATTTTTCTTCTAGCATGAAAATAATGAAAATTTAACATATTTGATATTTACTACCATTAATAATGAAATTATGATGTTTTTTATTGTTAAATTTCAATACTGTGATTTTTTAGATGTTTTTTAATATCAGCCACAGTTTTTACATCAGTAATTTCAGAAATAGAAAATTGGATATTAAATTCCATTTCAAGTGCATCAATTAATGCAAGTCCATGAAAAGAATCCCAGTTTTCAATTGTTTCAGGGCTAGATTGATCATTAATTAATGAAATATCAATATCAAAAACCTGAGATAATATTTCATATAATTTGCTTGTCATCTAAAAAGTTGTTAAATGAGTGCTATAAATTAATTTTAAATTTAGAATTGGAAATAGATGAATTCTTGTGCACTACCTACATAAAACAAACTAATTGGCAATACTATACAAAATAGGAATAAAATCCAATATCGAAGTTTTAATTTTGAAATTAGTTCAGGAAGATTTCCTTTTTTGTATGATATATAATGTAAAATAGTAAATAGAATCAAAAGTAAAATTGGAAATTCATTGTTTTTAATTATTTCAATAGTTTGTGAAGTATTAAAGTCAAGTAAAATGTACTTTTGCATCGCGTACCACATATGATCAAAATTTTGAATTCTAAATGCAATAAATGTAAAAAATATCAGGTATTGTGTCACGACTATACTAAAGATTTTTCCAAATTTTGTTTTGAAGAATGATTCAGTTGATTTTCCATATTTTTTTCTAAGAACTGTAAATACTGCTAGAAATATTCCATGTAGACCGCCCCAAATTATGAAATTCCATGATGCACCATGCCACAAGCCCATTACTAACATAGATGCCAATAAACAAGAAAATACCATAATACTTGAGCGTCTATGTTTGAAAACTAAAGGATAGTACAAATAATCTCTTACCCAAGTTGACAGACTAATGTGCCATCTTGTCCAATAATCTGATGGAGATGTGGCAAAGAATGGCTTATTAAAATTTAGAGGTATTTTAAAACCAAGAATTGCTGCGGCACCTATTGCAATATCAGAATAACCAGAGAAATCACAATAAATTTGCACACCGAAAGCTATAGCACCAAGAATTATAGAAAATGATTCCATACCAATTGGATTTGAAAAAATATTATTTACTAATGGCGATATATTATCTGCAAAAAACATTTTCTTAAAAAAACCAATAGCCATTAATGATATTCCAAATTTTAAATCAGCATTTTTAATAATGAATAGTTTTAGTCTCTCTGAACCGTTTGATTTTTCAAGTTTTTCTTTAAGTTGAGGTAAAAAGTGACTTGCACGTAATATTGGACCAGCAACTAACGGAGGAAAAAATGCAACAAATAATGCATATTCTTTTAAGGATTTCGTGGGAGTTAAGCTTCCACGATAAATATCAATGATATAGCTTAAGGATTGGAAAGTGTAAAATGATATACCAATTGGTAAGGCCAGATTTAAGAGAGAAATTTCTGAACCAAGATCGAATATGTTGCCTAGTATGTTAAATTGTGTTATTGAGAAATCAGAATATTTGAAAAATCCCAATAAGCCTAAACTTCCTGCTAGACCAACTACAAACAGTGATTTTTTTCTACGTAAAGAATTAGCATTAAAAATTGCTCTTCCAATGTAAAAGTGTAGTAAAATAGTAAAAATCAGTAATGTTACAAGATAATTATCAGTATAATACAAAAAGAATAAACTGGCAAAAATAAGAAATATGTGCTGGAATTTTCTATAATGAAAAATTGCTATTATTCCAAGTACTATAGGTAAAAAAATTAAAAAATCTAGAGTGTTAAATAGCATTATTATCTAACTCCTTAAAAATTATTTTTGATATGTCATTAGTGTAGATTTTTGCATCAGAATGAATGGATATGTGAAATGAATCTCGCCATATATCTAAATCAATATAGCTGTCATGAAAAAAATATACAGGTATTTCAAAGTCATGTGCATTTTGATTAAGCATTCTCTGAAAAGATTCAATTTCATTTTCACTAATTGAATTAATTACTATTTTATGTTGAGGATTAGAAAATAAAATAACTTTAATTCCATTATCTTCAAACTTTTGTAAAATTTGTTTTAAAGCAATAATTTTTTTATTTTTTTCAGTAAAATTAAAACCATTAGATTCAGGATAACCATAGTCCTCTATAATTTTTTCATAGCTGTTAATTGGTGTCGGATCAAATTTAATGAAAGGATGAAAATGTTGATCTGGGCCACGTAAAATATATTTTAATAACATTAATGAACGATCTTTAGGTGAACTAGGAATTTGTTCTCGAACAGAAGAATCCATAGTGTTTTCAAATAAAGATATGAAAATATTCCTAGGTTCTAGTAAAAAATCTGTATTAGAGTAAGATTTAGCTTTAAAATTTTGAAATTCCCAAATTCCAATTCCATATAGAACAAATTTTGGTTTGTGCGAAATAATATTATCAATACTGGTAATACGTTTTGTTGGAGTATCACTCATGTCTGCTAAATTATATACAAGATAGTTTTTTTGTTGTTCTACAAGTTTAGTATTTATTATTTCAGCATTAATTGAATAGACATTACTTGAACCAATAATGAAGATTTTATCTTTGACAATTTCATCCATATTTTTAGAATTTATGAGTCCATACCAACTTGGATCATAAGATTGTACGTAAAAATCCATTGAATATAAGAAAGTTATTGCTACAATTATTATCACAAAAATTAAACATGACAAAATTTTATAGTTCATAATAAACCAGCAATATTTACTAATTAAAATTCTAATCGAATTTTAGTAAATTATTTAGCTGAAAATTTCCTATATTTTATCAGAAAGGTTTAGAAGCAAAACTTACTCTAAATTATGATATTATGAAGCCTGAAGATGATGTATTTTCCATTAACGAGAAAGAAGTAATGGATTATTATGGTTTTGTTGGAGAGGTTGGAAAATTAAAAATGAAATCAAAATTCACTAAAGGCTGGATTTTACATTCATTGGCATATTCATCTCCACATTCAGGCTTTGCAATAAAAATGCAGAAAATGAGAGGCGTAAAGATTGGAGAAAATTGCCATCTTAATCCATATGTTCTACTTGATCTAGTTTACCCAGAGCTAATTGAAATAGGTAATAATGTTACATTAGGTTCGAACTCTATGATTTTTGCACACAATAACCCAACTGCAAATTTATTTTTAAAACAAGGCGAATATCCAAGAAAAGTTGCTAAAGTGAAAATAAAATCAGGTGCGGTTATTAATCCAGGAGTAGTTGTTAATGCAGGAGTTACAATTGGTGAAAATTGTATAATTG
>Ga0315316_10004545_pt1 | contig 10139 bp, 12 predicted proteins | sample M160m3416metaG_FD_203702 | JGI IMG/M metagenome (GOLD analysis project Ga0315316, IMG submission 203702) | Ammonia-oxidizing marine archaeal communities from Monterey Bay, California, United States - M1 60m 3416 | ecosystem: Environmental > Aquatic > Marine > Intertidal zone | place: USA... | reverse complement strand
ATACTGGGGAATAGGATTTTCCCAGGAAGGGGCTGATGAGCCGGGTCCGGGCCTACTTGTCAGAATGTCTACTATGGGCGGTACGGAAAACGCAGCTTGAAATTCCTATCCACACTGTCCCATGCATTTGTGAAATCGGTGAACTCACCGTACTTGGCGACGCCCGTGACCGAGCCGAGGTGAACAGCACCTATGAAGATGGCCCCGCTGAAGTCCGCACCCTCGGCGGTGGCCTGTTCAAAGCGAACACCTGTTAAGTCCACTCCGGTCAGGTTCGCCCTGGTCAGATCTGCCAGCACCAAATTCGAAAACAACAAATCAGAGCCGGACAAATCCGCGTCCGTCAGATCTACTTCGGCCAGTCTGGTGCTGCGGAGGTTTGATTCGCTCAGGTCTGCGCCGACAAAAATCGAACCGACTAAATCCCCGCCGTTTTGGTCCATATGAGCGAGGTAGGCGTAGCTCAAGTCCGCGAAGCGAGGGTTCGCAAGTGGAGCGAGATCGATTCCGCTGTACGGATGGTTTCCACCGAATGTGTTCTGAATCGGATCGACGATCGTCCCATTTGTTTGTTGGTACGAAGCAGCAAAGGCCGAGCTGGACAGAGTGAGAGCCAGGAGCAGAGATAGAGCGAGGACACGCATCACACACCCCTCCTAACAGCGAGAGAAGCGAGGCCGAGTCCTAGGAGGAGGGCCGTGCCGGGTTCGGGAACCGGAACCAACGTCCATCCTGCGGCTACGGGATCGAAGCCGGTGCCGGCGAAGTCGGTGTTGATGTCGTAGAGCGCGGATCCGGTCGTCGAGGACAGGCCCACGGCATTGGCGAGTATCGCGCCGCTCAGGACCGCACCGCTCAGGACCGCGTTGCCCAGGTCCGCGTTTGTCAGGTTCGCGTTGATCAGGGCCGCGTTGCCCAGGTCCGCCAAGATCAGAATCGCGTTGTTCAGGTTCGCGTTGTTCAGGTTCGCGTTGCCCAGGTCCGCCAAGAGCAGAAACGCGTTGGTCAGGTCCGCGCCGCCCAGGTTCGCGTTGGTCAGGTCTGCCAAGAGCAGATTCGCCGAGATAAGGTTCGCGTGGTGCAGACTCGCGCCGGATTGGAGGTTCGTCCCCGAATACGAGTGGTTGCCGCCAGATATGGTCTGAATGGGATCAACAATCGTCCCATCGATCTGCTGATACGAAGCAGCAAACGCCGCGCTGCTGAACAGCACAGACACAGCAAGCACGAAGATGGAGACGAGGGCAGAGCGCACGTGGAGGCCATAGGCCATCAGTGGGATTCCTTCGGATGAGGAATCCCCTGCCCAGTTGCCTGTGTTTTACCACAATCTGATGGGCAATTGGAAGCGAGAATGCGCAACTCTGGTGAGTAGGGAGTGGTCGGGGATTGGGCGATGTGGCGGAATTTTTTTGCGCCGACGGTGATGCCTGAAGGTCGCCGTTGGCTCTCACCTCCCGCGCCAACCCCTAACTATCTGTTATAATTGCGTTTATCGACCCGGGATATTGCCGCAGCGTGCCCTCAATAAGTCGAAAAAAAATGACCCCGGGCGCTCGTCCTGCAGCGGGCAACAATCGCGCGGCATGGCTGGACCTCCCCGACACGGTCCCGATCGATGAAGCCGTTCTGACCAAGATCGCAGCAGAGCTACGCAGAGCATCCGATCACGGCGAAGAGCTCGTCCGCGGGTCCGGCGGCGAGGCTGAAGTCAAGGCGGTGATCTTCCTCATGGGCACCCAGCCGCTCATCGACGAGGCGAGCCGAGCGATTGCCTCGGTGGCCCAGCTGCTCGACCGGGGAGATGAGCGGCCTCCCTGGCTCGATCAAGTCGCCCGAGCACTTGGATCTGGCCTAGAAAGATGCCGAGCTATCCGACTTCAGCTCAAGGCCCTTGTCTTTCATGAGCGAGTCAAAGCAAATGTCGCGCTTCTCAGAAAAACGGAGGAGGAAGGCGAGGCGCTCTCGTCGGAAGGCCGCTGGCTGACCGAAGAGCCAAGCACCTGTCGTGAATACTGCGACCGTGCCTCAAGCGAGATCCAGCGCGCACTCCTGCTGTTACGGGTCGCTGAAGCTCGCAAGGTACAGAAAAGGACTGATGCTCCCGATCGCGTCGCTGCTACCCGCCATTCAGAGATCAGAGAAGCCATTGATCAGTCCACGGATCTCACCTGCTCGATCGCCGAGCACATGATGGTGCTCGACTGGGGATCGGCACTACTCGGCGAGGAAGAAACCGCCCGGGCCGATCAGGCCATCGAGGACGATCTCGGCATGGACCCCTCGCAAGAGGTGAGAGCAGCCGCGCTCCGTTTCTTCGCACGCCCTTCCCGCGGAATCAAAATACAGCGGTGGCGGCACGAACTTCGACGCCGGGAGGGAAACCTGGACGTTGAACTCCCCGATCGAGAGAAGTTCCGCAGCTACATGAAACGTTGCGTGCACGGAATCCTTCGAGACAACCGGAGGCGAGGTCCTGCAGCGAGCGCTCTCGGCCCGCCAACCGACCACCGCGAGCAGGCGGAGATGGAGGAGCGGCTCAGCGAGGCCCTCGTGGAGTTGGGTGTTCCGCTCTCGCAGAGGCAGCACCAAGTGCTGGTGGCGACTACCCAGACGGGCTCTATCGCCGCCGCAGCCCGACAGCTGGGCATCTCGCCAAGTTCGGCGAGGACCCACTATCAGCGGGCCGTTGCAAAACTGAGATCTGCCCCGGGGGAAGGTTTGTAGACGCTCTTGCGTACAGGGTGAGGCCTCAAAGGAGTCACCCCGCATGAATAGCTTTGAACTGGCCGTCATCGAATGGCCTGAGGGTCCCGGCACGAGTGCCCCGCTCGTGGTCGCGCGCTCTCAGAACCCTGTCCTGCTTGATCTAGTCCTCCGCCGCCTGCGGTCTGCCCACTCTCAAGATAAAGGGCCCTCTCTCGCGCTCTCTCCGAGCCCCGATGCCTCTGCGGGACAGGCCAGTCAGGGGCGCAAGAAGTGAACGCCCCGACACCCGCCAAGGGAGGCATGGACCGGTCGGCTCAAAACCGGGCACTCGCTTCAGGAGCGACAGCGATCCCCAACATCAAGATCCCGGCGATCGAGGAACTCGCCGATCTTGATCAGTGGGTTGCTCGCGACGCACAAAAGAAGCCCATCCAGGCGAACGGGAGCGGAGCTTCTGTCTCGGACCCAGCGACTTGGTCTTCTTTCGACAGCTGCTGCGGCGCGGCGGAAGCCTTGGGTCTCGCCGGAGTCGGCTTTGTCTTTCGCCCTGAAGACGACTACACCGGAATCGACCTCGACCACGTCCTCGACGAGAGTGGCTGCATCAGGGACCCCTCTGTCGCCAAGTGGGTCCAAGAACTCAGTTCCTACACGGAAGTCTCCCCCAGCGGTGACGGCCTCCACATCATCGTGAGGGGGACGATTCCGCACGCGGCAGTCGCCGCGCCCTTCGAGATCTACTCACAGGGCCGCTACTTCACGATGACCGGCCAGCACTATCCCGGAACGCCAGAGACGATCGAGCCTTGCGGAGAGGCGCTTACGCGGCTCCATCGCGCAATCCTGGAAGAGAAACGGAAGGGCAAGAAGGCGGACCAGGGATCATCCTCGGAGTCCGTTGGAGAAGGATCCCGCCATCCTTTCATCGTCCAGCAGGCGACCACCCTTCAAAGACGCGGTCTCAAGGGGTCGGCACTCTTCTGGGCGATCACCGGCCTCAACGAGACGCGGTGCACCCCTCCGCTGCCAGTAGAAGAGGTGCGGGACATCTTCGAGTGGGCCGATCGGCTCGAATCTCATGACACCCGCTTCGAGCACGGACCGAATCCCGAAGCGCCGCCCACCACCCGTCTGTGGCCCTACTTCTTCGGCGGTGATGCCGACGGTTCGCTCGAACATCAGTTCGTGGTTGAAGATCTGATCCACGAGGCCAGCGTGGCGATGATTTACGGACGCCAGGGATGCCTCAAGACTCAGCTTGCGTTCGACATCGCAGCTCACGTCGGGGCCGGAGCTCCCTACCGGGGTCTCGCCACGACTCCCGGGATCACGATCTACGTCGCCGCAGAGGGCGCGGGAGCGATCGGCAAGCGCGTCGCGGGCGTCTACCTCGAACACCCTGGCCTTCCGAAAGACGCGATTGTCTGCGTGCCCCAGCCGGTGAACCTCGCCAGCGAAGACGACGCCCGCTCCTTTGCAGACTTCGTGGTCGAAACGATCCTCCCCGCTCTCTCGATGCCAGTACGGCTGCTGGTCTACGACACCCTCTCGAAGTCGATGCCGGGGCGGTCGGACTCCGACGATGAATCGATCGGGCTCGTCGAAGCCAACGTCCGGCTCATCGCGCGCCAGATCGCGGAAGTATCCGAGGAGCAGTTCACGCCGGCGGCCGCGATCGTCCACCACCCTCGGAAGAACGACGAAGTCTTCCGTGGTTCCGGTGCGATCGAGGGCGACCTCGACACGATCATCCACGTGTCCAGGGGCGACGCTGAGACGCTGGAGGATCGCCTCTGCGAAGTCGAGCTGCAGAAGGTCAAGGATGGGCCAACCGACCGTTCCTGGGCCTACCGAGGAGCTCTCGTACACGTTGGCACCACACCTCGCGGCAAGGACAACTACGCACCCGTTGTTAGGTATCTCGACGACGACGAGCGGGTCTCGGCAAAGGCTGAATCGAAGTCGAAGGGGCGCAGACTGACCGCCAATCAACGGCACATGATCGAGTTGATCGTCCGGCTGGAGGAACGAGACGGTCGAAAGCACGTCCCGACGCCGTTCCTGGAAGAGTCGGGATACGCGGCCCGTATGGAGGATTTCGGGGGCCTAAACGAGATGCCAGTCAACGGGGTCATGCTCGCTGATCTCCAGCAGCTCTTCTACAGCGAGGAGGGAGAGTGCACCCGCACAGCGGACGGTAAATGGACGATTTCGGAGGCTGGCCGAAAGCGCTGGGAACGACGCAGGGACTCCCTGATAAACGCTGGCCACGCATGGGCTTGCAGCGGATGGATCTGGCTGACGCCCGAGCCGACGCGGACGGTGCCGGACGGCGATTGATGCCCGGACGGACGGAAAACCCCAAGGACGACCGTCCGGACGGACGGGGACGCTTTTCTAAGCGTCCCGTCCGTCCGTCCGTCCGGGGCCTAGAAGAAAACAACCAGGAGGTACCCAGCATGGGACGACCCAAGGGCTCACCGAACAAGATCACGACCGAGCTCCGCGAGATGGTCCGCGACGCTCTCGAACAGGAAGGCGGCGTCGAACTACTCCGGCAATGGGCCCGCGACAGGCCCGAGGTCTTCTCGAAGCTCCTCGTGCGCTGCCTTCCCCAGGCCGTGGAGGCCGAGGTCGGGGGCGATACCCGGGTGCAGTTCTCGTGGAAGCAGTGAACGACATGCCCTGCCCTGACGTGCTCGTGAAACGCCCAGGCCCCAACCCTGCCCCGATCCGTCGGTAAGGAACCATTCGTGAGCAGAACCGCCCCGGAAAAGCTCCTCTCGACCCCGTCCACGCTCGACCTGCGCGGGAGGCTTGCGCTCCGTCCTCCCGAGGCCGCAGCGGCGCTGGGTCTGAGCGAGCGGAAGTTCCGCCAGATCGCGTCCCGGCTGCCCGGCGTCTGGATCGACAGCGTCCGGCTCTACCCCATCGAGGCGCTCCGGGGCTGGCTCGCTGAGGAGGCAGCCCAGCAGGCGCGAGCAGAGGCCGAGACCGCCGATCGGGTGCTGGCGGAGCTGCACGGGAGAGAGGCGTCGTGAGGCACCGCCTCCTTGATACAGGGGTCTCCTTTCATGAACCAGGGTATACTCCGGCCGTGGCAGCGAAGAAGAACACCCACGGCGGCGCGCGCCCCGGCTCGGGCCGCAAGGCGATCCTGAAGGACCCGAAGTCGATCAAGATCAAGTTCGACGGCGAGGTCTACGATCGCCTCGCAGAGGCGGCCACGGAGCGCGAGACGAGCATTGGAGCCCTAGTGCGGGAGGCCGTGAGAGCCTCGCTGCCGAAGCTCCGGAAGCGGAAGAAGAAGTAGATGGCGGCGAAGGTCTACAAGCGAAAGGATGGCTCCTGGTGGGTGCGCACTCACCACGCGGGCAAGAAGTCCGAGAAGCGCTTCGGCCCGTCCAAGCGGGAGAAGGCCCAGGCCGAGAAGGTGGCGGAGAAGATCAACGCCATGATCGCGCTCGGGCAGTACGAGTCCGACCGTGGAGCTTCCGCTGCACCGGAGAAGATCCCGCTCGACCAGTTCCTCTGGGACTGGCACGCGCTCTACCTCGACACGTTCAAGCCGCGGTATCGGGAGACCAGCGAGGGATTGATCCGGAATCACCTCGGCCCCTTCTTCGGGGCGATCGACATCAGGGAGATCCGAGAGTCCCATCTGCTGGAGTTCGCGAACGCGAAAGCGAACCCTGCTCGGTTCACAGAGCGTTCATGGCCGATCTCGCATACAGAGCCGCTCAGGGCTCCCACGCGAAGAACGCCGAAAACGGGGAGACAGAAACGCCCCGTCGTCGCCCCTACCCCGCGACCGCAATCGCCTTCGACGATCAAGAACGCGCTGAGCCTGCTCAGAAGCGCGCTCAACCACGCGGTCCGGGAAGAACTCCTTCCGCGCAATCCAGCAAACGGCGTAGGCAAGGTCGTCGAACGCATCGCTCGCAGCCACGGACTCGAAACCAAGCAAGTCGAGGCCTGGACTCGCGAGGAGGCCGAGACCCTGCTCTCCCTCGCCGCGCAGCACGAGGCGCGGTTCGAGCCCATGCTCCACGTGCTCTTCTCGACCGGTGTGCGCCGAAGCGAGGCAATCGCACTCAAGTGGGAAGACATCGATTTCACGCGGCAGCGAATCCACGTGCGTCGTTCAGCGACCAAGGGAGCCCTCGGGACGCCCAAGAACGGCAAGAGCCGGACGATCGTGATGGCCCCGTCCCTGGCGGACAGACTGCTCGACCTGCTGGCTGAACGAAGGCAGGCGCAGATTTCGAGGGGCTGGCCCGAGGTCCCCGGCTGGGTCTTCTGCTCCGAGTCGGGCGGCATGCTCGACGAGCGGAACGTCCAGCGGACCTGGGAGCGACTCCGTCGCCGTGCGCAGGACCCGCGCTACGGGGTGCGCCCGCTGGGCCTGCATTCAGCCCGTCACACCTTCGCCTCGCTGGCCCTCGACTCCGGCAGATCGATCCGGTTCGTGGCGGATCAACTCGGCCACAGCTCACCGGCATTTACGCTGGAGACCTACGCCCACATGCTGCCCGTAGAGGGCGGCGACATGGGGTTCGCCGACTTCGGGCGTCCGTCCGGCGTCACCAAACGTCACTATGCGTCACCGGACACCAGCAACACACGAGCCACCGAATCCCCGGAGCCCCTAAACACCTGGGCTGCAACGGAAAATTTGGAGCGCGAGACCAGGTTCGAACTGGCGACCCTCAGCTTGGGAAGCTGATGCTCTACCAACTGAGCTACTCGCGCGCCGCTGCCAACGTTACCGAAAACCCGGGCCCTTGTCCCGGCCCCAGCAGGCATTTCAAGCCCGGGGCGCGTCTCTCGGGCGACCGTGGAGGCGAGTTTGCGGCCTCATCGGATCCCAAAGAGCGCCCACACGGAGCGCAGCGCCTTTCCCATGTCGGGCTCGAGCGGACCCCGACCCTGCGCGAAAAAAGACGCGACGGGAGCTCCCCTGCGGCTTCCTACGGCCACAAATGACAAACGCTCTACGCCTAACACAATCTGCATCCTACATCTCGCTCATTACCCTGAACAACCTGCCCCTCTCTTTTCCGAGCTCCATGCGAATAGGCTTCCCGACTGGATCAGCAGCCATGCAAGGCATGAGGTCTTCCGTTCCAGACGGAGCGACTTTTCTCAAAAAGCGAAACGCCTAAACTCGCCCGATACATCCTGATCGACTTCCTCCCACACCCGAATATCGACATCTGGCCGGCATTGGTGCCGATCACGACACTGGCGTCGCAGCCCGAAATTCCACGTCTAAAGGCTTCGGTGCCGGCTGGATCACCGGTCGCCACCGAGCATCGTCAGCGTCGCCTCACGCCTCACGAGCTGAGCACCGCCCGCCGTCACGAACACATCGAAATCGACCGTCCCGGCTACGGAGTCACCGACGAACGTGACGTCGAAAGAGGTTTCCCGGTCCAACGTCAGGTCGGCAGTCTGGAATTCCGGCGTAATTGACTGGACGTATTCGGTTCCGGAATCAGAAAACTCGATTCGGACCTCGACATTCTGGACCGCTCCGCCGATCGCGTCCCGAATCGCCTCCACGACGCCATCGCTGGAGCCGCCGAGGTCGAAGATCGCGCCGCCCGTCTCCGTCGCGATCGCCTCTGCATCCGGATCCGTCGCGCCGCTGTTCAAAAAGAAGATCGTCGTGCCGGTCTGATCCGCAGTGAAGAGGACATCCAGGAAGGTCGTCGGATACGGATAGGGAGTGCCTCCGCTGCCCACATCCGTTGGGTCGTGAAAGCTCGCATCGGTCGACACGAGCAGGAAGCGCACTCGTGTCGAGTCATACCCCGGCGCCGAAGCCGGGATGTCTGCGATACCGGCACACGCCGTGTTTTCGGCTTCGATCACGACCCCGGAGCCCGTCATCGCTTGACGCATTGCCTCGAGCTGTGACTCAGGCCCGTCGCCCCCCGAGCGTATATCGAGCGCGTTGATCGCAGCTTGCAGGGCGGCCGCCACGTCCGTACCACCGGCGGGCAGCGGGAGGTTCAACTCGTAGCCAAAATCGCCGCTGCGTCCAAAGTCGGCACAGTTGGCATCGACGAAACTCGAAAGGCCCACGCGAAGGTCTGGAAAGGTTGCCGACAGAGCACCGACAATCGCCTCTGACTGATCGCGGAATGTCTGCAGGTCATCAGCAAAGCTCCCGCTGCGATCGAATAGGATCATCACGTCTCCACCGACTTCGCGGGTAGTGGGGTCGGGCAGCTCTACCGTGACGGTGACCACCTCGGTCTCACCAGGCCCGAGCGTGAGCGCGATCGGGGGCCCCACAGGCGGCCCCGCGTCCGTAGCGGCGACCCCGAAGGTCGTTTGCTGACCGTTATCGTTGTTATTCGAGCAGCCCGCCAGGAGGACGGCCAAGGCAGCAGAAGCAAACGCGATGATGATCGGTCGACTGAAGGGCATGGACGACAGTCTCCTTGGAGGATTCTCTGTCGCGTGTGTCGCCGAAAAATTGAAAAGCGGTGCCCAAACGGATAAAGAGCCGTCGAAAACCCCAAAATTCAAATGACAAGGCGCGGGGCCCTCCCTCTCGTCCCGCCTCGGACCCTCGCGCGAGATCGATGGCGCGAGGACCATGCGAGGGGAAAAGGAACCACATCACCTTTGGGGAGTCGCTCTTCAACCCCCGGCGCGGTGGTTCGGGGGGAGTGGCTCCCCGCGGCGTGTGATCGGGGCTGCGCCCAGGACCGGCCCTCGCTCGGCCTGCCCATCGAGGGTCTGCCCCCCTCTCGTTCGAGGTTCACGAACGGAGCCCGCTCGTGTTCATCCCCCGTGCTCGTCGACGAACTTCCGGGGCAGATCCGGGGCCGGCCAAGAACTTCGGAAGACAGCGGAGACGAAGCCCCACCTATTTGCCTGAAGGGAGTTCGAACTCGCCCACTTCGAAGGCGGACGGGCAGCCGCGCACGTCTAAAAAGGGGAGGAGCACACACCCCCCGAAATGCCGGGCGCAGAGGGCTCGAGGCGGGCCACCCCGCACACCCGATGTCGCAGCCCTACTCCTCGAGAAGTTCGACGAACGCGTCGTCCAGGGGGTTCTCGTCATCGAAGTCGAGCGGCGCAAGATCGTCCTCAGAGAGTACGAAGTCCTCGTCTTCCGTTGGAAGTTCGAGGATCGGGGCCTCCCCTACGAGCGCCGCTGACTGGGACGTTCCTCGGTCGAGATCCAGCGACAGGTCGCCTAAGGATCCCGGATCGTGGTCCAGAAGCAGCTCGACCCCCGCCTCGGGTTCGTGATCCAGAAGCAGTTCGCCCCCCATCTCGGGTTCGCGGTCCAGAAGCAGCTCGCCCCCCATCTCGGGTTCGCGGTCCAGAAGCAGCTCGCCCCCCGTCTCGGGTTCGCGGTCCAGAAGCAGCTCGCCCCCCGTCTCGGGTTCGCGGTCCAGAAGCAGCTC
>Ga0315316_10004542_pt1 | contig 10142 bp, 9 predicted proteins | sample M160m3416metaG_FD_203702 | JGI IMG/M metagenome (GOLD analysis project Ga0315316, IMG submission 203702) | Ammonia-oxidizing marine archaeal communities from Monterey Bay, California, United States - M1 60m 3416 | ecosystem: Environmental > Aquatic > Marine > Intertidal zone | place: USA... | reverse complement strand
ATACTTTCTCTTATGGTTTATAATAACCCCTATTATTCCCTTAATTTTTATTTATAGAATATTAAGTGGTAAAGAAACCTATAAAAGAATTAATGAAAGATTAGGTTATTCCTCTATAAAAAAACCAAAAAATAAATTAATATGGATTAATGCAGTTAGTTTGGGTGAATTAAGATCGACAATACCTCTAATAAAAATTCTTCTTAAACAAAATTATAATATTCTTATTACTACTGTTACATTAACTAGTGCTTCCCATGTAAAAACAATTATAAAAAAAATAGATAATAAAAATATGATCCATCAATTTACACCAATTGATCATCCGGTATCTAATAAAATATTTTTAAATCAATGGAAACCTTGTTGTATAATTTTAATAGAGTCTGAAATATGGCCTAATTTGATCAATATTAGCTTTAAAAAAAGAATCCCTCTAGTTCTATTACAAGGCAGGATTTCAGAAAGATCCTACAAAAGATGGCTTTATGTAAAATCTTTATCAACTAATACCTTTAATAAATTTTGCTTAATCATTTCTCAAGATATTATAAATGGTGAACGCTTCGAAAAGCTAGGTGCAACTAATGTGAAAAAAGGAATAAATTTAAAAAATTCTGTTCCTGCACCTTTAATGGATAAAATTAAAGAAGAGTCTATTATATCAAATATAAATAATAGAAAAGTACTTCTTTTTGCGAGCATACATAATAATATAGAAAATGAAGCAGCTATAACATCTCATATAAAAGCTAAACAATATACTCCGAATTTATTAACTATTATAGTTCCTCGTCATCCAAAAATGGCTGAGCAAATTTTATCTTTAAGCAAAAAGCATAATCTTGATACTAAAATAAGGAGTTATAATCAGTCTATAAATCTTAACACTGATATATATATTGCTGATACTATTGGTGAACTTGGAAGCTTTTTTAAAATAACAGGTATATGTTTTATAGGGGGAACATTATCTAATAAAGGAGGACATAATTTATTTGAACCCGCAATGGAGAAGTGTGCTATAATTTATGGTCCTGATGTCCGAAATCATCAAGATATTTCCGATATTTTAATAAAAAATAATGCAGCTATTCAAATAAAAAATATTAAAGAATTACATAAGGTAATAATAAAATTATATCAAAATGAAGAAAATATTAAGAAATTTGCAGATTTAGCTTATAACATAACTAATAAATTAGATAACCCTAGTAATATAATATTAAATGAATTGAAACCATACTTGAAGAAATAATGGAGTATAAGCTTGAAAACACCTATATTTTGGAATCAAAAACAAAGTATTATATCATTACTTTTAATTCCTTTTTCTTATATATGGTTATTAGCTAGTTTATTAAACAAGAAAAAACCAAAAAGATTTAATATTCCTGTTATTAAGATAGGAAACGTAGTAGCTGGAGGAGCTGGAAAAACTCCAACTGTCATTTCACTTGCTAAAAAATTAATTAATTCTAAAATAAATGTCCATATTATTTTAAAAGGTTATAAAAGCTCAGCAACAAAAAGCATAAAGGTCAACAAAAATTTACATACTTATAAAGAAGTGGGAGATGAAGCACTTATATGCGCTACCTTTGCTACTACTTGGGTTGGGAAAAATAGATCAGAAAGCATAAACAATGCAATAAATAATGGTGCAGATTTGGTAATATTAGATGATGGCCTTCAAGATGAAAGTATACTTTCTAATTTAAATATTATTGTTTTTAATGGTTACCAAGGTATTGGAAATGGAAGAATTATTCCATCTGGGCCAATGCGAGAAAGTATGAGTCGCGCTATAAGTAAATCTCATTTAGCCTTAATTATAGATAAAGATAAAAATAATATAGCTAAATTAATAAGTAATACTATACCAATAATTAATTCAAATTTAATAATTGAAGATGAGTATATAAATAATTTTAAAGATAAAAATGTCTTAGCTTTTTGTGGTATTGGTTATCCTGATAAATTCTATAAGAGTCTAAAAGAAATTGGTTGTAACGTATTATATACCCAATCTTTTCCTGACCATTATGAATACTCAGATAAAGATATAAAAAAATTACTTAAAAAATCTCAAGAATTAGACTCTCTAATTATCACTACAGAAAAAGACCATGTTAAAATAATGGAAAATTATAAGAGTAGAATCTACTATTTTCCTATAAGGGTAGAATTAAATAACTATAAAATATTGGATGATCACTTATTATCTATTATTGAGAACAAAAAGTTAATATTATGAAAAAACTATTAGTTACTATTATTTACATTATTGAAGCTTTTTTTCTTTGCTTATGGATAATAACATGCAGATTAATTGGCATTGATTTATCCTCTAAATTAGGTTCAATTATTTTAAAATTTATTGGCCCTATCACAAAGTTTGATAAACGAGCCACATATAATATAAACAAAATATATCCAGACTTAGATTTAGCTGAACATAAAAATTTAAAAAAAGAAATGTGGGATAATTTAGGAAGAAATATTGGTGAATTTGCATTTGCAAATAAACTCAACCCCTATAATACAGAAAATATTAACTCTATTAAAAATAAACCAAGGTTTATAATCGAAGGAGAGAAATATTTGAAAGAAATTTACAAAACAAAAAAAGGAGTAATCTTTTTTAGTGCACATATAGGTAATTGGGAAATATGTCCATTAATACTATCGACTAAAGGCTTGAAAGTTACAAGCATATATAGGCATGCTAATAATCCAATAAATGAGAAAATTATTCAATGGTTAAGAAAAGGTATTTCCATTTATTCTCCTAAGGGTCCATCAGGGGCTAAAACATTATTTAAAGTTTTACGTAATAACGAATTCGCTGCAATACTAGCAGACCAAAAACTTAATGAGGGTAAAATAGTAAATTTTTTAGGACATCCAGCGAAAACTGCTACAGCTATAGCAGAATTATCACTTAAATTATCTATTCCTATCATTCCTATTCACGTAGAAAGAATAAAAGGTGCAAAATTTAAATACATAATTGAGAAACCTATTTATAATTTAAAGAAAAAATGTAATCACGATGAAGAGTTAAATAAATTATTAGAAAAAATTAATAAAATCATAGGAAAATGGATACTAAAAAACCCCTCACAATGGCTATGGATTCATAATAGATGGTAATATTATTATTTTTTAAATACTTTTAAATATTGCGGATCCAGTCTTTTCCCATTCAATTCTACTCCCCAATGTAAATGAGGACCAGTAGCTCTTCCGGTAGAACCTACTTTACCTATTAAATCACCTCTCTTAACTATATCGTCATTTTTTACTGATACTTCACTAAGATGAAGATAAGATGTAGTTAAACCTTGCCCATGTCCAATTATAATTGTTCCTCCGCTAAAATATAGATCATCGTGAGTAAAAAGAACTATGCCATCCATTGGGGCTATAACTTTGTTGCCTTCAGGAAGAGCTATATCTATTCCATAATGAGGGCTCTTCGCTTTGCCATTAAGTATCCGTTGGCTACCATAAACTCCCGAAATAGGGCCTGAAGCCGGAACACTAAATCCGTTATTATAGAAAAGATCTTTAATTAAAAGTGCTTTATTTCTAGATTCTTTAACGCTTTTACGTTCTAAATATATTCTATCTAGTACTGATTTTGGTGGATCAACTTTTTCTTTTTCAATACCATTAATTCTTTGTATATTATAAGATCTTTTTTTTACATTTAATGTAATCTTTTCTTTTACTTGATTATCGAGAATTATTTCTAAAACTTGAATAGGACTTGGGTCCCTTTGGAATCCTAATATAAAAGTTCCCTGATCAGAAACTAATATATTATTTCCGTCTAGCCGTGCATTAGAACCCGGAAAAGTATTAACTAAAATTATACCCCCAGCTATGATTTCACCTTTTATTGTAGTTTTAGCATGTGCAATTAAAGTAATTGATAAAATAAAAAAATATAAAAAAAATGCCAAAAATTTTATTAAAATATTATTAACCATTTTTTTTTAGTAATGCTTTAATTGTGCCATCATAAAAATAAATAGTAGCTTTAGTATCTTTAATTACATTCTTTGATCTTATAATAGATTTATTTTTTTCATTTTTTATTAGTGCAAAGCCTTTCTCAAGAATTTTATTATAACTATAAGCTTCCAAAGCTGTAGAAGACTCAGTGTATTTTAAACGCATCCCACTAATGAATTTTTCGTATTTCTCATGTATACTTTTAGGTTTATTTGTAAATAAGTGATATTTCTTATCTATCAAATTTTTATAAACTGAATCTAATAACATAGCCTTAGAAGATAAATTTTGAATTTGGTTTTTACAATAATTTAAAGGAGAATAAAATTCTATTTTATTTTTAGAAATTTTATTTTTAGAGTTCTCCATAAGAAAATTTGTTTTATAAGTTAACTCACTATTTGTTATATCTAAACTTTGTATTTTATTTTCAATAATTTTAAAAAAATTGGGCAAAATATATTTTTTATATTTTTCTTTATAAAAATTAATTCTATTCTGAATAGAAGATATAATTGCATTTGCAGAAACTTCTACATTGTTTTTAAGTACACTTATATCTGGTAAAGCAATCTCTGCAGCAGCTGTAGGTGTTGGAGCCCTTACATCAGCAACATAGTCAGATAGAGAATTATCTATTTCATGACCAACTGCCGATATTATAGGTATTTTTGACTCAAATATTGCTCTCACCACTTCTTCCTCATTAAAAGCCATCAAATCTTCTAAACTACCGCCTCCTCTTCCTACTATTAAAACATCAGGAACCTGAATATTTGTTTGTAGCTGAGACAAATTATTAATCTCATTAATGGCTTTTGATATTTGTCTAACTGCATCAGGTCCTTGAACAGCTACTGGATAAAAAAGAATTTTTACTGGAAACCTATTTCTTACTCTAACAATTATATCATCAAAAGCAGCACCAGAATCAGTGGTAACAATACCAATTATTTCCGGGATATAAGGTAAGGGCTTTTTAAATTCTTCTTTAAATAAACCCTCTTCGGCAAAAAGCCTTCTTCTTTCCTCAATTAATTTTAATAAAGCTCCTTCACCAGCAATTTTAATAGAATTAATAATAATATTATATTTTGATCTAGGAGCATATGTTGAAAGTCTTCCTATAACCAAAACTTCTATACCATCTTCTAATTTAAAATTAATCCTGCTTGCTTGCCCTTTCCATATAATACCATCAATTAAAGAATTATTTTTATCTTTTAATGATAGATATACATGGCCAGACGAAGCAGTTGTTAGGCCAGAAATTTCTCCTTTAAGATGAATAATATCAAAATTAATTTCTAAAGTTTTCTTTAAAGCATTACTTAATTCTGTAACGGTATATTCTTTGATATTACTTTCATATGTATTATTATAATTCATATACTACTTTCTCAATTAAAGACTTAATATTAATAAAATAGAATGTTATATATTGCTATAAACTTTAACATCATGAATATTAAATAGGAACAATTAATGAAAGTATTAGTATTAGGAAGTGGTGCGAGAGAACACGCAATGTGTTGGTCATTAGCTAACTCTCCTCTTATAACAAAATTAATCTGCGCTCCTGGAAACCCGGGAATAAAAGAAGAAGCAGAATGTATAGATTTAAATATTAATAATAATGAAGATATTATTTCTTTAGCCTTAAAAGAAAAAATTGATTTAGTTATTCCTGGTCCAGAAATTCCATTAGTAAACGGAATAATTAATGACTTAAATAAAGTAAATATAAAAGCCTTTGGTCCCTCAAAAGAGGCATCACAACTTGAAGGGTCTAAGAAATTTACTAAAGAAATATGTAAAGCAGCAAATATTCCAACTGCAAATTATGAATTTTTTACCAATCAAGATGATGCAATACATTATATAAAAAATATTAATACACCTATAGTTATTAAAGCTGATGGATTAGCTGCAGGAAAAGGTGTAATAATTGCAAAAAATAAAGATGAAGCAATCTTAGCAATAAAAAACTCCTTTAAAGGAATTTTTGGTGAAGCAGGAAAAACAGTTTTAATTGAAGAATATCTTGAAGGAATAGAAGCAAGTTATTTTGCTCTATGTGATGGAGAGAATGCTATTCCTCTAACCAATGCACAAGATCATAAAAGAGTAGGAGATGGTGATACTGGACCTAATACAGGTGGAATGGGAGCATTCTCTCCTACACCTAACCTTTCTGAAGAGGACAATGAGCATATTTTAAATAATATTATAAAACCTACACTAGCAATGATGCATGAGAGGAGAACTCCTTTCCAAGGTATACTATATGCAGGTTTAATGCTCACAAATGAAGGACCAAAACTAATAGAATATAACGTTAGGTTTGGAGACCCAGAATGCCAGGTAATTCTAAGCAGAATTAAATCTAATTTATTTGAAGCTATTCTTGCAGCTGTTGATCATACACTTAATAACTTTCATATTAGATTTTACGATGAAGTTTCATTGACTGTTGTTATGGCATCAGAAGGTTACCCAGGAAAATACAAAAATGGGTCAATTATAAAAGGTATTTCAGAAGCAAATAATATCAAAGGAATAAAAGTATTTCATGCTGGAACTGAACTAGATTCTGATCAAAATCTAGTTTCCAAGGGAGGTAGGGTATTATCAATTACAGCTAATGCTAAATCCATGAAGGAAGCGAGAATTTTAGCATATAGTGCTATAAAAAATATTAAATGGGATGAAGGCTTTTATAGAAAAGATATAGGAGAAAACTAATCTATATACATTTTAAGTCCTTAATTTTTTAAAAAAATTTTGAAGTATTTCTTTAGATTTTTCTTTTTCAATTCCACTAAATACATTTGGTTTATGGTGACATGTATTATGTTCAAATACTTTACTGCCATATTTAATGCCTCCACCTTTAGGGTCATCAGCCCCATAGTATAAATTTGCAATTCTACATAAAGAAATTGCTTGTGCACACATAGCACAAGGCTCTAAAGTTACATATATATCTAACTTTTCATGTCTTATAGATAGTCCCTTATCAGCTAATATTTCTGAGGACCTGTTTAAAACTATCATTTCAGCATGCATTAATGGATCCAAATACTTAACCATTAAGTTACCTGATTTAGCAATTACATTACTTTTGTGAACGGTAACTGCGCCTACAGGAACCTCTCCATTTTTTGATGCTTTTTTTGCCTCTTCAATGGCTAACAACATAAATTTTTTATAATTATTATTTTCCATGATTACATAAAATAGCATATATCTATTAATATATAATAAAAATATTGGGTATTATGTCAAAACCTATAATTGCTTTAACATTGGATTATGAAACTAATAAAGAATATTCTAAATTTCCCTGGTACGCTATAAGGGAAAATTATTTCACTGCTATTGAAGAATGTGGTGGGATAGCTATTGGCATTCCTCATAACACTAATAATGCTAATTTACTTCTAAAAAAGGTAGATGGATTATTAATTACTGGTGGTAATTTTGATATCAACCCCAATATATTTGGCGAAAATACTATCCACAAAACAGTTAAATTAAAAGAGCAAAGAACAAAATTTGAAATGCTTGCATCAGAAATTATACTAGAAAACAATAAGCCTCTTTTAGGTATTTGTGGCGGAGAGCAATTAATTAATGTTCTCTATCAAGGAACATTAATACAACATATACCAGATGAAATTGAAAATTCTTTGGAACATGAACAAAGTAATCCTAGAAATGAAGCAGGACATAGCATAACTATAAAAAAAGATACTAAACTTCATAGTATAATATCTCAAAATAATATAATGGTTAATAGTGCTCACCATCAAGCCGTAAAAATACCTGGTCAAGGCTTGATAATAAATGCTTTTTCTGAAGATGGTGTGATAGAAGGAATAGAAGACCCTAGCATGAATTTCTGTATTGGTGTTCAATGGCATCCTGAGTTCTTCATTCAAAATAGCGACAAACTATTATTAAAAGCATTTATCAATTCTTGTTAAATTATTATGAAAAAAGATATAAAATTAGAAAGAATAGCTAAAAGTATTGCCTCTACAGGTTACTGTTCTAGAAGACATGCTGAAAAATTAATTTTAATGGGTGAAATAAAAGTAAATGGAAATAAAATATTAACACCTGCATTTTTTGTAAGTAAAAATGATAAAATTACTGTTAAAAATGTAATACTTCGTAACTCTAATAAAACAGAACTATTTATTTTTCATAAACCTAAAGGAGTCATAGTTAGCAAAAATGATCCACAAAAAAGAAAAACTATATATGATTTTCTTCCTGCAAATATGCAACAATTTCATTATGTAGGTAGATTAGATTATAATACTGAAGGGTTATTATTATTAACAAATAATGGCAAACTAAAAAGACACTTAGAATTACCACTAAATAAAATTGAACGTAATTATAAAGCTAAGATACATGGTAATATAAAAAATTTGAATAAAAAACAATTGTCTAAAGGTGTGACTATTAAAAATATTAAATATGGCCCAATTTATATAGATATAATAGAAAATAAAGAAAAAATATCATGGTTAAACGTTAAACTTTATGAAGGAAAAAATAGAGAAATTAGAAAAATAATGGAATATTATGACCTTATTATTAATGATTTAATAAGAATTCAATTTGGCCCATTTCATTTAAAAAACCTTAAAAGAGGAGCACTAATAAGTATTAAAGAAAAAGAATTAAATTTATTTATAAAAAGTATAGGTGAGTTGTGATAAGAATATCTGGAGGAAAACATAAAAGAAAATATATTAATACTCCTCATAATTATAATACTAGGCCAACTTCTTCTCGATTAAGAGAGTCTATATTTAATATATTGCTACATTCAAAACATTTACCTAAAAACTTTATAGATATGGAAGTAATAGATATTTTTGCTGGAAGCGGTGCCTTAGGACTAGAATCTCTATCTAGAGGATGTAAATATTGTACCTTTGTGGACTCTTCACAAGAGGCTATTGAAACTATTAAAAAAAATATTCAAATGTTAAAGGAAGAAAAAACAACTAATATTATAAAAAGTAATGCTATGAATCCTATAAATAGTAAAAATAAATATGACCTCTGTTTCTTTGATCCTCCATACGATATTGAAAACTTTTCTACTATTCTAAAAAAATGGATAAAATCTAACTTGATGAAACAAAATACACTTTATGTATATGAAAAACATAAAAATACACTTCTAAAATTAGAAAAAAATATTGAGATTATTGAGAAAAAGCAACAAGGAATTAGTGAAATAATTATCTTAAAAAAATATTAAGTTCTTCCAAATAATTTTTCTATATCTTTGACACTTAGTTTTATAAAAGTAGGCCTACCGTGATTACATTGGCTAGAATTTGGAGTAACCTCCATTTCTCTTAGTAAAGCATTCATTTCAGAAGTTAAAAGGAGCCTTCCAGACCTAACACTTGAATGACATGCCATATTACCGCATATGTTATCTAATCTCTCTGATAAAATAAATTCACTACCAAAGTTAATAATCTCGTCTGCAATATCCTTTATTAAAATAGAAAAATTAACCTTATCTAAAATAGCAGGATGTTCTCTAATAAGAATTGTATTTTTATCAAACTCTTCTATTACTAATCCTAATTTTATTAGATTATCTTTCTGCTTGATAATTACGTCAAAATGATCCTCAGTTAATTCAACTACTTCAGGTATAAGTAATATTTGTTTTTGTATATTACTATTTAAAAAACCTGCCCTAATTTTTTCCAGTACTATTCTTTCATGTGCTGCATGCTGGTCTACTAGTAAAAGTCCATTCTCATTTTCAGCAATTATATAAGTTCCATGTGCTTGAGCTATAGCTGAACCCAAAGGATAAGTTCTTTGCTTATCAAAACTATCACTATCAAAATTATCAGTAAATCTAGATGAAGGAGCAATATTTATATTATGCAAATCTAAATTATTAGGATCATTATTGATCAAATTTACTTCTTTAGTATTAAAATTCATTTTATCTATTAGGGCATTAGAAATTTCCGTTGCAGTATTTAATCCAGCACTTTCTAAAGACTTTCTAACACCGGATACAATTAAAGATCTAATCTTTCCAGAATCCTTGAATCTAACTTCGG
>Ga0315316_10004539_pt1 | contig 10145 bp, 8 predicted proteins | sample M160m3416metaG_FD_203702 | JGI IMG/M metagenome (GOLD analysis project Ga0315316, IMG submission 203702) | Ammonia-oxidizing marine archaeal communities from Monterey Bay, California, United States - M1 60m 3416 | ecosystem: Environmental > Aquatic > Marine > Intertidal zone | place: USA... | reverse complement strand
AGAAATTTTAGTTGATATGGAAGATGCCAAATATAGACCAATGGGACTGGCTCAAGGACCAGATGGATCATTATTCATATCTGAATCTAAGAAAGGTAAAATATGGAGAGTATTTTTTTCCGGTGACAAAAATAACTTTGGAGAAATAGAATTAAATAAAATGGTTAAAAGAGAAGAAAGAAGTTATACTAAAATACCTGAAGAAATAAATGATAGAATTAAATAATTCTAATATGTTTTCTTATAAGTTGAAATAATCTGATCAACAATTTCTGGATTCAACAGTGTAGATATATCACCAAAATCATTAAATTCATTTGAAGCTATTTTCCTTAAAATTCTTCTCATAATTTTACCAGATCTTGTTTTTGGTAAACCTGGGACAATTAAAATTTTATCTGGTTTTGCTATAGGACCAATATGTTCTGAAACTGTATTTCTTATGGAATCAAAATAATTTGTTTTTTCATTGTGATTATTAACAATTACAAAACCAAATATACCTTGACCTTTAATTTCATGAGAAAAACCAACAACAGCAGATTCAACAACACTATCATTTTGATTAATTGCATCTTCAACTTCAGCAGTTCCAATCCTATGACCAGATACATTTATCACATCATCAACCCTTCCTAAAATTCTATACATACCATCATCATCTCTCTTTGCCCCATCTCCTGTAAAATAAAAACCTTTAAATGTAGAAAAATATGTTTCTTTACATCTTTTATGATCACCATAAGTTGTTCTTAATATTGATGGCCAAGGAAACTTAATGCATAGATTACCTTCGACATTATTTTCTAATATCTCTTTTCCATCATTATCTAAGAGAACTGGCTGAATTCCAGGTAATGGTAAAGTTGCATAGGTTGGTTTACATTTAATAATATTAGGAAGTGGTGATATCATTATTCCACCAGTTTCAGTCTGCCACCATGTATCAACTATTGGACAATTATTTTTACCTATCTTTTCATTATACCAATTCCAAGCTTCTTCATTAATTGGCTCGCCTACTGATCCAATTACTTTCAAAGAAGAGAGATTAGATTGATCTAAAAACTTATCTCCTAGTGATTGTAAAGCTCGTATTGCAGTAGGAGCAGTATAAAACTGATTAACATTATACTTATCTATTATATTCCAAAATCTTGAAGCATCTGGATAGGTTGGGACACCCTCAAACATAATTGTTTTTGCTCCTTTCAGTAGCGGTCCATAAACTATATAACTATGCCCTGTTATCCAACCCACATCTGCTGTACACCAGTAGGTATCTCCATCTGAATACTGAAATACATTTTCAAAAGTAAAATGAGTATATATCATATATCCAGCACATGTATGAACAACCCCTTTTGGTTTCCCTGTTGATCCGGAAGTATATAAAATAAATAATAAGTCCTCTGAATTCATTTCTTCAGCAGGGCAATAATCATCTACATTTAAAGCTTCATCATGATACCAAAAATCTCTTCCATCAACCATTTCTATATGATCTGAAGTTCTTTTAACTGTTAAAACACTTTTTACAGATGGACAATTACTTAAAGCTTCATCAACCACAGATTTAACCGGAACATTCTTATTACCTCTAAAATTTCCATCAGAAGTAATAACAACTTTGGCTTCACAATCATTAATTCTATCAGATAATGAGTTTGCACTAAATCCAGCAAAAACAACAGAATGGACGGCGCCTATTCTTGCACAAGCGAGCATTGAAATGGCAGCTTCTGGAATCATAGGAATATAAATTATTACCCTATCACCTTTCTCGACACCTAATTTTTTTAAGGTATTTGCAAAACGACATACCTCCTTGAATAACTCTTTATAGGTAAATATTTTTTCTTGGTCTTCTGGTTCATTAGGTTCCCAAATTATTGCAGTTTGATTTTCATTTACTTGATTTCTTTCAAAAATATTTTCAGTAATATTTAAACTACCATCTTCAAACCACTTTATCTCAGGTGTTTCAAAATCCCATTCTAAAATCTTTTTTGGTTTCTTTCTCCAAATAAATTGATTTGAATAATCATTCCAAAACTTCTCTGGGTCACTGACACTTAAATTATATTGATTCTGATAATCTTTTAGTGTTTTAATCATATATCAATATATCAAAAAAATTATAAAAGTTCATTAGCTAAATTTGCAAGCTCTGATCTTTCACCCTTTTTGAGAGTGATATGAGAATATAGCCTTTGACCCTTAAGTTTATCAATTAGATAAGACAAACCATTACTCTGAGAATCAAGGTATGGGGTATCAATTTGATTAATATCGCCAGCAAAAACAATTTTTGTATTTTCTCCGGCTCTTGATATTATAGTTTTTATTTCATGAGGAGTAAGATTTTGAGCTTCATCAATTATAAAGAAAATATTTGAAAAGCTTCTACCTCTAATATAAGCCAAAGGTTGTATAACAAGCTTCTCTGACTCAATCATATTTTTTAATATTTTAAATTCTTTTGAAGTCTGCTTGTACTGATTCTGAATATATTTAAAATTATCCCATAAAGGTTCCATATATGGATTAATCTTTGAGTTAATATCTCCAGGAAGATATCCAATGTCTTTATTACCTAATGGAACAATAGGTCTAGCTACAAATATTTGTTTATATTTTCTTCTTTGAGAAATTGCTGAAGCTAATGCCAAAAGTGTTTTTCCAGTTCCCGCATCTCCATTAATTGATACTAAAGAAACTCTTTCATTAAGTAGTGAATGAATAGCAAAAGCTTGTTCTGCATTTCTTGGTTTAATTCCCGATATTGTTGTTTTCTCCACTCTATTTATTGTTTGATTATCACCATCAAAAAAAATAAGAGCTGATTTTTTTGAATCCTTAATAACATAATATGAGTTACTTATGAGCTTCTTTCTGGGAAAAATTTCTTTTTTATCAATAGAGTTATTTTCATAAACTTTATCAAGTAATGAGGGTTTAACATTTTCAATAACTTTCTCTTCTAAATCTAAAGAATTTAAATTTTCAATTTTACCAGTTAAATAGTCCTCAGCCTTCAGGTTAAGAGACTTGGCTTTTAATCTTAAATTAATATCCTTAGAAACTAAGGTAACAATTTTATTTTTTTCTTCTTTTTGTAAGTTTAATGCTGAATCTAAGATTTTATGATCATTGATATCATCATTAAAAATATTATTTTTAGTTTCCTGATTAACAAGAATTTTAAATTTACCTTTTGTTTTGCCATTCAAGGGTATCCAATTATTAAGCATCTTATTAACAGAAAGTTTATCAATCATTCTTATGAACTCTCGAGCTTCAAAATTCAAAGTATCATTACCCTTTTTCATTTGATCAAGTTCTTCTAAAACTGTTATAGGAATTCCAATGTCATTTTCTTCAAAATTCATAATTGAATCGTGAGAATATAGGATCACAGATGTATCTAAAACATATATTTTTTTCTTTTTCTGTGACACTAATCTTGATTTAAAATTTTTTTATAAAACTCAATATATTTAGGCAGAATTATATTGATATCATAATTATTTGCAACTCTTAATGCATTTTCCTTAAAACTTCCTATATTATTTTTATCTAATATTTGTAATGCTTTTTCTGACATAGAATTTATATCACCAACATCACATGTAAAACCAGACAAACCTTCTTCAACTAATTCTGGTAATCCGCCTGCGTTAGAACATATTACAGGAACAGAAGATGCCATTGCCTCAAGAGCAGATAATCCAAAACTTTCTTTTGCAGATGTTAATAAAAATAAGTCTGATTTAAAAAGTACATTCTCAACGTCTGGTATTTTTCCAATAAACATAACATCTCTAAGAGAACATAAAGATCTTGTAAGAGATTCTATATTAGCTCTTTCAGGACCATCTCCAATCATTATTAATTTTGATGGAATTTCTTTATTTATTTTACAAAAGATATTAATTACATCTTGAATTCTTTTTACTTTCCTAAAATTAGATGTATGAATTAATAACTTTTCTCCATTAGGACATAACTTACTTTTATATGGATTTCTCTTAACTTTAGAATACTTATTAATATCAATAAAATTAGGAATTACACTTATTGTTTTAGATATATTAAAAAGACTTAATGTTTCATTTCTTAAACTATTTGAAACTGCAGTTACTCCATCTGAATTATTTATTGAATAATTAATCACGGGTTTACATGATGGATCCTTTCCTACTAAAGTAATATCTGTCCCATGTAAAGTAGTAATTACAGGAATATTAATCCCCATTGATTTTAAAATCTCTTTTGCTAATAATGCAGATGATGCATGAGGAATAGCATAATGAACATGGATTAAATCAAGTTTCTCAAACTGAACAATTTCCACAAGCTTACTTGTTAGAGATGTTTCATATGGAGGATATTCAAAAAGAGGATAATTTTTAATTGAAACTTCGTGATAAAATAAATTATCACTAAAAATATTAAGTCTAGCTGGTTGAGCATAAGAAATAAAATGAACGGTATTTCCAGTTTCAGATAAAGCTTTCCCAAGTTCAGTTGCAACAATACCACTTCCTCCAAATGTTGGATAACAGACGATACCTATTTTCATATAAGGTGAATTATAATATTTATTAGAAAATCTAAGTAGATCCTAATAAATTAACAATTACTAAATTAACAATTTTCAATCTATCTTTATGTAATAATTAATTTGATTTATTAAATATGAGACTTCCTTCATTTATTAAATTACCTAATAATAGAAAGTTTAAATTTTCTGCTAGACATTATGATCCGATAAAAGAAGACCTTGACCAAAGAGTTTCTCTATCTAAAAATACAAAAAAAAAATATTTCAATAGAAATCGAAAATCAAATGAAGTTAGCGCATCGAAACTTCAATTATTTATAGCCTTTCTTCTATCATTTTTAATATTTGGATGGCTTTACATGGGAAATACCATTCTTATCTTTTTCCTATTAATACCTTTATGGTTTTTATATAAAAAAATCTCCAAAAGCTGACATGAGTATTATTATCCAATTACCCAAATCTGTAGCAAACCAAATTGCAGCTGGAGAAGTAATTCAAAGGCCCTCTTCTATAATTAAAGAATTAATAGAAAATAGTATAGACGCTAACTCAAAAAATATAAAAGTAATTATAAAAGATGCTGGTAAACAGTCTGTTACAGTTATAGATGACGGTGTAGGAATGACAAAAGAAGATGCATTGAAGTGTTTCGGAAGACATTCAACATCAAAGTTATCAAAAACTGAAGACCTATTTAAAATTAAAACTATGGGCTTTAGAGGTGAGGCACTTGCTTCAATAGCAGCTGTATCTGAAATCATATTAAAAACAAAAGTTGAATCAGAAAAAATTGGTCAACAAGTTGTTTTAAGAGATTCTAAGATAGTTGAACAAAAAGAAATTAGCTTTCAAAATGGAACAAGTATTAATGCAAAAAACTTATTTTATAACATTCCTGCAAGAAGAAATTTTTTAAAATCAAATAATTTAGAAATTAAATATATAATTGATGAATTTATTAGATGTGCAATTGCTAATCCAAAAATTTCTTTTTCTCTTATTAACGAAGAAGCAGAAATGTACAACTTTAAAAGCTCTAATCTTAAGAAAAGAATAATTTCTGTATTTAAAAAAAATTATGAAAAAAACTTGATAGAATGCGAAGAAAAATACGGCGCTATTACAATTAATGGATTTGTTGGAAAACCTGAAAACACAAAAAAAACAAGAGGAGAACAATTTATCTATGTTAATAATAGATTTATAAAGAGTCCCTATTTAAACCATGCAATTATTAATAGCTATGAAGGAATGATAGAAGAAAAAAAATTTCCTTTCTACGTGTTATTTGTATCTATTAATACTGACCTAATAGATGTTAATATTCATCCTACAAAAACAGAAATAAAATTTGAAGATGAAAAACTAATTTACAATCTAGTAAAATCAACAGTTAAAAAGTCTTTAGAAAAATTTAATATTTCTCCATCTATTAATTTCAATGCAGATATAAACTTTAAAGAAAATATTAGTTTTCAAATCGGTTCCAATGAAAATAAAATCATCCAAAATAACTACTCAAATAAAAAGAAAGACTGGGAAAAAATCTTTGAAAACGTTAAAGTTGAAAACTCTGATAAGATGTTATTTGAAAATACATCTTCAATCGATAATGAAAATAAACCTGTACAGTTTCTAGAAAACTTTATTTTCAAACAAGTAGGTGAAAAACTTTTAATATTTAATCATAAATACTGTCAGCAAAGAATTCTTTATGAAAAGTTTAAAAATTCTAATATCAAATCTTTCACTAATACTCAACAAAACCTATTCCCACAATATATAGAATTTAATCAGTCTGATTTTAAAATTATTCAAGAGATAATAGATGATATAAAATCAATCGGATTTGATATTGACTTTTTTGGTAAAAACTCAGTTGTTGTTAATGGAATACCTAATGGGTTGGATGACATTAATGAAAAAGAGATGATAGAAAGTTTTGTTGAAGAAATAAAAAATAATCACTCTGATATTAAATCAGAAAATAGAGATTTAATCATTAAGTCTTTTTCTAAAAAAGCTAAAATTGTAAATAATAAAAGCTTGAGTCAGGTAGAAATGAATTTAATTATAGATCGACTTTTCGCATGTAAAAACTCAAAGTATTCACCTGATGGGAAACAAAATTATATCGAATTAGGTATTGATAAAGTAGAAAATTTATTTTAATGTTTAATCTTACTCCTGCAGCAAAAAATATTTTAATTATTAATGGAATTATTTTCATTTTAACAAGTGGGTATATAATTGAAGAATTTGGACTAAGATATATTCTTTCTGATAATTTTAAGCCTTATCAATTTCTAACATATATGTGGATTCATGCGGGATTTGGTCATCTTTTTAGTAATATGTTAGCTGTAATTGTTTTTGCACCTATTCTTGAGAAAGTATGGGGTTCAAGAAAATTTTTTATATTTTATTTAATAACGGGAGTAGGAGCAGGAATCCTTTACTCAGGAGTTAATTTTTTTGAAAATTATTCATTAGAAAGTAAAGTTAGATCTTATCAACAAAACCCAAACCCTGAAGACTTTAGAAAATTTATTCTAGAAGATTCTAAGGAATATTATAATCAATTATATGATTTTATATCAGGTTTTTCAGAAAATCCTGATAATGAAGAATATATTAAAGAAAGTATAAGTATCAGTAATACTATTCTAAGAAATAATAACGATATACCAATGGTAGGAGCTTCTGGAGCTGTTTTTGGTATTTTATTAGCCTTTGCTATGCTATTTCCAAATATGCAGCTGATGTTATTAATTCCTCCAATTCCTATCAAAGCAAAATATCTAGTATTAGTTTATGGTTTATATGAAATATGGAGTGAATTTAATAGAATGCCTGGAGATAATGTAGCTCATTTAGCTCATCTAGGTGGAATGTTAATAGCTTATATAATTCTTAGGTACTGGAAAAATAAATACGGAACATACTACTGATAATGGCAAAATTTATTATTGATGATTTTAAAAGTGCGTGGAGCAAAGATGATAATGGTCTTGTTAAGATCATATTAATTAATGTGATTATTTTTGTTTCAATAAGTATTTTGGAAGTATTTATTACGCTTTCTGGCGGAGGAGTTATTTTTAAAACATTTATTAATAATTTGATGCTACCTGCATCTTTTACTACTTTTATTTTACAACCTTGGTCATTAATATCTTATTTTTTCTTACACCTAAGCTTTGGGCATATTTTATGGAATATGCTTTTTTTATATTGGTTTGGGAAAATAATTCATGATAATATTGGTAACAATGCTGTTATCTCATTATATGTATTAGGTGGTATAGTGGGAGGATTATCCTATATGGCTCTATTTAATATAATTCCATTTTACGGAGATAGAGTTTCAGACTCACTAATGCTAGGAGCATCAGCTGGTGTTTTTAGTATTGTTGCTGGTTCAGCAACACTTTTACCTAATTATACTTTTTATCTACTTTTCTTAGGGCCTATAAGAATCAAGTATATCGCTTTGTTTTATATTCTCCTTTCATTCCTAGATGTAACTGGGTCAAATGCTGGAGGAGAAATTGCTCATCTTGGAGGGGCATTAATAGGATATCTTTTCATAAGGCAACTACAAAATGGAATAAATATGGGAGATGGAGTTATAAAAATAATTAATCTTTTTAATACAAAACCTTATTCAAAAGCAGAAAAAAAAGAACAAAAAAGAGAAGAACAAAAATCAGATATATCACAGGATGAAATAGATAAAATTCTAGATAAAATTTCAGACAGTGGATATTCTAGCCTATCAAAAAAGGAAAAAGAGAAACTTTTTAATGCAAGTAAAAAATGAAAATTTATTTTTCAATTTTAATTATAATTTTTAGCTGTACTAATATTAAAGATATTAAAGAGGTTGAAAATATTAAATTAGACGAAAACTTAGCAAATGAACTAGTTTCTTTATCAACTAAATGTGTAGATAAAAAATATCCATATAAAATTGGATATAGATTTATTGATGAAGATTGGGTAAAACCTCACTATGAAATTACCCCTTCATTTTACGGATGTTGGGATTGGCATTCAGCCGTTCATGGTCACTGGGCTATGGTTAAAATTTTAAAAGATTTTCCCGACATTTCTGAAAAAAATATTATACTTGAAAAACTTGAAATAAATTTGAGTGAAGAAAATTTAAAAAAAGAGTTTGAATTTTTTCAACAAGACTTCGCAAAAGGTTTTGAGAGAACATACGGATGGGCATGGCTAATGAAACTATACTCAGAACTTTTAACTTGGGAAAATGATAGAGCACAAATTTGGGCTAAAAACATGAGACCTTTAGTTGATTTACTTAGCAAAAGAACTATTGATTTTTTAGATAAATTGTCAACTCCATTGAGACCAGGAACACATGCTAATACTGCATTCTCATTTCAGTTAATGATTGAATATGCATTAATTGCTAAAGATGATTATCTATATGAAAAGATTAGAGAATTTAGCATAAATAATTTTTATGGAGATATCAATTGTCCAATAAGTTATGAACCCTCTGGCACCGACTTTCTATCACCGTGCCTAGCAGAAGCAAGCTTAATGTCGTTAATACTGGAAAAAGAAAAATTTAATATATGGTTCAAAAAATTTATTCCCTCACTTAAAGAACCCTATTTTAAAAATATTATAAATCCTCCTAAAGTGCTTGACCCTGAAGATCCAGGTATTGGTCACCTGATAGGACTGATGTTTCATAGAGCATGGACTTTAAAAGATATAGCATTAAAAATTGATGATTACTCAGAAAAAGCTTTATTACAATCCATTGCTAGAAATCACTCAGAAGAAGGATATAATATAATGTTTAAAAGCGGTTACGGAGGAGAACATTGGTTAGCAACTTTTGCAATTTATAATTTCACAAAATAAATTATTTATCTTTCTTTCTCAAGATAAACTGTACCTAGAAGTTTATCTCTTCTTCTAACATAAGGAGTATTATAATATTCGACAGGCGTAATCTCGTAGTAATAAAAATCTGTTTTTACTATCTCTGAAGTGAAAGAATTAATACCATTCCAAATTTTATCAGAACCTTGGATAACACCTTCATAAACTATCCTCTGATATCTATCCATTATCTTAACCTCGAAACTTAAATCCTCTTCAAGTATATTCTCATACTTAATCAAGAAATAATCATTAAAGTCATCCCCATTAGGAGTAAAATAGTTAGGCAAATTATATCTAGGGTTTCTTAGGTTCTCAATATATATATATACTTTACCAAGCACTTCACATCCTTCAAAATCACTTACGCTATACGTAATAGTATCAAATGGAATTGGAGACTCATCAAAATTATATGTAATTGAACCATCAATATTAGATATCGCATCGCCAAAGGTAGGACCAGAGATAATCCTTACGCTAGTAGTGTCAATCTGAGAGTCAGGATCTGTATCATTAGCAAGTACATCAATAACTCTAGAGCTAGCAATAGTTCCATCAACTATTATTGAATCATCTTCAGTAATTGGGCAGTCATTTTCATAATTTATAATAATAGTAACTGTTCCTGTAGAGTCACATGAAATGAAAC
>Ga0315316_10004536_pt1 | contig 10150 bp, 20 predicted proteins | sample M160m3416metaG_FD_203702 | JGI IMG/M metagenome (GOLD analysis project Ga0315316, IMG submission 203702) | Ammonia-oxidizing marine archaeal communities from Monterey Bay, California, United States - M1 60m 3416 | ecosystem: Environmental > Aquatic > Marine > Intertidal zone | place: USA... | reverse complement strand
CTAAGTGATGAACAAGAACATGGTCTATTACAATATATGTTTCCTGCGGTCAATAGTGAAGAGTTGAAAAAAGTTTCCTCTATTGCTTTTCTGACCAGATCAGAGTCTAAGGCAGATAACCCACGAATAGGTACTGGGATATCAACCCGTACTTCTGTGGAGATCGCCGGACTACTCTTTGATGGATTCTCTATAGAGGAAGCGGCTGATATAACGATCTACCCTCAGTATGACGCTGATGGTGGGGCTGACTCAGAGAGAACATTCGTAAAACAAATCGTTCAGAAGTTTATGGACGATGGATCATCTGATGACTTATTTGATGTAGACGAAGAGAAGTAGTTTACATCGGGGGTTGGGTTTCCTTCCTTTTCCCAACCCCCTACTTGTCTTACACAGGTTTCCCCCTGAAATACCCAAAAAGGACAAATTATCTGCCCACCCTAATATAACATCATCTTCATTTGGTTGTCCAAACAGTTAAAGCTTTACTTTAAGGTCGCTAAGTCGGCATGCATTCCGCACCCAATTTTTCACCTATGTTCTTTTTATTATATCCTACGGATATCCCCTGACCTTATATTTACCAGTGAGGCAAATGAATGCCTCAGTTACGACTTCAAAGGAGATGAATAGTCATGCGAATAATACAAGCATTGTTTACATCAATGCTAACCCTAACCACACTAACCACTGGCCTCAATGGAAACGAGGGCAGTTCATTACCAATAGCAAAGAAATCATTTGAGCTCACTTACTATGATATCAGAGAAGATATAATTAAGGTTCTACCCGAGAGAACTCTAATCGTTGACTTCGATATCACAGAAGAAGGCAAAGTTGAGAATGCTAGGATTGTTGAGGATGTAAACCTCGATATATCTCAAACCGTTATAACAAAAGTTATGGCTCTAAAGTTTAAACCAGCGTTACAAAATGGTCGACCAGTAAGAGTAAGGTACAAGCTTCCAATTGTATTTAAATAACCTTATCTATATGGGGGAGTCCTGTACTTCCCCATATTTATTTATATGAAATGTTTAACTCTGATATCTCTCATTATCATTCCCACGGTCTTAATCTCTCAATCCGATAGATTCAATGGTCAATTCCGTGGCATACCTTGTGATGACACCGTATATAGATCAGAAGGCTTACCCTCGTGGAAGAACTATGGTCAATGGTTATCAGAGTGTGATTCCCTTGAAGATGCTTATTCTGATTCTACATTCGCAATTGAATTAGATAGACGAGCTAAGATCAAAGTAGAACAAGAGATTAAACGACAACAAGAGATAGACAATATAGAAGACTTGGATTTAGAAGCCATGTGGGAGAATACCGTATGGGAAGAGATAGTAGATATAGCAGAAGATGAGGCATATGAAGTAGAGTATATCACGGCAGTTGCTGGAGTCAGAGGAGCAGAAGCAGAAGATGAAGCATTAGAACACCTATACTATCGCAAATCTATGAAAGGATTGAGTAAACTAGACTTACAGAAGGCATTGGGTAAGTTAATTATAAAAAGAGATAAATTAGATAAAAATCATCTTGACATTCCGAAATTAAATTCGTATATTACAGAGTTAAGAAGAAGAATAAAAGATGTATAAATGGTATAAATGTAAAGCCCGTGATATGGGAATGAATATACCCAAAGGTATAGTCCTTACCTTTCATATCGGAGGCAAAGACAAAGGTTCTGTTCGCACTCATCTTATTAGCAAAGGTTACACCGATATTCAATATATAGAAGAAAATCCGGATTTTGAAAATAGTTTAAAATAGTGCTTGTTTTTGTTAATTTTCTTTTGTATATTCAAATATGATAAAAGGAGAAAATATGACTAAAATAGAAATCTTAAATTACTTAGAATTAATCGAATCAGAATTAACTGATGCTTACAATTCAACACCTGATACATCCGAGAATAGTGATGGTCTTTACTTTATAGATTCTGCTAGAGACTTGGTTGATGAGCTAACAATTAATATTAAGGATAATCAAGAAGAACCTGTTCCCCATGAAGATATGAATAGAGAAGGTGGACTTATGGGTCCTGATGGATTACCACTAAACTTTCCATATCATATAAATGATGGCGAAGGTAGATTAAAGGGGAATAACTAAATATCAAAACCATTAAATTAAATATCGATGATAAGGTTTACATGCTACTGAAATCATGTAGTTCTAAAAACTTTATCATCAATGGGTTTCTCACACGAATTATTCAATGTATAGATAATGGTATTAAAGAATATGATATGGAATTTAAATTTCAGAAGGATAAGAAGAAATGAGTATGAAGGCGTATAGTAGGGAAACGAGGTTAGAACTTAAACGAATTTTAAATGAACATGTTAAGCAAATGAGAAGGCAATTGCCATGGTCTGGTGAGAGTGATCATGTTGTTAAAAAAATAATGAAATTATTTAGATAAAATGCTTGCTTCTTAATGTTTTTATAGTTAGCTTTAGGTGTAATTAAAAGGAGAAAATCAATGGGAAACTTAATCGAAACAAGTGTGTTTGAAGAAATGATAGAAGCGGAAGAAGGGTTTGAAACTGAACTCATTCATGAGGTCAATGGTGTTACTGTTTGTGAGCCTCTTGAAGATGTTCTTGAAAGAGAAAAGTGTTGTACTATTTGTGAGTTTTCTGAGCCAGGTGATGGTTGTGGAGCTAATGACTTATCTGAGCTAGGACAATTAGAAATGGAAGCAGAATTAAGCGTGGGGATTTAATGGAAAAGAAAACAATAATCTTTGACCTTGACGGCACTCTTGCTCTTGTAGATAAGAGGGTTGAGAAGTCTTTGATACCAACGGAATCTTCACCTGATGGTGAGGGTATGGATTGGGATATCTTCTTTGATGGTCAGAATGTATTGACATTAGATGAGCCAAATTATCCTGTGATTTCTATGGCTCAGATGTATTATGAGAAAGGTTTTAATATAGTTATATTTAGTGGTAGGAATGATAGGTCTTATGAGGAGACTCAACAATGGTTAGAGGAATATGAAGTTCCTTATAACTTATTGGTTTTAAGACCTGATAAGTTTCAGAGTGATTCATATCCTATTGCTAGAGGAAATCCAGCGACACCTGAGATGAGACATATGCCAGACGAGATATTGAAGAAGGCTATGATTGATAAGTTTGTCGATATCGATGATGTATTCATGACAGTTGATGACAGACAGAAGGTTGTGGATATGTGGAGATCATTAGGTTTGACTTGTTTTCAGGTCGCACCAGGAAACTTTAAGTAATCTATGGGGCTGTAGCTCAGTTGGGAGAGCAATTCCCTTGCACGGAATAGGTCGCAGGTTCGATCCCTGTCAGCTCCACATTAATTAATAAACCGAGGTAAACAAATGATAGATAAAACATCATACATATTAGGAATGTTAACAACTGCAACGGCAGTTGTCTTCTATATGGAGTTAATACATTCTCCATCAGTAGTGGAGAGGAATAACTATGTAGAGGTAGAGATACCTGCAATTAGACCAGACTTCCACGATGAGGCAATTGAACTCAAACACTCATCATTAGGTACATCTAAGTTAAAACACCTGTTGCTATACACTTGGGGATTATGTGAAGAATACAGAGTTCCTTATGACATAGTAAAAGCTGTCATACATACAGAGTCAAGTTGGAAGCACAAAGCTGTAAGTAAGAGTGGGGCAGTAGGATTAATGCAGGTTAAACCAACGACATCACTAGCAGAATTTGATACACCTGGTAATCAGTTATATGATCCTTATGTTAATATAACCGTGGGTGTGAAGTATCTTGCCAGATTACATGAAAGGTTTAAAGATTGGAACACCACATTGACAGCATATTCACATGGACCTACTGCTACCGTTGGATATGAGAACGATTATATAGCAAGTAATTTTTATGTTAAAAGAGTTTTATCTAATAGAAAATAGGAGTTAATATGCTTTGGGAATGGGAAGAATGGTTTGAAAAATACGATGGGGTAGAAGAAGAATAATGTATTATATAATATTAGGTGTGTTAGCACCAATAATCTTAAACTTAATGCATCTTATCATCGGTTTGTATGTAGTTACACAACGAGGTAATATGATGTCATTAGGGTTTACTGGTATATCTTTCCTAACAAAGACCGTTGCTTTACTATGGTTGACTTGGTTAGGTATTATTATGGCAAAATTAGATTTTAGAATATTCGTACCACTACTTGCATTCTTTTGGTTTTTTACACATATAGTTGAAGCATTTGTTATTCAACATTATATGAAAGAGAATGTAAGTGAACACATTAAACAAATACAAATATAGGAGTTACATATGGATCCAATCATAACATTAGGATTGATAATAGCAGGATTAATATTAGGTTTAACATTCTGGTTATATAAAGATGATTTAAATAATTGGTTTTAATATTTATAAGTAACAATAAATCAAGAGGTCATTATGGATAGTTACTGGACAACCAATACAACTTACGACATACCTGTTGAGTATACTTATGTCTACTCGGAAATATAAATCACAGATAGGTACTATACCAAAGATAGTAAATAATTTCAACCCAAAAACAGATAATCAAAAGTTATTCCATCAGAAGATATGTAACTTTGATCATCAGTTAATATTATGTCACGGTATAGCTGGAACGGGTAAGACTTATGTGTCAATTTACAAGGCATTACAAGATGTACTTAGAAGAGGTACGCCGTATGAAAAACTAATTATTATCAATCCAACGGTTGATGTTGGTAACGAGGATAAGCTAGGGTTTCTACCAGGCGAGTTATCTGCTAAGATACAGCAATACAATGAATCTACATTTACCATATTGGATAAGATAATTGGTAGGGCTAGAGCTGGAAAGATGATACAAGATAATAAGATAGAGATCGGTGTGTTGAATTTCTTACGAGGTACTAACTTAGAGAACTGCTATGTAATCTTAGATGAAGCACAAAATGTCTCACCTATGCAGATCAAAACTTTGTTAACAAGGATATCCGAGAATTGTAAGATGATCATACAAGGTGATATGAGTCAATGTGATAAATACAAAACTAATGGAAGCACTAACTACGAGAAGAGTGGATTCTATGATGCTTGGTTTAGACTCAAAGGTATTGAGGGTGTGGAACACCATGCCTTTACTAGAGATGATTGTATTAGGCATCCTTTGGTTAAGAGAATATTAAAAACATATGAAGATGAACACGAGATAGAGTTATGATACAATTTGTAGAAGAAGAAACAGTTGACGATAAGTTAGACACCATATTGGATAAGTTAGATCATATGGATTTTCACGGCAAAGTTATGACATCTGAACCATATCACTTAGGTGGTGATGAGAAATCAATAACCTTAGAATTAACCAGAAAGGGTGAGAGGTTTAAACTACCACCAATAGAACCCGAAGTAGTTAAACAAGAGGTTAGGAAATTAACTGAAACGGATTGGTTGAATATACTGAATCATTATAAAATGTTACTTGATGGATTCAAAGGTGCTGATTGGAATAAGGAAGATGTAAGACAACAAGTGGCATCTACTATGGTTAAAAAGACAAAGGAATTCTTTGAAAAGAATTATCCTAATTTGATCGAGGTTAAGAATCGACCTATTTTTGATAAGGCTGACTTTCAACAATGATATAGATTGGATGAAGATATATAAGCCTACAATAAACGAATGGATTATGATAGCAATATTTCTGATGGTGTTGTTTATTGGTATAAAAAATTATTAAATGATCTCTTTCTTAATCGAAGCTCTATTAGTAATTTTTATTTTATATACATTAGAAATAATAATTAAAGAGTTGTTTTAATTTGAATCCATATACATATTACAATCTTTGGGCAACTCCCATATGGCGTACAGAAGATCCAGAATATAATACGAGAAGGGATGGGTTAATAGAAGAGTGTATGGGATATTATAATGGTCAAGATAATATTCATGAAGCACAAGTGATAAAATCAAGAATATATGAATCTCCATTTAACTTCTTTGATGTTGCAAGAGAAAGGAATTATGAAAATTTAATGTATATTGAGAAGTTGATGGAAACGCAATTTAAAGCAATATTCAAAAATTTTTTTACCAGTAACAATTATTTCGAATCCGAACAAAAACCAATTATACCCGATGATATTCATATTAATACTGCTGAATCTTGGGTTCATATTTCAACTGGTCCAGGAAGTTATCATGGAGACCACAATCACCCAGAAACATCTTGGGGTGGAATCTATTATATTGATGTCAATGATGTTGGTGGTGAGAACGGTGGTGTAAATCAATTTAAACAACCGTTTAATACTATGTATTATGACTTAGGTAATTTCTTTCAACAAGAAAATACTATATTTGAAGTAACACCAATGAATGGTAAAATAGTATTCTTTCCTGCAAATATAATACATAATGCAACTCCTTATTTTGGTAATGGGAGAAGAATAGTAGTGGCATCAAATTTAAGAGTATACCACCCAAAAGATGATAGATTATTAAAATAAATGCTTGACATTAAATAAATTTATATGTATATTATAGAGAGTGTACTTCGACAGTTCTCGAGCGCTGATCGGTAGAAGTCCGATCTCCACATTGGACAATAAGTGCCGCCATGGAATGTGGGTTAAGTTGAAGACACTCAAAAATTTATGGGGCTGTCATGGTTTCGACAGGTGTTATTTGACAATTAGGTGCAGTAGAGTTTGAGTAAACTCTTAAATAAAACTCAACTAACTCAAATGGCGATAAATCGCTAGACGGGTTGGTGATAGATTGGCATTTAGCTGAGTACGATGTACCAGTTAAATCTGATACTGCTCGTGTATCTGATACGCGTCTGGCTCACCAACAATCTTACGCTTACGCTTAAGATACTGAGTCGTTCAACACTCGGTTATAAACTAAGTTGAACACCTCACTTTAGCTAGATGGAAGTTAGTGATTAAAGAAACTGCCAGTTAATCAATCTGAACAAATTGATCATGGTGGGTTGCAGGTGACTACCGAATTTGGAACCTGACTAAACTGTGAATGACCTATTGAAGAAAACGACTTGGACAGGGGTTCGATTCCCCTCAGCTCCACTACTTCCCTACCTCCGAGGTTGTCAAGATAGAGGAACACTCCGCTTGACTTAAAAGGCCTCCGAGGTGGGAAGCTCACAAATAAGTGGTTGGGTGGCAGATAAAAGCAAAATGAAAACGAATGAGGTTTTTGTTTTTATTCCGGAAGCAACTACCCACCCAACTACATTAAAAGGAGATTGTATGCCAAGAATAAGAAAGACACTTGGAAAGAAGACTCGTAAGTTTGACGAACAGACTTTTGAGAATGATTTCAGATATCCACCTAAACCTGATTCCTATTATGATGTAAAAAAAGGTGGTGTGTGTAGATGGTGTGATAATGTTATAAATGATGAATATGGTAGAGTAAAGACCAGAGCTAATTGGCATCCAGATTGTAGTGATGTATACCTTATGTATTATAACTCCAATCATATTCGTAAGTACATAAAGAAACGGGACTATGCTGAATGTAATGAATGTGGGGAGTATGATTCACGATTTCAGATAGATCATATCCGACCTCTATATGAACAAAAGTTTAAGAAACCAAATGAGGTGGATTGGTCGTATTGGGATGAAAAGAATTTACAAACCTTATGTCGTAAATGCCATAAGAAAAAGACCAAAGAAGATATGGAAAAGTTAAGGAGATTAAATGAAGACAATAGCAATTAGTGGATACTTTGATCCATTACATGTAGGACATTTAGAATATATAGAGTTGGCTGCTGATCTTGGTGATCATTTAACCGTGATAGTGAACAACGATTATCAATGTGAGTTAAAGAAAGGTAAATCATTTATGCCAGAAAACGATAGGGTTAGGATAATACAAGCTCTATCAGTTGTTGATACAACATTTCTCAGTATAGATAATGACCTTAGTGTATGTGAATCATTATCAATTATAAGACCTAATATATTTGCTAATGGTGGAGATAGAAAGCTAGGTGAGATACCTGAAACTAGAGTTATGAAAGAGTATGGTATTGAGATGGTTGATGGGTTAGGTAGCAAAATACGCAGTAGTAGCGAATTAACTGGAATAAATGCAAAATAATGCTTGCTTGATATAGGTTTTCTTTCGTACCTTTAGGGGTAACAAAAAAGGAAAAAACATGGCTTATATGAATCAAGAAAAAAAGAAAAGACTTGCCCCTCAAATTAAACAGGCTTTGAAGAAGCACAACATGAAAGGAAGTCTTTCTGTTGATAACTACTCTACTTTGAGGTTGACTCTCCGAGAAGGTCCTATTGACTTCAAGTATACTGGTCAAGATGGTAGGACTATCAGAAACATAAATGAGTATTGGTATCAAGACCACTTCAAAGATAATCCTACGGCTCTTGCCTTCTTGAGTGAAGTGATTCCAGCGATGAACGAAGGAAACCACGATAACTCTGATATGATGACCGATTACTTTGATGTCGGTTGGTATATCTCTGTTAATCTTGGAAGATGGGATAAACCTTATTCGGTAACTAATTAAAAGGAGATATGATGAAGAATTTAATTATCATAACATTGGTTGGTTTAATAATCGTAATGGGGGAGATGAATATCACCCCCAACGAGGCGCTTCACTTAATACAACACACCCTACCTAATTACATAAGATATAAATTATTTTAAATAAATGCTTGACTTTGTCAAATATTTGTTGTATTATTAGGTGTGAGAAAAAGGGAAAAAATGAAGAACTTAATTAAATTAGAAAGTGTGGGAACGGCATTAAACATGGAAACCGGCATGACTCATCCGATAAATGCTGATGGAACTATTGACTTTTATGATGGAGTGGCATGTCACATTCTCTATGACGAAGGTGGTTTTGATGAAGATGGGTTTGAGTTATACTTGTTGGCTGACACAAAGGATAGGGAAGTCATCGAAGAATATTTAGAAACAACAAAGTAAAAGGAAATAATATGTGGAATTTAGAAACTTGGCAATTCACGGCTTATAAGGTTGATGGTTGTGATGTAAGGAAAAAATGGAGTGCTGTTAGTGCCACTAATATGATGGAAGCAGACTTCAAGGTTAGGACTTGGTTAGCTAATGAACCTGAGTGGAATGGTTGGGAATTAGCCAAAGGTAGTCTTGAGGTAAATGATGAGAAGTGGAATAATCGTAATGCTCATCCAGGATTTGAATGTGGAGAATTTTTTAAAGAAAACATAGGAGTTGTGTAATGGGAGTTTTTATAAAGGAAGGTAATGGTATGACATTCAATGAGGCAATCGAAAACCTCATGGAGAATATCAAGAAGGATTATTTCAAATGGACTAATCCAAGTAGGGTTGAAGGTAATATGCGGGATATTAAGATGGAGAGTATCGATAGGTTTAACGATAGTGTAAAATTTACCAAAGGTAGGAAGTACACCAAGATTATGCAAGGTTCTTCTGTATGGGGTTTTATCGCTAATGGTGGTGGTATGTTGAAAGGAATACCTTATGAACAAGGTGATGTCTTTAAGGCCGCTACTTGGAGAGGACCTGCTAAACATGTCAGAGGTAATATCTTTGCCACGGAACAGAACTATTTTCATTGGACAGGACCTAATTACAGGTTATAAATTTTTGAGGGCTCAACCGATCTTTTTTCTCCACTATAAATTAGAAATTAAAGACAAACGAGCCCTCAAAAAAAACTTTTAAAAAATGCTTGACCCGTATATGATTTATGTGTTAAATTTACTTGTAAACAAAAGGAGTAAAAGATGAAAAAAGGAACAACAGGTTTAGTTAAGTATGAATCAGTTGAACAACGACAGGATGTACTAGAAGTTATGAGAAAAACAAAGTATCAACATAGATACTATGGTAAAAAGGTGTCATTAGATGCCCTCGATCATTCCATATCGATAGAACCAGTTCAACACTTTTTTACTTATAATGAGAATAATGAAGTGATAGAACAAGAGGTGATGGAAGATTCATTGAATCAAGAGGTCACTGGTGTTTTAGAAACACTTTCTATGAGAGAATCAATCATTCTCGAAATGTACTTCGGAATCAATAGAGATGATAAGTTAACTC
>Ga0315316_10004535_pt1 | contig 10153 bp, 9 predicted proteins | sample M160m3416metaG_FD_203702 | JGI IMG/M metagenome (GOLD analysis project Ga0315316, IMG submission 203702) | Ammonia-oxidizing marine archaeal communities from Monterey Bay, California, United States - M1 60m 3416 | ecosystem: Environmental > Aquatic > Marine > Intertidal zone | place: USA... | reverse complement strand
CTAGTTCTTCCTATAGAGCCGTGGTAGACCACCACGTTGATAGGCTGGATGTGGAAGCGCGGCAACGCGTGTAGCTGACCAGTACTAATAGCTCAATTGGCTTGATTTATGCACTGAAAAAAATTTTCTAAATATAGTAGTATTGTAAAATATACCACATCATAAGGTATATTTTTTGCCTCATGAAAAAATCACTGTTTACTGTTCAATGATTGAACGTTATAAATGTTCAATCATTGAACGTATATATGAAAGATAATCAAGATTTCCTTAATTTGTTAAGAAAAATAAAAAGCAATCCAACATTTTCTCAAAGAGAACTTGCTGGAGAACTTGGATTTAGCTTAGGTAAACTTAACTACTGTCTGAAAGCTCTAAAAACCAAAGGTTTAATTAAAATAAATAATTTTAAAAAAAATCCAAATAAGTTTAATTATATTTATGTTCTTACGCCAAAAGGATTTTCAGAAAAGACAAAACTTACAATAAATTTCATGAAAAGAAAAATGAATGAATATGACGAATTAAAGAAAGAGCTAAAAAAATAACACTATGTGGGCTATAGCAAAAATTAAAAAAAAAGAATTAAATACTTTTAGAAAAAAGTTGATCGATGAATTTGGGCAAAGTATTAAATTTTACTGCCCCAAGATTCAACACCATAAATATTTTAAAAATAAACTTAAAAAATTTGAAAAACACATATTAGAAAATTACATATTTTGTTATCATGAAAAATTTAATAAAATTAGCACTATTAATGCAATAAAATTTCTACAAGGACTTGAATACTTTTTGGATGGCCATCATCAGAACCAAAATGAAATAAAAAAATTTATAGATCACTGCAAGTCTTTTGAAAATAAAGACGGATATCTTACACAGGCTTTTTTTAAAACAATGATTGTTAAGAAAGCCCAATTCGTATCAGGGCCGCTTTCTAATATGATGTTTGAAATTCTCGAAAAACAAAAAAATAAATTAAAAATTTTAATTGGTAATGTAGTTACAACGATATCAGATAAGAAAAATTATTTATATCGTCCAGTTTAAATTTTTATTTTGAGATGTTTTTTAAAGACTTTAAAATGATAAGAGTCAAAGTGCGGAGCATTGTTTAAATCTAAAAATTAATTAACATTAATTATGAAATCTTTAGTTACTGGTGGAGCTGGATTTATTGGCAGCAACTTAGTTGATTATCTTGTTATAAAAGGTCACAAAGTTGTAATCTTAGATAATTTTATTACAGGAAGAATATCAAATTTATCTCATCACAAAAAAACAAATGTAAAAATAATTAAAGCAGACATTTCTACAAACAGTAAATTAGAAAAATATTTTAAAGGAATTGATTATGTTTTTCATTTAGCAGGATTGGCAGATATAGTTCCTAGTATTGAGAATCCCGATAAATATTTTAAGACAAATGTAATAGGAACCTTTAACGTCATTCAGGCGGCAAAAAAAGCAAAAGTAAAAAAATTAGTTTATGCAGCGTCAGCTAGCTGTTATGGAATTCCAACAAAAGTTCCTACAAAAGAAAAAGATAAAATAAATACGTTGTATCCATATGCTTTTACAAAATGGCAAGCTGAAGAATTAATAATGCACTGGGTAAAGATATATAATTTCCCTGCAATTTCCTTACGATTCTTTAATGCATATGGAGCAAGATCAAGAACCTCTGGTGCCTATGGAGCAGTATTTGGTGTTTTTTTAGCCCAAAAATTAGCTAACAAGCCTTTAACAATAGTAGGTAATGGAGAGCAAACAAGAGACTTTATCCATGTTAGTGATTTAGTTCGCGCAATTTTTAAGACAGCTTTATCTAAAAAGATAGGAAAAATTTATAATGTTGGAGCCGGCAAGGAAATCAAAGTTAATCTAATTGCAAAACTTATAGGAGGTAAGAAAATTCATATACCTAAAAGACCTGGAGAACCGAAAAGATCTCTTGCTGATATTTCAAAAATAAAAAAAGATCTTAACTGGAAGCCAAAAATAAAAATAGAGGAAGGTATAAAAGATCTTTTAAGTAAAATTAAATATTGGAAAAATGCACCAGTTTGGACACCAAAAAGTATTAAAAAAGTAACCAAAACTTGGTTTAAGTTATTAAATAAATAAAAATAAATTAAATTTATAAATAGTTATTATTACAATGAAACAAAAAATTTTTTCACTTGAAAAATTACAAAAATTTATTGTTAAAGAAAAATTAAAGAAGAAAAAAATAGTCCTATGTCATGGTGTTTTTGATTTATTACACATAGGTCACATTAAACATTTTAAGGAAGCAAAACAAAATGGTGATATTTTAGTGGTTACACTTACTCCAGATATGTACGTAAATAAGGGTCCAAACAGACCTGCCTTTAATGAAAAATTGAGAATGGAGGCTTTAGCATCTCTGGATGATATTGATTATGTTGCTTTAAATTCAACCCCTACAGCAACTAATATAATTTATAAATTAAAACCTCATATTTATTGCAAAGGCCCAGATTACAAAAGTCATAAAAATGATATCTCTGGTCAAATTAAAAATGAAATTAAAGCTGTTAAAAGTGTTAAGGGCAAAATTATTTATACAAAAGACTTAACCTTTAGTTCTAGTAAGTTGATTAATCAATATGGAAACATTTATTCAGATTTACAAAAATCATTTATTAAGAAAATAAAAAAAAATTATACATTTTCAAGAATTAGAAGTTTAATAGATTATTTCAAAAAAATAAAAGTTTTAGTTATTGGAGAAACCATTTTAGATCAATATATTTTTTGCGAAGGATTAGGAAAATCAGGTAAAGAGTCGGTTTTGGCTTTAAGAGATATTGATACAGAAGAATATCTAGGGGGAGCCGCAGCCATATCTAGACATTTATCAACTTTTTGTAAACAAATTTCTTTACTTTCAATGGTTGGTGAAAAGGGGGAGCATCTAGAAAAAATTAAGAAAAGATTACCAAGAAATATAAATTTTAAATACATAAAGAAAAAAAATTCGCCAACGATTATAAAAAGAAGATTTTTGGATAAAATTAGCAACAATAAAGTATTAGGAGTTTATACAATAAATGATGAAATATTAAGTGGAAAAGATGAAAAATTATTTAATACTATTTTGAAAAAAACAATACCAAATTTTGATTTAGTAATAGTTTCTGACTATGGTCACGGTCTAATATCCAAAAAAAGTGCAAATTTAATTTGTAAACTTTCAAAATATTTAGCCTTAAATGCCCAAGTTAATGCCGCTAACGTAGGTTACCATAGCATGAGAAATTATAAGAATGTCGACTGTGTAATTATTAACGAGAAAGAAATAAGACACGAAACTAGAGACAGGAATAGTAAAATTGAAGATTTAATGAAGAGTCTTGCTGACCAGCAAAACATTAAAAATTTAATTGTAACACAAGGGTCATCTGGCTCGGTATTTTATAACAAAAAGGATAAAAGATTCACTTCTTGTGAAGCTTACGCAAAAAATTCAGTTGATAAAATCGGCGCTGGTGATGCTATGCTCTCAATTATAGCGCTGTGTTTAAAATCTAAATTTAGTAGCGAATTGGCCTTGTTAGCAGCATCCTTGGCAGCAGCACACTCTGTAGAAACTATTGGTAACAAAGAAGTTATAAACAAAACTCAAATTTTGAAAACATTAGATAATATTCTTAAGTAAAATTTATATGAGCAAAATTTTGATTACAGGAGGAGCTGGTTATGTTGGATCAGTTTTAACACCCTATCTTTTAAACAAAGGTCACAAAGTAACAGTAATAGATCTTATGATTTATGGAGAAGAGGTTTTAAAAAAAAATAAAAATTTGAGAGTAATAAAAGGTGATATTAGAGATCATAACCTACTCGAAAAAGAATTGAGCAACCATGAAATTGTTATTCATTTAGCATGCATATCTAACGATCCAAGTTTTGAATTAAACCCAAAATTAGGAAAATCAATAAATTTAGACGCCTTTACTCCACTAGTTGAAATATCTAAAAAAAAACTTATCAAAAGATTTATTTATGCCTCTTCATCTTCTGTCTACGGAATTAAAAATGAAAAAGAGGTTCATGAAAATATGACGTTAGAGCCGTTGACAGATTATTCTAAATACAAAATAGAATGTGAATTAATACTTCAAAAATATCGTTCTGAAAACTTTACACCTATTATAATAAGACCAGCTACAGTTTGTGGATATGCACCAAGGCAAAGATTAGATGTGGTTGTAAATATTTTAACTAATCTTGCATACCACAAAAGGAAAATTAGTGTTTTTGGCGGCGACCAATTGAGGCCAAACATTCATATAAAAGATATGGCACAAGCTTACGATATATTGATAAATGCAAAAAAGTCTCAAGTTTCAGGTGAAGTATTTAATGCCGGCTACGAAAATATGACAGTTTTAGATTTAGCAAATACTGTAAAAACAGTTATTGGTGAAGACGTTAAACTTAAATCAACTCCTACCGATGATAATCGTTCGTACCATATTTCGTCTAAAAAAATTAAGAAAGTTTTAGGATTTGAGTCAAAGTTTACAATTAGTGATGCTGTCACTGATTTAAAAATAGCTTTTAAGAAAGGATTGCTACCAAATTCTCTTCATGACGATAAATACTTTAATATTAAGAGAATGCAGTCAACAAAGCTGATCTAAAGAAAAGTAATTTTATTTTATAGTTTTATGAATAAAGATAATAGTTTTTATCGCAATAGGGTTGTTTATAAACCTTGGGGTTATGAGCATGTAGTTTATAGTGACTCAAATCGTATTGCTATAACACTTGTGAGAATAAATTATGGACACAAGACCTCACTTCACTGCCATCCTCAAAAAAAAACTGGTTTTATAATTCTTGATGGAAAAGCTTTGGTTCAAATAGGAATATACAAATCAAGTGGTAAGCGTTTTGGATCTTTGTCTAGATTGGTATTTAGGCCAGGATTGTTTCACTCAATTAAAGCAATTTCAAAAAAAGGATTGTACGCATTAGAATTCGAAACTCCTTTCAAAAAAAATGATCTAGTGAGATTTAAAGATGATTATGGTCGACAAGCTAAACATTATGAAGGGAAAAAATTTACAAAAAATATTGGGTCAGATTTTATTAAGTTCAAAAAACCTAAGCTAGGTAAAAAACAAAAGTATAATTTTAATAATCTAGAGATTTTATTGGAGGTTAGAAAAAATTTAAAAAACTTAACTAAAAAGGATGATAACTCGACATCAGCTATTTTAGATGGAAAAATTGTTGATAAAAAAGGAAACAATGTGATTTCTTATGGCGAAATAGTCAAAACTAGTACATTAAGAATATTGTCAGATGCATTTAAAATTAAGAAACCATTGACAATTTTAAGGGTTTCAAAAAAAAAATAAATAGCATACAAGCTAATAAATTTTAATTTATTTAAAATGCATAAACGAAACATATACAAATGAAAAATTTTTTGCCCAAACAGTATAAAAAAACTAAAAAGCTAAAAATTAATCACAATTATCTTTTCGAACAATTTGCTGATTATTCAAAGATATTTAAAGAAATAGAAAAAGTTGTAAAAAGAGGAGATTATACACTTGGTGATAAAGTAAATGAATTTGAAAAAAACTTTGCAAAAAGAACTGGAGCAAAATTTGTAATAGGTGTTGGTAACGGTACCGATGCACTCTTCCTGGGTTTAAAAGCATTGAATATTGGTAACGGAGATGAAGTCATTACTGTTCCTTACAGCTTCATAGCTACTGTAGGATCTATTGCAACAGCTGGAGCTAAACCAGTTTTTGTAGATGTCAAGGAAGATTATAACATTGATGAAAAAAAGATTGAGTCTGCAATTACAAAAAAAACAAAAGCTATTATGCCTGTTATTTGGGCTGGCAGACCTTGCGAATTAGATAAAATAAAATTAATTGCAAAAAAATATAATCTTAAAATTATACAAGATGCGTCACAGGGAATAGACTGCAGGTTTAGAAATAAGCAATTAATTAATTTCGCGGATATTTGTACTTATAGTATGCACCCTTTAAAAAACTTAAATATTTGGGGTGATGGTGGTTTTGTAGCAACTAATAATAAAAAAATTGCAGACAAATTATCTTTATTGAGAAATCATGGTTTAATTAATAGGAATAATAGTAAAATTTTTGGATTTAACTCAAGGTTAGATACCATACAAGCTGTTGTAGCGAATTATAAATTAAAAAATAAATTAAACAATATTACAAGAAAAAGAATAAAAAATGCTTTACATTTTGACCAAGTGTTTAAAAATAATCCTAACGTTAAAACCGTCAAAAGATTTAGTCACTATAAAGAAGTTTATCACCTTTATCATGTTAATGTAAAAAAACGTGACAAATTACAACAATATTTAATTAAAAATGGCGTAGATGCAAAAGTTCATTACCCCATACCAATACATCTTCAATCTGCAGCAAAGTATTTAAAATATAAACGTGGAGATTTTCCAGTTGCAGAAAAAATGGCAAATACATCTTTATCATTGCCTGTACATGAGTTTATTAAAGAGAGTGATATAAAATACGTAGCAGACTTAATAAATAAATTTTACTAGAAAAATTTTTCACATTTTAGTTAAATTTATAAAAACATAAATGAAATCAGCAATATTAATTGAAAGCAAAAAGCCTTTGGTAATGGCAGATGTAGACTTGCCTAAAAAATTAGAATTTGGACAGGTGCTGGTAAAAGTTTGCTATAGCGGTTTGTGTGGGGCCCAAATAAATGAAATTGATGCAGTTAAAGGTCCTGATAAATTTTTACCTCATCTTTTAGGACATGAAGGATCTGGCATTGTTGAAAAAACTGGAGATGGAGTGACAACTGCTAAACCTGGGGATCATGTAGTTCTTCACTGGCGTAAAAGTTTTGGTATTCAAAGCTCAACTCCAAAGTATTTATGGAATGGTAAGACAGTAAATGCAGGACGGGTAACAACATTTAATGAAAAAGCTATAGTATCTGAAAACAGATTAACTGTAATACCAAGTGATTTTGATATGAGAAGTGCTGCTTTGTTTGGTTGTGCTGTTACATCGGGTTTTGGTGCTGTAAACAATGATGCTCAAGTTAAGATTGGTCAATCTGTTTTGATATTTGGTATTGGAGGTATGGGTCTTAGTATAGCCTACGCTGCATCTTTGGTCTCTGCTTATCCCATAGTTGGAATAGATCTTCATAAAGATAAAATAGAGATGGGAAAAAATTTTGGATTAACACATGGTATAGAAGCAAATTCAAAAAACCTTAAAGAAAAACTTAATTCTATTTTTGACGCAAAAGGTCCCGAAATAACTTTTGAAACAACGGGCAATTCTGAAGTTATGGAAAAAGCATATGAAATAACCCCAGATGATGGCAAAACCATTTTTGTTGGAGTTCCTAATAAAAAAATTTCTATCTATTCGTTACCTTTAGCTTTTGATAAAAAATTAGAGGTTTCCCATGGAGGCAACTCGATTCCAGATAAAGATATTCCACGTTATATTAGACTTATAAAAAATAAAAAAATAAATTTAGAAAAATTAATTACTCATGAATTTGATTTATCAGAAATAAATAAAGCAATGGATTTATTTCGAAGCGGTAAAGCAGGACGTATAATTCTTAAAACCAGCAAAGAAGAGTAAATCCATGGGAAATCATTTTGATATAGGCTATTTTAAAAAACCAGTTAAAGTAAGAGCTAAAGTTGCAAAAGAAAGAAGTGTTATAAATAAAATGTATGCTTGGGAACTTGGAAAAGAATATTATGATGGTAACAGACTTAATGGATACGGAGGCTTTAAGTACGATGGAAGATGGCAAAAGTTGCTACCTAAGATAATAAAAAAATATAAATTAACAAAAAAATCTAGAGTTTTAGATCTTGGATGTAAAAAAGGTTTTTTATTGAAGGATTTAAATATATTAATTCCTGGCATAAAGTCTTATGGGATAGAAAATCATTCATATGCATTAAAAAAAGCAGTTAAATGCAAAAGCAAATTAATCAAATCAGAATATTACAACATACCTTTTAAAAAAAATTATTTTGATTTTGTTATAGCATTCAATTCACTTTATATGCAAAATCTTGGTGATGTTATTAAATCACTAAAAGAAATCGAACGTGTTTCAAAAAAAAGTTATATAGTTTTAGCATCTGGAGAAAACGATCAGGAACGAAACAAATTTTATAGATGGACCCTTATAGGAACAAGTATTCTTTTAAAAAAAGAATGGAAAACTTTGTTCAAAAAGATTAAATTTAAAGGAGATTACTACTTTTCTTCAGCAAAATCTCTGGGTGTATAAAAAAGCTTAAAAATTCAATAAGTATATTGGGATATTATTAAAATGAGACTAGCAGATTTTGTTATTAAATTTTTGGAAAAGAAAAAAATTGATACTGTTTTTACAGTTAGTGGTGGTGGGTCAATATTTTTATGTGACGCCTTATACAAATCTAAAAAATTAAAATATGTAGCATGTCATCACGAGCAGGCTGTTTCATATGCTGCAGAAAGTTATTCTAGAATAAAAAATAGACCTGGCGCTGCAATTGTCACAACTGGTCCAGGTGGAACTAATTGTGCGTCTGGTGTCGCGTGCTGTTGGATCGACTCAGTTCCAACTATATTCATCTCAGGCCAAGTTTATTTAAATCAAACTATTGGAAACTCTGGATTAAGGCAGATTGGAGTACAAGAATTTGATATAGTGAATATGGTTAAGTCTAGTACAAAATATGCTGTTATAGTTAAGGAACCAAACGAAATAAAATATCATTTAGAAAAAGCTTACAACATATGTACCGAAGGGAGACCAGGGCCTGTATGGATAGATATACCGGCCAATATACAAAATGCCGAAATTAACCCAAAAAAATTAATTAATTATAAACCTGAAATTAAAATTAAAAAAAGTTTTGTACTAAATAAAAAAATTAAAAAAATCGCAAAACTTTTTTTAAAATATGACAGACCTATGTTTCATATTGGCCATGGAGTAAAAATTTCCAACGGACAAAAATATATAAGAAAAATTGTAGATAAATACAAAATTCCTTTTGCGTTAACCTGGAATGCATCTGATTTAATCGAATCTAATCACCCTTCATACGTAGGAAGACCGGGAGCTTTCGCCGAAAGAGGATCGAATTTTATTATTCAAAATTGCAATTTATATATTTCAGTTGGAACTAGGCTACCGTTTATGGTCACTGGATATAATTCTAAAGATTTTGCTCGTAAAGCAAAAAAGGTAATGGTTGATATTGACAAAAATGAAGTTAACAAAAGTAAAATAGAACTACACGAAAAAATAGATTGTGATGCAAGTTACTTTCTTAAGAATTTGTTAAAATATTTACCAAATAAAATTAAACTATCAAAAAGTTGGCTAGACTATTGTAAAAATGTTAGAAAAAAATATCCAATTGTTTTAGAAGAGTTTAAGTCGCAAAAAAAATTTGTAAATTCTTACTATTTTGTTGATTCACTGTCTGATATTTTAAATAAAAGAGATATAATTGTTACAGACATGGGCTTGTCTTTTGTTGGAACTCACCAAGCTTTTAAAGTTAAGAAAGGCCAGAAGCTTTTCACAAATTCTGGTCACGCCCCTATGGGCTGGGGTTTACCAGCAGCTGTTGGAGCGTGTTATGCATCTAAAAAACAAAGAATAATTTGTTTAGTTGGGGAAGGTGGTCTACAAATGAACATTCAAGAATTAGCAACAATAATGCATAACAAATTACCAATAAAAATTTTTATATACAATAATGGAGGTTATTTGACTATCAAACAAACTCAACAATTAGGTTTCGAAAGTAGAATAATGGGATCAAATTCAAATAGCGGCATATCTTTTCCAGACTATAAAAAAATTGCTCAATCACACAAAATTAAATATTCAAAAATTTCTAATAATAAAAATTTAAAGAAAAAAATTAATAAAATTCTTTCTGGGAATAAACCAGCGATTTGTGAATTAATGCTTGATCATAACCAAGAGCAAATGCCAAAAGCAATTAATAAAAGAATGCCAGGAGGCAAATCAGTTCCTACAAAATATGAAGACATGTATCCATTTTTATCACCAAATGAAATTAAAGAAAATATGCTGT
>Ga0315316_10004533_pt1 | contig 10154 bp, 8 predicted proteins | sample M160m3416metaG_FD_203702 | JGI IMG/M metagenome (GOLD analysis project Ga0315316, IMG submission 203702) | Ammonia-oxidizing marine archaeal communities from Monterey Bay, California, United States - M1 60m 3416 | ecosystem: Environmental > Aquatic > Marine > Intertidal zone | place: USA... | reverse complement strand
GCACCGTGTCCAGACCCTCGTCCAGCTCGGCTACGAAGCCGGAAGCCGCCGCCGCGGCCAGAGCTGCGGCCAGTTCGCCGTCGCCTACGTCGTGTCCGAGGGTCAAGTTGGCCCGTACCGTGTCCGCGAACAGGAACGTCTCCTGGAGGACGGTGGCCACTGACCCTGACACCCCTTCGGGACCCAGGGTCGTCGTGGCCCTGCCGTCGACGCGCACCTCGCCACTGGTGGGCGGCACAAGCCCGGCCAGAAGGGACACCAGCGTGCTCTTACCTGAACCCGTTGCTCCGACGAGGGCCACCGACTCCCCGGGTTCCAACCGTAAGTCGAGGTTAGCGAGGACCTCGATCCCGTCCACGTGGGCGAAGCCCACGGCCTCGAACTCCACGACTACTGGCCGTCTGATCTCGTCGGTTCGCCGGCTCGACCCCGCCTCGAGATCAAGCTCTGATTGCGGCTCCGTCGGCTCGGCAATCACCCCGTCGATCCGGTCCATGGCCACCACCGACCGCGGCATCTCCTGAAACAGGTACCCCAAGATCTCCATGGGCAGGGTCAGGATGCTGAATAGAGACATGGCCCGAACGACGTCCCCGATGGTCACCGATCCCCCGTCGACCAGCCACACCCCGGCTAGCAGCACGACGATGATTCCCAGTTGAGGCAGTGAGTAGTACAGCGGGGCGTACCGGGCCCGGAGCCCACCCACCGTCAAGCGGTGGTCCCGCAGCACCTGGGCGGCGGCGGAAAACCGCTCCACCTCAGCGTCCTCCTGGCCCAGGGTCTTGACGACCAGGACGCCGTCGAGGCTCTCGTGCGCGATGCCCGACAGCACACCCACCGCCTCCTGTCCCTCGGCGGCCGGGGCCTCCACCATCCGGGTGAACCGGCGGTTCAACAGGGTCAGCGTGGGGAACATGACCACGGCTACCACGGCGAACAGCACGTGGACCATGAGCAGGCTGACCAGCGAGGCGACGGCCAACACGATCACCGACAGGGCGAAGGCAAGCGGCTTGAGCATCGCCGTGGCGACCTCCACGTCGGCGTCTGCGTGGGCCAGCAGCCGACCTGCCGAGCGGCGTTGGTGAAAGGCCAGAGGGGCATCCAGGAACCGGTCGGTCACTGCCCGACGCCACGTGCGCTGGGTACTGACCGTAGCCAGCATGTTGAACCAGCGCCGGACCATGATCGACACGGCCCGGATCACGCCGACGGCCATCACCACGGCCACCGCGCCGAGCAACGATTGCCGGGAAACGCCGTCGCCGTCCAGCCCGGGGACGATCACCTCATCGGTGATGCGACCGATGACCACGGTGAAGCCCACCACGGCCAGGGCGAACACGTTGGCCCCCATGATCCCCGCGCCGTGGGCCCACGGGTGCAGCCGTAGGGACCGCCAGACAAGCCGCCCGCCGCGGCGCAGCACGCTCTCGGGCACAGCGGGCCCGACCCGGGTCATCGCGTTGCTCAGGGCAGGACGCTCAGAGCCGGTCGACGATGGCCGAGGCGAACTCCGAGCACTTGACCTCGGTGGCCCCGTCCATCAGTCGAGCGAAGTCGTAGGTCACGACCTTGTCGGTCACCGTCGACTCCACGGCACGGACGATGTCGTCCGCCGCGTCCTGCCATCCGATGTGTTCGAACATGAGCACGCCTGACAGCAGCACTGACGAAGGGTTGACCTTGTCCTGCCCCGCGTACTTGGGCGCCGTGCCGTGAGTGGCCTCAAAAATGCCGTGCCCGGTGATGTAGTTGGCGTTGCCGCCGGGGGCTATGCCGATACCCCCGACCTGGGCAGCCAGGGCGTCGGACAGATAGTCGCCGTTGAGGTTCATGGTGGCGATCACGTCGAACTCCGCCGGACGGGTCAGCACCTGCTGGAGCGCTATGTCGGCGATGGCATCCTGCACGAGGATCCGATCGCCCGGATCGCCCCCGCAATCGTCCCAGCCGACGGCCACGTCCGAGAACTCCTCCCGGACGAGTTCGTATCCCCACTTCTGGAAAGCACCTTCGGTGAACTTCATGATGTTGCCCTTGTGTACCCAGTGGACACGTGGGCGGCCCCGATCCACGGCGTACTGCAGGGCGGCCCGCTGGAGGCGCTGTGACCCCGTCTTGGAGATGGGCTTGATGCCTATACCGGCGTCCTCGCGAATCTTCCAACCGAAGGCGTCCTCCAGCAGCTCCCTCAGCTTGAGGGCCTCGGGAGTCATGGCCTCAACTTCGAGGCCGGCGTAGATGTCCTCGGTGTTCTCCCGGAAGATGACCATGTCCACCAACTCAGGTTGCTTAACCGGCGACGGCACGCCCTGGAACCAGCGCACCGGCCGCAGGCAGACGTACAGGTCGAGGATCTGACGCAGGGCCACGTTCAGGCTTCGGAACCCGCCGCCGATAGGCGTAGTCAAGGGTCCCTTGATGCCGATCAGGTAGTCGGTGAAAGTCTCGACGGTCTCCTGGGGGAGCCAGTCTCCGGTCTCGTTGTAAGCCTTCTCGCCGGCAAGGACCTCCTTCCACTCCACGGTGTGGCCGTACTTCGCCGCCGCAGCGTCCAGCACATGGCGAGCTGCCGGCCAGATATCGACGCCGGTTCCGTCACCTTCGATGAACGGGATGACCGGGTTCTCGGGCACCTGCAGGGTGCCGTCCGCACCCATGGTGATCTTTGCTGCCATGGGCCCGACCCTACCGATTCCAGGCCCTGGAGAACCCGACGGAGGAAGCCCTTCAGGCTCGCTCGGCAGCCTCGACCGTATTGCGCAGCAACATGGCCACCGTGGTGGGTCCCACCCCTCCTAGACGCGGAGTGATCCACGAGGCGACTTCGCCTACCGAATCATCAACGTCGGCCAGCAACTTCTTGCCCTCCCAGGAGATGCCGCCGCTCACGACGACCGCACCGGGCCGGACCATCTCGGGCTGGACGAACGACGGAACGCCGAGGGCGGCCACCACGATGTCAGCCTCGCGGGTCAACTCGGCTAGGTCGGGCACAGCGGAGTGCACCACGGTGACCGCAGCGTTGGCACCTGGTGCCTTAGTGGTCAGTAGAAGCGACAGTGGCCTTCCCAGGGTCGGGCCACGACCGATGACCACCACGTGCTTTCCACTGATCTCGATGTCGTAGTGGACAAACAGGGCTTGGATGCCAGCCGGGGTACACGGCACCGGACCGTCCTCCTGCAGAACGAGGCGCCCAAGATTGGTCGGATGCAAGCCGTCGGCGTCCTTGGACGGATCCATGGCCGACAAGGCGGAGTTGAAGTCGAAGCCGTCGGCCACCGGATGCTGGATGATGTACGCGTGCACTGCAGGATCCTCGTTGAACTGGGCCACTGCCTCGTCCAACGCAGCAGGCGGGTCGTTGGCCGCTACCTGTAGGTGGTGGGAAGCCATGCCCACCATCTCGCAGGTCTCGTGCTTCTTGCGGACATAGCCCGCACTCGCCCCGTCTTCTCCGACAAGAATGGTGCCCAGACCTGGGGTAACTCCGTCAACCTTGAGGGCATCGACCCTGCTACGAACATCGTCGAGGACGGCCTCGGCGACCGGTCCTCCTGCGAGGAGTTGTGCACTCATGGAAAGGGACGCTACCCGGGCCCGGCTGAAGGGACGATGGGTTGGAGGCTCGGCTGGCAACACTGCTCAGTGCCGGAAGTGACGCTCCCCGGTGAACACCATGGCCATGCCCTGCTCGTCGGCCGCCGCGATGACCTCATCATCCCGCAGCGAACCACCCGGCTGGACCACCGCGATGACCCCTGCATCGGCCGCTGCGTCCAGGCCGTCACGAAAGGGGAAGAAACCGTCGCTGGCACACACTCCGCCAGCGGCCCGACCAGCGGCCTTGTCGGCGGCGATCCGTCCGGCGTCCCGACGGTTCTGCTGGCCGGCCCCGATGCCCACTGCCCGGCGGTCCCGAGCCAGCACGATGGTGTTGGAGTTCACGCGAGCGGCCACCCTCCAGGCGAAGACCAGATCGGCCCACTCGTCGGCTGTGGGTTCCCGATCGGTCACTACCCGCCACTGTGACGGCTCGCTGACCAGGCGATCAGCGGTCTGGACTAGGAGGCCCCCGTCGATGCTCCGCACATCGAGTTCTGGCCAGGTCGGTGCCTCGGCCTCGAGAATCCGGAGGTTGGCCTTCTGCTGGAGGTGGGTCAGGGCGTCGGCTTCATAGGCCGGGGCCACCACCACCTCGGTGAACACCTCCGATAGTGCCTCGGCCATAGCCATGGTGACTGGCTGGTTCACGGCCACGATGCCGCCGAACGCCGAGACCGGGTCACACTCATGGGCCGCCATGTAGGCCTCGGCGATGTCGGCACCCACAGCGGCCCCGCACGGGTTGGCGTGCTTGATAACCACGGCTGTCGGCTCGTCGGTGGTCGCACCGGGATCGCCGAGAGCGTGCACGAGACGCCAAGCCGCCTCAGTGTCGAACAGGTTTAGGTACGACATGACCTTGCCTCCGTGGACCACCACGGTGTCCCACCACCCCGAGGAGCCGACTGTGCGGTACCGGGCCCCGACCTGATGGGGGTTTTCGCCGTACCGGAGGTCCTGGACGCGGTCCAGCGCCAGGTGAATCGACGGCTTGAGCGGGTTGTCGTCCCCTTCAGGCGGGTCCTCGTCGTCGAACCACCCCACGATGTCAGCGTCGTAGGCCGCGGTGTGGGCGAAAGCCACCCGAGCCAGGCGCCGCCGCGTGGCATCCGACAGCGACCCGTCGGCCCTTAGCTCGGCAAGTAGTCCGTCGTAGTCGGCCGGGTCCACAACAACGCCGACGTGAGCGTGGTTCTTAGCCGCGGCCCGCACCATGGTCGGCCCCCCAATGTCAATCAGTTCGATATCGGGGCCCGATGAGAACGGGTAGAGGTTTCCCACCACCAGGTCGATAGGGATGATGCCCCGCTCCCGGAGATCGTGCACATGGTCGGGGTTGGACCGGTCAGCGAGGATGCCGCCGTGGACCATCGGATGGAGGGTCTTGACCCGGCCCCCCAGCATCTCCGGGGCCTTGGTGATATCGGCCACCTCGACCACCGGGATGCCCTCGTTAGCCAGCAGGGTCGCCGTGCCCCCACTGGATACCAGCTCCCAGCCCAACTCCACCAGGCCGCGGGCCAGGTCCACGATGCCCGCCTTGTCGTAGACCGACAACAGGGCTCGACGGGGGGTGGGGACGGTGACAGGGCTCACAAGGCGGCTCCTCCAGGGTTGGGTTGGAGTGGGATTACGCCATCCAGAACAGCCCACAGGGTGTCAACGTACAGGCGGCGTTCGACCACCTTGATGCGTTCGTGTAGGGATGTCTCGTCATCGTCGGGACGCACCACCACCTCCTCCTGAGCGAGGATCGGTCCCACGTCCACCTCGAGGGTGGCCTGATGCACCGTGCAGCCGGTTACGTCGACACCGGCGGCTAGTGCGTCGCGAACCCCGTGCCAACCAGGGAAGGCGGGGAGTAGCGCCGGATGGGTATTTAGCACCCGACCGGCGAAGCGGTCGTGGAAGGGCCGACTGAGGATGGTCCCGAACCCGGCCATGGCCACCAGCGTCACGCTCCGCTCGGACAGCCGGTCGGCCAGCAGGGCGGAGTAGCCGTCCCGATCGAAGTCGTCACCAAACGACGAACGGTGGACCACAATCGTCTCCACGTCGTGACCTGCAGCCCGCGACACCGCCGTGCAGGGTCGGTCCGAAACCACCAGGTCGACCGGCAGGCCAGCCTCAACCATGGCATCCAGGATCGAGCCGGTGCCTGAGACCAATACCGCCAGTGACATGGCGGCGACCGTACCAGCGGGTGTCGGAGACGATCCCGGCTCAGGAAGCCAGTTCGGCGACGATGTCGACCATGTGTTCTCCGGCCTCGGTCGGGTTCATACCCATCCGAACCCCGGCGTCGCGCAGTGCGTCCATCTTGGCCGCCGCGGTGCCTCTACCACCTGAGACGATGGCCCCTGCGTGGCCCATCTTCTTGCCGGCCGGTGCCGTGACACCGGCCACGTAGGCCGACACCGGCTTGGTCATGTGTTCGGCAATGAACTCGGCGGCCTCCTCCTCGGCCGACCCCCCGATCTCACCGATCATCATCACGGCCTTCGTTTCAGAATCAGCCTCGAAGGCACGCAGGCAGTCAATGAACGACGTGCCAGGGACGGGGTCACCGCCGATACCCACGCACGTGGTGCAACCGATGCCCTTCTGCTTGAGTTCGTACAGTGCTTGGTACGTCAGTGTGCCCGAGCGGCTCACGATGCCGACCGGACCACCGGGCAGAGCAATGTGGCCGGCAGTGATGCCGATGTTCGCCTGCCCGGGCGAGATGATCCCCGGGCAGTTGGGACCCAGTAACTGCACGCCGGGATGGTCACGCTTCAGGCGGTTGTAGAACTCAGCCTCGTCATGGGCTGGGACGCCCTCGGTGATGGCCACGATGAACTCCACACCGCCCTCGGCGGCCTCCAGCACGGCATCGCGTACACCTGGGGCCGGGATGAAGATGCACGACGCGGTAGCCCCGGTTTCGGCGACCGCCTCGGTAACCGAGGCGTACACGGGGATGCCGTCCACGTCGGTCCCCGCCTTGCGGGGATTGGTGCCGGCCACGACCTGCGTGCCGTAATCCCGGTTCAGCAGGCCGTAGTAGCGACCCTGGCTACCGGTAAGCCCCTGGTAGACGACTCTGGTGTCAGCATCGACAAAGATGCTCATTGGTCGCTCCCTTCCCGGCTGCTCGGTGTCGCTGTGCCCGCTAGTTCCACGGCCTGCCGGGCCGCCTCCAGCATGGTCGGCGCCATCTGCAGCTCATCGGACAGGTGGGGTTCGAGGATGGCCCGACCCTCGTCGGCGTTGGTGCCGTCCAGCCGGATGACGATCGGGGCGCCGATGTCGACTCGCTCTAAGGCACCCACGATGCCGTTGGCCACCTCCTCGCCCCGGGTGATCCCACCGAAGATGTTGATGAAGATGGACCGCACCGCCGGGTCGTTGTTGATGACCTCCAACGCCCCGGCCATGACGTCGGCGTTGGCGCCGCCACCGATGTCCAGGAAATTGGCCGGGCTGCCCCCCACCTGGTTGACCACGTCAACCGTCGACATGGCCAGGCCAGCGCCGTTGGCGATGACACCCACAGAACCATCCAGGCCCACGTACTGCAGGCCACGGGCGTGGGCCGCCATCTCCCGCTCGTCACGAGTCTGGGTCTCGTCGAAGACCGCGTAGTCCTCGTGTCGGAAGGTGGAGTTGCCGTCCAAGGTGACTTTGGCGTCCAGCACGTGCACCCGGCCCTCGGGGGTCAGGATCAACGGGTTGATCTCCACTAGGTCGGCGTCGCCCTCGACGTAGGCCGTGTACAACTGCTGGACGATGGCCACCGTGCCCTCCACGGCGGCCTCCGGCAAGGCTGCGGCAGCCACCCAGTCGCGGGCGGTGGCCTCGTCCAGGCCGTCCACGGGGTCGATCCAGACCTTGGCGATGGCATCGGGGTTCTCATCGGCCACCGTTTCGATTTCCACTCCGCCCTCGGCCGAGAGCATTCCGAGGTGCTTCTTGGCCGAGCGGTCCAGGGTGAACGAGGCGTAGTACTCCTCGGCGATGTCGGATGCCTTCTCGATCCACACCCGACCCACCACATGGCCGTTGATATCGAGGCCCAGGATGGCGTCGGCGCAGGTACGCACGTCGTCGACCGTGGCGGCGAACTTGACGCCGCCAGCCTTGCCACGCCCACCAGTATGGACCTGGGCCTTGACCATGACCGGCGTGCCTAGACGCTCAGCGGCAGCCACTGCCTCGTCGGCGGTAAAGGCCACTTCGCCGTCGGACACCGGCATTCCATAGTGGGCGAAGAACTGCTTGCCCTGATATTCGAACAGGTCCACCCAGTCGCCTCCCGACGATTCTGGTCGGCGTTCATCTGCCGACACCGACCCGTCGATCCTAGGCTTGGGCCTGAAAGTGCCACCCCAGTGGGGAAGTGTGACGTCCGCCGATGGTTCGGCCCGCGGTAGACCCCCGAGGAGACAGGAGCCGAGTGTGACCGTGGCCCGAGGACTACGACTCGACGTCAAGCGGGCGCTAGCAGTGGGCGTGGTGGGCCTGGCCGGGGCCGTGGGTGCCCTCGTTCTGGTACTGCAGCTGGCCGGATCGTCAGATGCCATCGACGTGCAGTTGGGAGACCCGGACTTCCGGGGTATCCACGCCGCCGACCTGGCCGCTGAGATCGCCAAACACGGACCGGTCCCCTTCCCTGACCTCGTGGGACACGACCTGCCCATCTGGGTGGCCCACCACGGCACCGACCCTTCCCTGGGATGGGTGGTGGTGTCGGCCCGGGTCCCTAACAGCACCGACTGCCTGGTCCAGTGGGATGGCGGTTCCGGCCACTTCGTGGACGGCTGTGACGCCACAACCGGCTGGCCGGGCGACGGGACAGGACTGGATGCCGTGTCCTGGACTGTGGTCGACGGTGAGCTCCGCATCGACGTGGCCCGATTCGGCGGCTGAGCCGGTATGAACCACTAATGACCGAGCGCCTCTACCTGCACGATGCCATGCTGCGGTCCTTCGAGGCTCAGGTGATGGCTGTCGACGACGACCGGATCGAGTTGGATCGGACGGCCTTCTACGCCACCAGCGGTGGCCAACCCCATGACACCGGCCACCTGGTGTGGGACACCGGTGCGGCCACGGTGACCGACGTGCGTACCGTGGACGGTCGGGTTCTGCACTCCCTGGCCGGGCCGATCCCCGAGGTGGGTACCACGGTGGCCGGCCAGGTCGACGACGAGCGGCGTTGGCAGATGATGCGAACTCACACGGCCATGCACGTCCTGTGCGGTGTGATGTGGCGCCAATGGAGGCGCGTGGTGACCGGTGGAAACATGGACGCCCTCTCGGGCCGCATGGACTTCGAGATTGACCAGCTCCCCGAGGGGTTCGGGGCTGAGGTCGAGGCCCTGTGTAATGCCGAGATCGCCGCGGACCGTCCCATCGAGGTGTCGTTCATTCCCCGGGGCGACGCTGTGTTGGACCGTGAGCTGATCCGCACCAAGGTCAGCCTGGTGCCCGAGTCGGTGCCCGAGATCCGGGTGGTGGACATCGTGGGCCTCGACCGGCAGGCCGACGGGGGGACCCACGTGTCATCCACTGGACAAGTGGGTCGCTTCGAGGTGGTCAAGACCGAGTCCAAGGGGAAGGGCTTCAAGCGGATCCGGTTCGTCCTCCACGACGCCTGAGGACCGGGGCCCGCATTCCGGACCCGACCCCGAAGTGAATCAGCCCAGGGTGACCGCCGTGAGGTCTCGGGCCACCACCACCTGACCCTCGTAGCCACCACTCCGGACATCGTCGATGAACGCCTGCTCGTCGGCGTCCGACATGGGTGGCGGGATCAGGTGGGTGAGCACCAAGGTGGGCACCGCCAAGTCTCGGGCCTGCCGGCCGATCTCCACGGTGTCGGCGTGGTAGTCGATGATGAACCGTCGGTGATCAGGTAGCAGCCGGATCTCGGAGAACCGCATCGCCTCGTAGACCAGCACGTCGGCGCCCACGGCGAGAGCGGCCATCTCGTCGCACACCAACGTGTCGCCCGAGATGACCACTACACCGTCGGGGGTCTCGATTCGGTAGCCGACTGCCGGGTGGACCGGTTCGTGTCGGACCTGACCGGCCGATACCCGGACGTCACCCAACCGCCACACCTCGGTGGGTGACGCCGGGTAGTTGAAGGGGATGACGTCCACCTCCAGGCGACGGTCACGTCCCTCGTGGGACGCCCGAACAGCCAGGTCCTCAGACCAGCGGTCGACCAGCCCCTCCACGAACCGGACGCACGGGCCCTCTGGGGCGACTACCGGCAAGGGCGGCAGGTCCCGCCCCCGGTCCATGACCCAGCGCGTCAGGAGCAGGTCATCGAGGCCCACGAGGTGGTCGGAGTGGTGGTGGGTCAGTAGAACGGCGTCCAGCCCACCCGGGTCGGTACCGGCTCCCAGCAGGCGCATGACCGTGCCCCGGCCAGCATCAACCTGGATGCAAACCGGTTCAGCTCCCGTGGACCCGTGGACCACCAGTACGCCTGGTCCGGCCCGGTCGGAGGTGGGAATAGGCGTACCCGTCCCGGTCACCGTCACCGT
>Ga0315316_10004532_pt1 | contig 10156 bp, 8 predicted proteins | sample M160m3416metaG_FD_203702 | JGI IMG/M metagenome (GOLD analysis project Ga0315316, IMG submission 203702) | Ammonia-oxidizing marine archaeal communities from Monterey Bay, California, United States - M1 60m 3416 | ecosystem: Environmental > Aquatic > Marine > Intertidal zone | place: USA... | reverse complement strand
AAGCAGTAGCGAATTTTGAATTCAGCAGACCTAAGAAAAAGTAAATATTTTTCTATACTAAAAAAGCCTCGATCTTTCGAGGCTTTTTTACAAGTTTCATCTTAAATCGGGTTACGATCCTCACGAAAATTCTTCTATTTTAAATTGACTGGAGGACAAATGAGAGTCAATTCATTCATAGGTATTAACATAATTACATTTATGTATGCTCATACTGTCGATATGCAGAAACTAAGATTGCGAAGTTCAATCAATTCTAAATGTGCAAATTTCTGGTTTCTTGAAAATAGAATGCCTGTATTTTGCTACAAGTCTATAGATTATATCGCGTATCGGTAGTGGAATAACCCAAAAAATAAAAAACCATATCCTCCAATACCACCTCAAGTAAAGTAAACACCGTATTGCCGCCGCAGATCTGATATAAGAACGACCATTCCTCAATAGGTAAACTGTATCAGATCTCTGTTGCCATTTGGGGAATGTATGAATTAGTTTTTGAGCATCATTCGATTTTATAGGCCTATATGCAATTTCAGAATCGGGTGCCAGTCTTGGGTCCATGAAGAATGCTAACTGGTGACATAGACCACAATCCCCATCCAGTAGCAGAAAATCTCTGTTAGAGTCTAGCATTTATATAGCAACTGGTTTTTACCATTTAATAGTTATAAAGTATTCTAAAATTCTTAATCCACCAAAGATTCCAAAAGCGATTAGAGTCTTTACAAAAAATTTAGTTTTGGTCTGCTCATTTTTGTCTGATATCAGTAACGTTTTTATACTCGTTATTAATTTTTCTTTATTTAACAATAGAATAATCAATATCAATAATTGATATAGAATCGCAGCTTTCAAAGCTCCTAAATGAACTCCAAAATATATGTCTTGAAGGATAACATTCACGAGAATGGTAGATGTGAATAAACAACCGATAATTCGAGTTCTTTTAATTAGAATTAAAAGTCCACCAATCAACTCAAAAACCCCTAAAGTAATAGCAAATGACTTTGAGTAGCCATAAAATGCCCACATCAATTCCATTCCAGTCATTTCAGATATAGTTTTATCAATTTCAACTACACTATCAAATTGAATTAGTTTCCCTCCACCATAAATCAACATCGCTATAACAACAATCCAGCTTATTGCGTTTTCAAATATTTCAATTTTGTCTGTTTTAGTTAAGACCATCTTTAAATATGCTTTTTATTTTATAATAACTGAAAGGCCAATAGCATCAATTTATCACAAAAGGATCTACAAGTGAATAATTGTGTTTGGTCATTAGCTTTTACCAATATATTTTGTTAAAAACTTTTCCATTTCTGTATAAAAATCAAACTGGTTTTCCTCATTATAAAACCCATGTCCTTCATCATCTTTTACCATGTATGGGACGTCAATACCGGCATTTTTTAATGCTTCAACTATTTGATCGGATTCTGCTTTCACGACTCTTGGATCATTTGCACCTTGAGCAATAAATAAAGGTGCTTTGATTTTATCGATGTGCAAAAGTGGTGATGCTGAAGCAAGTAGCTCTTTGTCTTCTTCAGGATGGCCGACCATTTCGTACATCATGCTTCGATATAATTCCCAGTAAGGGGGCATGCTTTCCATAAAAGTAAAAAGGCTTGATACTCCAACATAATCAACTCCACAAGCATAAAGATCTGGTGTAAAAGCAAGTCCTGCAAGTGTTGCATAGCCTCCGTAGGAAGCACCATAAATAGCTATTCGATCAGGATCTGCAATCCCTTCATCAATCAGCCAATTAACACCGTCAGATATATCGTCTTGCATGGACTTACCCCACTTTTTGAAGCTTTTTTCCCAAAAATCTCTTCCGTAACCAGTACTACCTCTAAAATTCATTTGAAATACGGCAAACCCTCTATTTGTTAAAAATTGAACTTCAGAATTATACCCCCAACTATCTCTGTGCCAAGGACCCCCATGCGGATTTACAACCACAGGTAAATTTTTTCCATTAGTTCCTTTGGGCAAAGACAGATATCCGTTAATGATTAGCCCATCTCTTGATTTATAATGAACAGGTTTCATTTCTGACATATCCTCTTCATTTAACCAGGGACTAACCTGTCCTAATTCTATCAATTTATTTTTATCTAAATCGTAATAGTAATATGTACCTCTAGATTTGTCGCTATATGTAACAACAACCGCTTTGGTCTCGTCCTCTGAAAAGCTTGTTATACCTACTTCATAACCTGGTAGCTTTTCTTCTAATTTCTGTTGCAGGCTCTCTCTTAGAGTATCAAAAAATACTATTTCGTTTTTAGCTACCGTATAACTAACTCCAGTTAAAACCTTCCTTTTCCTAGAATACATTAAACCGCTAACATCAACCTCATCATGTTCAAAAATCAATCTACCCTCTTTTGATTTATTTAAGTCAAATTCAAAGATAGCTGTTTTATCTCTTCCTCTGTTTGAAGCAACGTATAGATTTTTATCATCAAAAGTAAAAAATAAGGGCGCTACACTAACTTTGAAATCTGTTGTTAAAATAGGTTTAAATCCATCGGATTCTTTATCTCGATACAATAAACTAGTATTAACACCATCAGAGGTTATAGCTATCCTCAATTTTCCATCATGATCTGTCATCCACTCTGAAATATTCCCCGGATTTTCAGCTATCATATCCATTTTACCATCATTCACATTAATTCTATAGGGGTCATGAATTTGTGGATTTCGCTTATTGAGACCCATTATTATATGATTCGGGTCATCTTCTAGGTCATCAATGATTCTAGCTTGTACATTTTCAAAAGGCGTTAGGTCAATTTCATTTGACATATCAATATTTACTGCATAAAAATGCATATTTTCATTACCACCCTCATCTTTTATATACCCAATTCTGTTGTTGTTCAGCCAAGCAAACCAATATATACCTCTTTCTTGTGAAGATGTCAGCCGTACTTCTTTTTTGGTATTCATATCCATCACAAACACGTTCATTCTTGCTTTCCAAGGTTTCATGTAAGCAATGTGCTCTCCATTTGGTGAAATTTTGAATGAGGATTTTTCAGGATTACGAAAAAAATCCTGCATTGGGATTAAAGGTGCTTTGTCTTCCATTTGATTACTTCCTAAAAAATGATTGAAAAAATTAGATTATATAATAAAATCTTGATCAATAGCTTCACAACTTTTGTTCCACAACAGGTTTCTAGTGTTTCTATTGTCGTAAAGTTTTTCAAGGGCAAATTTTATTACCTCACCTTTCATAGCCATTTTCCCAGAACCTGGCCCATAAAAATCACCAGACATAGCATCAATATCTGCTATACATTTAATTATACCTATTGCACCATCTTCCATTGACTGGCCACCTTTCATAAATTGACCTGTCATCCATGCTCCCATACCGCCATCTTTTACTGTTGTATTTTGCAATTCTGTTATTGCCAGCCCAGGATGAGCAACTAAAGATTTAATACTTAAATTTTCAGCTTGAAATTTTTCATGCAGACATGCAGTAAATGCTGCATTAGCTAGTTTTGTCTGGGAATATCTTGCCCAGCGCCCTTGTGGTATTAAAGTTGAAAGGAACATATTCGAACCATTGCCTCCAAGGCTTCCCCCTCTCTTTTCAAAATATTTTCTTTCTAACTTTTTTGCTCCAAATCTGGCAATACTTGAATGGTTAACTATTCTTGCTTCACCTTTCTTTTCAGATGCCTGTTTAATTTTAGGCATCAATTCCTTTGTCAGCAAAAAATGAGATAAATGATTCGTTTGCATCTGGATATCAAAACCATCGACTGTTGCTTGATCTTTGAGAGCCATTACCCCTGCATTATTGCAAAGTACATCCAATCCATCCTTACATAAATCAGTAATTTTTCGTGCGGCTTTTCTAACTGATTCAAAACTTTGCAAATCACATTCTATATCGACAAAATTTTCTTTAGAACAAGAAGACTTCAATAAATCGTATGAAATTTTTGAGCGATCAGTCTTTCTATTTAATAGAAGGACTTGAGCGCCTTTTTCTGCGACTGTTTTAGCAGCGACAAAACCTGTGCCTGATGTTGTCCCAGTAATTGCAATAGTTTTTCCGACAAGCGATGGTATATTTTTTATTTCGTTATCGTAATGTAAACTTTTTAAATCGGGTTTTTTATATCCATTATTCATCTAATTTAAATCAATTTTATTCTAGTTGTATTCGGGAGGCTTGGTATAAATTTTTTTCGTATCAACCATTCATCTATTTTCAGTTACATATTCCAAACAAAAATCCCTACAAATGTAGGGATTAATTCTTTTGTTTTATATTGAGGTTGTAACTACCAGTCTTCGTCTCCCCAATCATCGTCTTCCTCAATTATGAAGCCATAACCTTCGGACTTAATATGTCGCTTTACTATTCTAGAAACATCCGAACGTCCTTCCATGCCCCACATCCAATCAATTAATGCTTTATACAATAAAGTACTATCTGTACTTATTTTAGCTACGTCACTACCCCAAACCTCTCTAACCGAACCTGCAGGCTCTTCAGTAGGTATATAAGGAGCAGGCATTTTAGTTCCAGGCATAACATCCTGTGGATTTACAAACCATTCTACTAGCCATTCTGGGCGAAGTCTTTCTTTGGTTAATACTAAGTTTGGTGCCCATGTTAAAGCGGCCTGCTTTGGTTTTTCCTCTCCATAAAAGTGACAATTATTACATGCTCCCATCTCAGCAATCCTATCTCCAGCTTTATATGAAGATGAGTTCATCGTAAAATTATGTGGATCTTCGTATTTCAAACTTTGCCCATCTTTATATTGAAAATAGGATATTATCTTATTCCACTCTTCATCGGTATAATCAAAACTCGGCATTCGAGCAGCTAGATGAGGCCTAACCATAGTGACATCTTTAAACCATTTTAATAACCATTGCGGTTGTGTTTTACGTCCCTGAGTATTTAATAATGGAGGGCTAAAACTTTGTACTAAGCTCATATCTTCCGCATTGGTCCCGTCAGCTACAACCTTTAACCATTCTGCTGTAGATGGCCATATTGCTCCACCTTCATCATCTAATTTGTGGCAACCCAAACAATTATTAGTATGAATGAACTGTTCTCCTTTAGCGATAGCTAGATAGGTTGGAGATTTTTCTGGAAGCTTCGATGGGGGTATTTCATCCTTGACTAAACCCATTATAAGGGTCACTAGAGATTCAATCTCTTTATGCTCTAACCCAAAATGTGGCATCCTTGACTTTTCCAATGGCCTTAACTCTTTTACGGTAACAGTTCCATCGTCATTAGGAATAAGGTCATACTTTTCAGGTTGATTTATTTTATTGTAAAACCAATCCCATTTAGTATGTGGGATTTTATCGTGCCAAAATCCAAAATCTAGCTTAGTGATAAGTTTACTTCCTTCATAATTAAGGGAAATTCCAATTGGTTTTTTATCTTCAAACCCTTGGATATTATGACATGAATAGCATCCATAATGGCCAATCAGATTTTCTCCAGAATAAAGAAGTTTTTCCTTTGTTGACATTTCTTTTAAAAGGCTTGTTACCTGAGTTGAAGAATTAAGCTGTGATAAAAAGTCAGAGGAAATTTCATTTAAAACTTCTTGATTCACTAAAGGTACGGGAGTTGAATCAAACTCATCGTTCTTGTTTAAAAGGAGGTAGCTAGCAATATCGCTTGCTTCTTGATCTGTTAAGCGCAAGTTTGGCATTTTGGTACCAGAATGATATGTGTAAGGATTTTTCAACCAATTAAACAGCCACGTTCTATCGGTCTTTGATCCTACTCCAATCAAATTAGGACCCTGCTCAAGTCTAAGATTTTGCAAGGATGGTTCGTAGTCAGGGTCAGGCTCGGGCTGTATTTGGTGACAGCCTAAACAACCAAGAGAGGAAACTAAAAGCTCGCCATTTGCAGGATCACCGCTGATTGAATTCTTTTTCATATCGTAATCTGAAGACTTTTCAAATAGATACTCTGTCATTGCGAGTGTTTCTTGTTCAGTCCGAATTAAGTCTTCGGGGCTGCTATTATTACCTTTTTTAAAGAAATGTGGCATCCAAGTGTTATGACGAAAGGCGCGAGGCTCCATTATCCAGCGATAGGTCCAATCCTTTGTAGTTTTTGATGCAACTTTATATAGGCTTGGGCCAGCTTTTGGGTATTCTTCGCCCCACCTATCCATGCTATGACAAGTGTAACACCCTGCCTTTTCAAATGTAGACATACCTAAACTGAGCTTCTCTGCACCCTTTATAGGCATATTGTCACTATGACATTTATAACATCCGGCTTCAGTGTATTGTGTAGGGAGCATTTTATTTCCCCAATAATGCAAAGCTTCCCAGTTATATTTTTCTTTCCAATCCTTTGCTTGCTCTTCATTTTTTGGCATGTGACCAGATGAGATAAAATCAGTACCTCTTCCACGACCAGCATGGCATGTCGTACATCCATATTCAGCTGAAGGATGAGGTGAGCTTCCCCCAACGAACTCTTCTAGTCTTGGATGAGTTGTATAGGGCTGCGGCGCATCTTCGTATCCTTTTTTGTCAATACCAACATGACAGGTAATACATCTATCAACTTTTGGCATACCCATATAAACAAGATCATCCTCAAGGTCATTAACAACGACTTGCTTTACTTCATAATATGGGTCAATAAAGTCAACAACTGGAACATCTCTAACGATATTAGCAATTTTATTTGCAAAGGACATTGCCTCAGGGTCTAGCTTAGAGAGCTGTCTTTCTAGTAGCTGCTTTTCGCCATCTATAATATAGAGAGCATCGTTAGTTTGCTTTATAAAGGAATTCATTACCTTTAGTTCATTTTGAAGGCTATCAACAAGAGATTGATTTTTCTCTGCAACTAAGAAGGCTTTATCTGCTTTCTTTTTAAGTTCGTCGTAGGCCTTGGTCGCCTTTGATACGTCACCATGCCCATAACGAGACTCTTCTAAAGCGTACTTTGCTGCATCTAGGTCAGCTTTGGCGAACTGAAAGTCTTGATTTGAAGCGTAAACATTACCATCAATCTCTGCAAGCTGTTGTTCAATACTTTTAACTTTTTCTGATTGGCTGAGTAGTTCGCTCTTTCTATCTTCTAAATTTGATAGAAGGGCTTGATATTCTGAATTGTCAGATAAAACTGTGCGCTGATCAGTAAGTTTTTTTCGAACGCTTTCAATTTCCATTTTTCTAAAATCAGACTGATACCTTTTCCAAGGCCTATTGTAATCGTCAGCAAAAGTCAATATCCAAAAAGCAGTTAAAAGCAAACTAGAAATGGCGAACCATTTGTTCAGCTTAAAAACGTTATAATATCTTTCTTCTTGTTTGATTGCCATATTAAAAAATTAGAAGTTGAAAAAGAATTCCGGCATTGAAATGATATATTTCAAATTAAAAAACCATCTAAGGTACATTTTAAGTGGAAGCAGAGCACCAAATATCATCAAAACAACGAAAATTGCATACCTTGTACTCCCCAATCTTTCATAAAAACTTTTAAGCGCCGTTTTAGCTAATAAGGGGGGTATTACAGCAAATGTAAGAAACATTATTAGCAAACCAGGTGCCTCTCTTAAAAGAATATTTGAGGGTAAACCCATGTTTAGCCATTTAATATAAAATATTTCAGATAAATTAACATTTGTCAAAGCTTCCAAGCGATGTGAGTCCCAGTATTCAAATGGACCAAAAAATCCCCAGTTAGGACCTCTTAGAAAAGTTCCTATAATCATCAAAACATTCCAAAGAACAAGCCAACCAAAAAGGTATATTGAAAGGGAAAGCATCCTGTTTTTGTAACTGTAATATCCTGATCCGTTTGGATCTGTGTCAATATAAGGGATAGCCATAAGTCCAATAATTATAAATGTAGGCAATACAACACCCGCATACCATGGATCGAAATAAACCAGCATTTCCTGCAGGCCTAAAAAGTACCATGGTGCCTTGGCTGGATTAGGAGATTCAGATGGATTTGCAGGCTCTTCTAAGGGTGCTGGTAGACCAATTGACCATATTAACATAAATGCTGAAAAGAGAATTAGAGAAATTAATTCTACATAAACAAGGTCTGGCCATACTAAAACTTTATCATTTGGAGCTTCATAATGCTCGTCAACAGGTTTGCCCTCATCAATAAGTTTATCATTTTTGTATGCTTGACTAAGACTTAACCAGGTAAAAAATATAAGAAGGATTATTAAGCCAGATATTGGAACGTTATCTGGTTTTAGAACAATCTTCTTGAAATTATCATCACCAAGACCAAAAATGAAAAAAGCGACAGTTACAGCAATCATAATTATCAGACCTTTTTTAGTCCAAAGCTTATGTATGCCTAATCTTTTATGAGCTTTGTAGAACCAATTTGTTGGAGGAAATACAAATGGAAATCCAACTAAAACCGCTGTAAATAAAATAGTGGGGTTTGATATATAATTAATTAATGATTTAAATGCATCCATAGATATTTATACAGGAGTTGAAATTCCCCCATCCTTTCTAATTCTCCAAAAGTGAACAGCCATAAATATCATAATAATAAATGGTAAACCTATACAATGGAGCACATAAAATCTTAGGAGGGTTGCTTCACCAAGAAATCTACCTCCGATTAAGCCAAAACGAGCATCGCTTGCTTTCGTAATAAAATTTATATCTCCAATGGCAAGCAAAGATGACCCAGGGCCTTCAGCGCCAAGAAACGGAGTTGCTCCTGCCATATTTGATCCAACCGCAATCGCCCAGATCGCAAGCTGATCCCATGGCAATAAATATCCAGTAAAACTTAGAAGAAGCGTAAGGACCAATAAGATTACACCAACAGACCAATTAAATTCTCTAGGAGGCTTATACGATCCAGTCATGAATACTCTAAACATATGTAGCCATACAGCAATCACCATTGCGTGAGCTCCCCACCTATGGATTTCTCTCATTATTCCAAAAGGTACTTGCTCTGTCAAATCCATAATATCGGTATAGGCATATTCAATGGTGGGGCGATAATAAAACATAAGGAGAATGCCTGATATAGTTAAGATAAGGAAGATAAAAAAAGATAATCCCCCCATACACCATGTAAATTTGAGTTTTACAGCATGCTTTGGAAGACGAACTGGGTGCAAATGAAGAAACACAGAATTTAAGACGATCATCATCCTCTGTCTTCTGGTTTTTGGCGTACCGCCACCGCGGAAGATAGACTTCCAAATCTGTCCTTCAGCTATTCTTTCAAATATATTTTTTTTATCGCTCATAGAATTATACCTTTAAAAAAGACTCTGGGTCATTCCATTGCCCTTTTTCTTGTTGATATTTTTGTGTTTTGTCAACAATTATCTGCCCATCGTCTGCTAGAGATATTTTGAATCTTTCAAGAGGTCTAGGTGCAGGTCCCTCAAAATGTATACCCGTCATTCGAAAACCGCTACCATGACAAGGACATTTAAATTTTTTAGCGGAAGGTTGCCAATTAGGAGTACAGCCTAGATGAGTACAAACAGTAGATAGTACATATATTCCCTCATCGTTCCTTACCATCCATACTCCATATTTTTCTTTCCACCTTAGGTCAACATCACCGACTGTATAATCATCAGGAAATCCTGCTCTGAAAGTTTGTACGGGCTCAAAGAGCACATTGGGGAAAAAGAACCTTAGCATCATAGTAAAAAAACCTCCAGTGGCCGCTACAAAAGCAACCCAACCAAGAGATAACCACGAAAAAAAGGTTCTTCGATTTACAGCGTTTTCTTTTTCCACTTTATTTAACGCTGCTGGTGGAGGGGTCTTAGGACTAATAGTCGAGGTCTTTTTCTTGTCTTTTTCGGGCATGAGCTTGTGTTTTCTTATTTAAATAACGAATTTGTTTAAAGCAATTCGCGCTGCTTCTCTTATCTTTAAATTTTCATCTTTGTCTTTTATATTACTTAATACAGCTTTTAGTTCCTGATTTTGAATGAAATGCGATACGCTTATTGCTACTAAAATTACCTGAACTTTTTCTTTTTCATCAATATTAGGAAATGAATTTAAATACTTTCTATCTAAGAGGTCTAATAAAATCGACCTCCCGCTTGAATCTTTTTGTTTTGCTAGCGCTATTGATGCATCCCAA
>Ga0315316_10004519_pt1 | contig 10169 bp, 9 predicted proteins | sample M160m3416metaG_FD_203702 | JGI IMG/M metagenome (GOLD analysis project Ga0315316, IMG submission 203702) | Ammonia-oxidizing marine archaeal communities from Monterey Bay, California, United States - M1 60m 3416 | ecosystem: Environmental > Aquatic > Marine > Intertidal zone | place: USA... | reverse complement strand
TGGGCGGATCTCCCTGGTTTGTTTCACCAGAGCCCGAGGTTTTTGTTCACTCTCTAGGTGAGTCCTGTAGCGCCCACGCCTTAATATGAACCGGAGTTACTGATTTGTTTCGGTAACTCTGCTTTTTTGTTTGGATTAAGGCCCGAGTCCTGTAGCGCCCACACACAAAACCCCAGGTCGGACGGCTAAACCAAGAATCTGAATACTCGCCAGGGGCACGCCAGTCCAAAGGCCAAACCCAGAATGTCACCAGGGTCTAGGGTTCGCATAAGATTTGGTGGACCTAACCAGCAACTTGCGAACCACTTGGAGGGATGCATTGGACCCACTTGTTGACGCCGACTGGGTTTCGGAAAATTTATCGGACCCCTCGTTAAGAATATTGGAGTGCTCGGTCGCTCTCACTCCGGGAAGCACCACACCTGCATCGATGCGCGACCAGTGGGCTGAGGGGCATATTCCGAATTCGGATTATGTTGACCTCATAGGGGATCTAAGCGACCCTCAAAGCGACCTACGCTTCACGATGCCGACACCAGACCGTTTCGCTAAAGCCATGGAGTCTCTAGGCGTTGGAGAGGGCACAAGAGTTGTCCTTTACGATCGACGGTTCACCATGTGGGCAACCCGCGTGTGGTGGATGTTGAAGGCCTTTGGTTTTGATGATTGCGCGGTTCTCGATGGAGGCTGGAAGTCGTGGGAATCAGGCGGCTTTCCCGTTGACACTGGCCCAGCGCCCTCTCGACCTGAAACCAAGTTTCAAAGTGCTCCCCGAGCGGGATATGTAGCTGATCTCACAAGGATGCAAGAAGCTTTAAATGATGAAACTTGTGTCATTAATGCATTATCCCCCGGTAATCATGACGGCAGCGAAGCAGATTACGGCCGCCCAGGGCACCTGCCGGGCGCCTCGAACGTTTATGCCTTACATCTTCTCGACCGGGACACCCAGTGCTACCTGCCTTTGGGTCAACTGAGAGCGCTCTTTGATGAGATGACTTCTGCAGATAAGCCGATCGTTACTTATTGCGGTGGCGGAATAGCAGCCACCTCAGATGCATTTGTGCTCAAGGCGCTGCTCGGCCATGACGATGTAGCGGTTTATGACGGTTCACTTAGTGAGTGGCTCCTTGACCCAAATCGGCCCCTTGAGGTTTAACTTGCCTACTCGTTCAGTGTTGTCGGCATTGGGGTTCGGTAGTTTCTGCTAGATGATTGAGCGCAGTCCTGCCTGTCGATCGGCACTTCGAGGCGGCAATGGAACGACTCCTCCAATTTGTTCACTCCGGTAACCAGCTCAGGCTCCCGATACCTTGGTAGGAAAGCCAACATTTCCCGACCACGAACCCAGGTAAGTCACTACATGACAGTTGAACATCACCCAAATGGAGTTAGTACCCGACCGGCGAAAGCGGATGATCAGTCTCGAGTCTTTGAGCTCATCGAGCAGCTAACTGGCGTAGCCGTTACCTCAGACTGGAAGGATGTGTACGAGTCGCATCTACGGTTAGAGCGAGGGGCTGTCGTTATTGCCGAAAATGATGATTCGATTTTGGGCGTAGCAACCGTGTCCTACAACATGACGATTCGGTATGGAGGCGAGTACTGCGAACTTGAAGAGCTGATAGTGGATGACGCGGCGAGGGGTCTGAACTTGGGAAGAATCCTTGTACAGCGAACTATTGACGATGCTCGAAGACGCGGTTGTGCTGAGATCGGCCTTTATCTGGTGCCGTCCACCGAAGGGAACCGCGGGTTCTACGAAAAACTCGGCTTTGAAGTCCTAGGAACAGAAATGCGTCAAATTCTGAAAGCGAATTGAGGGGCCAGTAAGCCTGGCATAGCAAGAAATAAACCGGTCCTCGAATGTCACCGTGTTCCACACGTCTGGCCACTCGACTGGCTACTTACACCACCGCTGGTCGACGAGACGAACGGAGTGTTTCTCAGTCCGGGTGCACCTCTGGGGCACCGCGAGGAGGTTCTTAGTTAGTTTGTTTTCATGATTCCAGGTCGTCGCGCTGTCTCAGATTCACTTTCCGAGAAGTATTACCGAGAGGGTTGGTGGCGAAACGAGACATTCCTTGATGACTTTTTAGAAAAAGCTGCTCAGGATCCAGAAAGACCAGCTTTGGTCAGCTACGTGTCTGGGCAAGATAGCCCTAGTCGACACACTTATGGGGAACTTGAACTTCTGAGTAGACGCTGCGCCGCCGCGTTAATCGAGTTAGGAGTCGAGCCGGGCGAAACGGTATCTGTCCAGTTGCCGAACACTTGGGAGTTTCCAGCTGTCGCAATTGGAATAATGCGAGCAGGGGCAATCGTTAACACCTTGGTCCCAATCTTTCGGTCGCGCGAACTTGAATTCATCCTGGGACGCACAAAAAGTAGAATTTTGATCGCACCAAACCTCTATCGCGGATTTGATTATGGATCCATGGCTCTTCAGCTTCGTGAAAGCGTGCCAACACTTGAACATGTTGTCCTTTTGGGATCCGAGCGTGCAGATGCGGTTAGCTTCGACAAGCGGTTTATCGGTCGTAGTTGGGAAGAAGACCCGAACCTCATATCGGAACTTGCACAACGTTTGCCGAGCGCTGATGACATAGTCGCAATTCAATTCACGTCAGGCACGACTGGTGAACCCAAAGGCGTTTTGCACTCGTACAACACGGTTTTCTCTGGAGCTCAGGTCATCGACAAAATATATGGACTCGAACCCAAGGACGTTTGTTTCATGGCTTCGACACTGGCCCATCAGACAGGATTCTGTTATGGGATGGTGAAGCCCTTGTCGATGGGCATGAAAGTCGTCTATCAAGATGTTTGGGATCCAGACCAAATGCTTGATGCTGTCGAGACAGAACAAATTGTTTGGACTGTGTCGGCCACTGCATTTGCCATGGATATGGTTGCGGCGCAGCGCCGACGTAGCCGAGACCTTTCATCTTTCAAATATTTCATCTGTGGGGGCGCAGCCATTCCCCCCAAAGTTGTCGAAGAAGCAGCAGAGGTCTTGGGTGCAGAGCTAATAGCTGTGTGGGGGATGACCGAGAACATGGTGGTAACGACTACTCGGCCAGGGGACACAGTTGAATTGGTTTCCAATTCAGATGGCACACCCATCGAGTGGATGGAAATTCGTGTCATCACCGAAAAAGGAACGTATGCATCGGCTGGTGAGGAGGGAAGCCTTCAGACTCGCGGCTCTAGCCAGGCTTTGGGATATTTCCACCGAGAGGATCTCTATGCTGCCGCCAATCCTGAGGAGGATTGGTTTGATACGGGAGATGTAGCCCGGCTTCGTCCCGACGGAGGGATTCGAATAGTTGGACGGACCAAAGACATCGTGATCCGTGGTGGTGAAAATATTCCGGTTTCTGAGATTGAGAGCCTTATCTTGAGGCACCCGTTGGTTGATGAGGTTGCGATTATCGGTGTTCCCGATGAGCGTCTTGGTGAACGAGCGTGTGCGGTTGTGAGCTCGTCGTCGACTGGGTTAAATCTGTCTGATTTAACCGACTTTCTCGAAGAATTAGGAACAGCGAAACAGTTTTGGCCAGAAGAACTGGCTCTTATGTCTGAAATGCCCAGAACCCCGTCAGGCAAAATTCAAAAGTTTAAATTGCGCGAATATCTGGATGGTTCTGCGACAACTTGACACTGCAGATTGGTTCTATTTGGAGCACCTTTGCTCAAAGCTGCTGAGAGAGATGGACGGGCTCCCTTATGATTTTTCGCAAGACAATCGACAAAAGGCCGCCCCGAAGGGCGGCCTTCCTAGCCATCTCTTTAGACCATCCGGCTAATCATTCGGTCCGCAATGGTGGTACCTATTCTCTGTGACGTTGAGACGAAGCCAGAATCAGACCACGCCGCTTCCGAAGCAGCGAAATAAGAGTCCACAGCATCGCAATAAAACAGGTTGGCATATGCGCCCGTGTTTTCGCCTGCTGCAATCATCTGAACCGTTCGGGCACCGTTAACACCCGCAGGGAGGTAGATCCGCTCAAAGTGTTGGGCGATCTCCGCCAATGCTTCATCTGAGTGATCGGTAACGGTTGCGATGACCGCAATTGCAAACGAGCCATCACAGGTTCCCACTTCATTTCGGACCTTAGACATACCGAATTGGACGCCGACCTGATTGTTAGCCGCTATGTAGGCCTGAATCTCTGGATCACCGAATATTGCTGCACGACCCGCGAAACATGCATCTGTTGACTCCCACATCGACGTGACTGTTATCGCCCCAACCCCTTGACCGGTGAGCGCGATCGACACGCCCGTCCTGCTTGAGCCCTGCTCTCCGTATTTGCGTTCGGCTAGATCCTTCGCTGCGGCCATATCCGCGCCTGGGTCTTGCATCAACGTTGCAAACGCCATATAAGTCATAATTTCCACCTTTAGTTTTGATTCAGATGGGGACTTTAGCCCACTCGCCCGAGAACTAAACAAAGGTTCAAGTAAGGGAAAGGATCTGGTAACTACGGCCCGCCGGGCAGCGATTCGCATGGTTCACCATCGCCGTCTCCATCAAGCTTTGCTACGTCTCCGTAGTAGGGGAAGTAGGTGTCGAACCAGGCTTTAGCTTCGGCATAGGTAGAGAAACCGGTGGCACCTGAACAGTTTCGAGTGTTACCCGGATTCGCCGGAATAGTTTTTGTTGTCGTTGGCACAGTTGTTGTTGTTGTCGTTGTTGTGCTGCTGGTAGTGGCTGGTGCTGCTGGAGGAGTCCATGTTGAAGCTGGCTCTGAATCACAGGTGTTCAACATGGAGGTGAGCGCGGCTAGTTCTGATGTGGTCACGGTGAGTTCCCACCGGGTTTTGATGGTTGCCCACGTGTGGGCGTACACGCACCAGTAGCTGGTGTCACTTGGTTTCCAACTTTCGGGGCCGCGCGAGCCTTTGGATCGGTTCGCTGATGCAGTGACCGCGATGAGGTGTTTCGGGTCAGACAGGTCGTTGTAATAGTTACGTTTAGTAGCCGACGACCAGGCCCATCCGCCTGAGGCGTGCGCGTTTGCTAGGGGCACGAAGTGGTCAATGTCGAGACTGCTGGGATTGGTGACCCAGGTACCGGTGAATGCTCCGTACCAGCGACCTCCAGTTACGGTGCAGTCTGACGAACTGACTTGTGTTTGGTCGACTGATTCTGTTTTGAGGACCTCGTGGCGGGCGTTCATGCAGTCGCCATCAGCGTCGGACCAGCCTGAACCCCAGTCGTCGCGGTCATAAGAAACCGGCGCTGAACTATTACTGACAATCAACCCTTCGAGGAGTTCTTCATCCCAGCCGTCATTTGATGAAATGGCAGTTGTTGTCGTGCTGGTCGTGCTGGTCGTGGTGGTGCTTGTTGTCGTGCCCGGAGCCGGTTGACGCAGCGTCGTAGTGGTTGCTGGCGCAGTGGTGGTGGTACTCGCAGCCGCTTGACTAACAGAGCTAGTCGCAGACTTCTGAGATGCCGTTGATCTGCTTGTCGATCTACTTGTCGTGGCCGTTGCACCAGAAGCACTTTTGCCATTTGATTGTCGGGGCGTTGTTTCGGACTTAGCCGTGTCATCTGATTCAGTAGCAGTCGCTTGACTGTCGGCAGTAAGGGAAGTCTCAGCCGAAGCAGCTTTTTGTGATGGAGCGGTTTCGCTTTGAGCTAGTGGATCCTCAACAGATACCTGACAACCTGAGCCGAAGACCACCAACGCGGCAAACAAGATCAACCACCGACGTCTTGCCTGCTGTCCCACGGAAGAGATCGTATCGGAGGCTTTGGTTCTGAATTGAAGCAAAGGTCGCCTCAGGGACCTTCGACAACGAACTGCCCTATGTGCGGTCTTTTGTCGTTTGTCGACCGTTCATTTGCAGTTCACATAAGAGAGCTACGCTCGGTATCCACGTAATAGGAACGGAGAAAAAAGATGCAGTTTATGGTGGAATATCAAATCACCTCCGAGAACAGAGATGAAGTCCAAGCCCTGTTCAAAGAAACAGGCGGTATGCCTCCTGAAGGCGCGACAATGACTGGTCGTTGGCACATGGCAGCCGGTTCAAGGGGTTACATCCTTTGCGAAAGCGACGACGCAGTCGCGATAGGCAAATGGTTCCAAGACTGGACTCACCTAATGACCTTCCAAGCTCACCTGGTGTATGGCGACGAAGAAGTAGCGCAAGTAATCGGCTAATCCTCGTAGAGCTAAATGCCGCGACAAGGGCCGCCCTTCGGGGCGGTCTTTTGTCGTTTTAAGCCACGTTAATTTCGGGTTTTGTCTGTCTTTGTTTGCGATTGCTGTGGGGCCTAGACCGTTAGTTCAGCAACGTCATCACCTCGCTGCTGAAGCGCTCCACACGCTCCAACATCTGGGTCAAGTCGTTTGAGGTGACGTTAACGATCATGGTTGAAACGCCAGCCGCCTCGAGTTGAGTAATGTCCTCAGCTCGTTCTTCGGGGGAGCCCGTGAACAAAAGTCGACCGCCGTCAATGTGGGTCTGAGTCTCCTCGTTGTGAAACGCGCAGTTGTACGCGAGCCCGATCGAGCTGGGGTCGCGGTCGAGACGTTCTGCTTCAGCGAACAATTTGTCACGGCGAGCAACGAATGTTTTGATCGTGTCCATCCGGAACTTTGGATTGGAGCCGAACGGGTACCAAGTATCACCAAGGGCGGCAGTGCGGCGGATAGCTGGCATGCTTTCCCCTCCGATCCAAATAGGTGGATGAGGTTGCTGGACGGGCTTTGGGTCAGCGGCTACGTCGGTGAAATCGATGAACTCTCCGTGGAAGCTGGCTCGACCCTTCGTCCATAATTCCTTCATGACCTGGATGTACTCGTCAGTGACACGTCCACGGGCATCAAAGTCAGTGATGTTCAGTGCTTCGAACTCCTCGCGCATCCACCCGGCGCCGCATCCGACGGTGACGCGACCCCCTGACAACTGATCGGTGGTCGCTAACGACTTCGCCATAAAGAGAGGGTTGCGGTGGGGAACCACAATCACTGACGTCAACAACCTCACGCTGCTAGTCACAGCGCTAAGCCAAGCCAAAAGGGTGAACTGTTCCATGCAGTCAGTGCTCCCGTCAGCGGTCCACGCGAATTCGCCATCTTCGCTGTAGGGATAGTTCGCTCCGATGCTTGAAGGCACCACGATGTGATCGGCGACCGTGATGGTGTCGTAGCCGAAACGTTCCGCAGCCTCAGCGATTGTCCGAATGTCCTGTGGGTTCGAAAGCGGACCACGAAATGGTGCACTAAATCCGAATTTCATTGGTGTCTCCTAAGCGATCGACGCACAAACAAAAACTATCGGATCCATCGCCCTGATCTAGTTGCAGCGCTGCTGATAGGTCTGACTTCAAGTAACTGACTTTCTTGAGCGCTAGGACTTTTATGGAAGAAAGAGTTGACAGGTCTGCGTTCTAGAGGAAATTCTCTCGATGTGCTTATTCCAAAAAGCTTCAGATCCTTGTCGCCTGGCCGCAAAAGTCCTTTGACGCTAGTGGCGTCGTCGGTGCTTATTTTACTGTTGTTCGTATCCGCTGCATGTGGCGGCGGAACATCGACAGCAGAATCAAGCGATCCAAATAATAAAATCTCGGCTTCGTCTGAGGAAACTCCCGACTCCTTAGAAATAGCCCCGAAAGAAGAGGCCTCGGATCAAAACACAGATGAAGAAAGTTCATCTGAGCTTGAACTGAGTCTCCCATCGCTGGGTGGCGACGGTAACGCTAACGGTGACTCATGGACTGTCTTGATTTACATCATGGGTGACACAGACCTAGAAGCCGCAGCCCTTTATGACCTTTTGGAATTGGAAGATGCTGCGCTCGACGAAAACACAAACGTTGTCGTATTAGTTGATCGATCGGACCGCACCGATGAAGAAAGTGGTTACTCCGGAGGCGACGTCTTAGGCCTAGGAAACTTTTCGGACTCAAGACTGCTGACGTTTACGGACGACGGATTGGACTTTGTGGCGGAAACGGGCGAGTTGAATTTCGGCGACCCTTTGGTGCTCGCAAGTTTAATAAAGACAGGCCTTGAAACATTTCCGGCCGATAAAACCGCTCTTTTCCTTTGGGATCACGGAGCTGGCTGGCCTGGGATGGGACCCGACGAAACCGACGGGTACGACATCTTAACGTTACGTGAAATGCGTGACGGGATTGAAGCCGGTCTCGAAGCAGCTGGCGTTGAAAGGTTCGACCTGATCGGAATGGATGCCTGTTTGATGGCCTCCTATGAAGTAGCTCACGCTGTCAACGGACTAACCGATTACCTGTTGGCCTCCGAAGAACTTGAGCCAGGCCACGGCTGGGATTACCGATCTCTCTCAATATTGTCTACTCAAGCGGAGGTAGAGCCGCTGGAGCTCGGTATGACAATCGCAGATGGCTTCGAAAGTCAGGCCAAAGAATGGGGAACAGCTTCGAATATCACCCTGTCCCTGTTAGATATGGCCCATTTCGATGACTTCACGGATGTTTTCAGAGACATTTTGGATGATGCAAAAGACGAAATTGATCTGATTGGTGCAGAAGTCCGAAATGCAAGTACGAAGGTTCCGGCATACGGGAAAATGCCTGACCCAAAGAAATCGACACATCACATTGATTTAGGGGCATTCGTAGCCGAGTGGTATGACTGGAACCCTGAGCTACTAGTTCAATTCGAAGAATCTTTAGAGAAGCTAGTGGCCTATGAGATTGCGGGGCCATCGAACCAGGGAAGTACCGGCCTTTCGATCTACTTCCCGGCCGAATCGTCCTACGTAGATCCGAACTATTTCAGTTTGACCGCGCAAAGTGATGTTGGTCCCACGGATTGGTTCACCTTTCTTGATGCGTACCTGACAGCTGGCAAACAGATTCAAATAGCGAGCTATCCAACGATTGATCAAGAGTCGGTCGAAGATGATTTCGATAGCGAAACTTCCGCAGACATCATGATCAACGGGTTTCTGGAACCGGGAACTTATGACAACGTAGCCGAAGTCGTAATGTATTACGGAGTAGTAGACCCAGCGGACGACACCCTGTACTACATCGGCGAAGAATACGGCGACTTTGATGCAGAAACTGGAGAATTCTGGGCTGTATATGACTTTTCGATTCTTTCAATTAGTGACGGCGAAGACGAAATTTTCGCTTACGCCGATCTGTGGTGGGAATACGATGAAGAAACAAATGAGGATCTGCTTTTCATTGACGTGCCCTTAACGTACGTCCCGCCTGAAGAAGTAGACACCGACGATCCACCCTACGATCTAGTTCTGTCGCTAGGCGTCAGCTTTGGTGCAGGAGAAGGCGAAATCTTTAGCGAAATCTTTTACGAGGTCGATGAATACGGGCAATGGAGTGAGGCGACGCTTGACCCAGACGGATACATCAATCCTTTAGTCCAAATGTGGGATGAGGAAGATCAAGATGTCTACTGGGTCGACTCAAGTGTCGACACCTGGCTATGGGCGGATCCTGCCGTCTTGCAGTACCAGTTCTCAGCATTGCCCTCTGGAACTCTTGTCAATGTCGATATAGAAGTCTTGGATTTCGGTGGCAACTCAGATTGGACATCATTGAGTTTGTTCTCCCCGTAAGCGTGGGGAGATCTTTTCCCGTTTGGTTTATGATCCCGTCACAATTATTTAACGATTACAACAGAAGGTGGAACAGTGACACGCGTAATTCAACGAGGAAAGTACACGGCCCAAGGCTGGCAGGGAGTTATGGATTCAAGCTTCGCAGCTCGAGAGGCGGCAGTACGCGACACTGTCGCAGCACAAGGCGGGACGCTTGAAGCGATGTACTTTAACTCAACGGGTAGCGATTGGGATTGGATGATCATCGTCGACGGAGTCTCCACAAACATTCAAGGTAAAGCCCAAATTCTTGCTAGCGGCTCATACGAATCTGTTGTTATTGAAGAAATCGTTACTGCTGCCGAAGCAGATGGCACGGACGACTCGGTTCACCATAAAACTGCTTGACAGAGAACGAAACTCTCGACACAGGCCGCCCTTCGGGGCGGCCCTTTTGTCGTTTGAACTACCATTGAGCCTCAATTGACTTATTTCTAAAGGTGGATTTTTTTATGACTTACGTGATGACGGCTATCGGAGACGGCGATTCAAGCATGCTTGGGCAACTGCGCGATGTCACTGCACCCATGATGACGGCA
>Ga0315316_10004517_pt1 | contig 10170 bp, 3 predicted proteins | sample M160m3416metaG_FD_203702 | JGI IMG/M metagenome (GOLD analysis project Ga0315316, IMG submission 203702) | Ammonia-oxidizing marine archaeal communities from Monterey Bay, California, United States - M1 60m 3416 | ecosystem: Environmental > Aquatic > Marine > Intertidal zone | place: USA... | reverse complement strand
GCAGCAATTGCCTTCCCATCTTTGGCCAATAAGGAAAGACCCCGACCTGCTTTGAGGTCTTTCAACAAGTCAGCAGAAATCTCAATGCCCTCTTGAAGTAACCAATCTTTACGACCAAAGAGTACTCTCTTTCCACGATGTGTACCCTCTACACCAGCATCTCCATCTTGGAGTGACTTCACGTTTTCACTCCCTTCTGATTCTGCCTCTTTCAAAATGACTGCAGCATATGGGTGGTTAGAACGTTGTTCAAGACCGGCGGCTAATTTGAGCACAGATGATCGTTTCTGGCCCTTTAGAAGAATAATCTCATCAAGGCGGGGGTGACCACTTGTCAGAGTACCTGTCTTATCCAGTAAAGCAAGGTCAATTCTAGCAGCCGCCTCCAAAGCATCGCCTCCTCTAGCGACCACTCCTGAGAGTGATGCTGTTGAAAGAGCTGCAGCATGTGGGACCGGGGCTGCTAGCAATAGAGAACAAGGACAGGCGACAACCCACAATAACAATGTCATTCGCAAATTACCAGTCATCAATCCAATGAGTGGAGCTCCAACTAGAACAAGAGGGACCCACCATCGTGAAAACGACTCAAGTGTAGCTTGTACACGGGGGGGACGATCCCTGAATGTGCGTACTTCATCAATTAATCCAGATAATCTGGTTGATATTCCAATTGCTGTAGCTTCTACGACAATGGGGCCACGATCTAGGACCAATCCAGCATGTACATCATCACCTTCCGCCACACGTACAGGAATACTTTCACCAGTTAGTGGTGCTCGATTCAAAGAACCAATACCTTCGATGACAATCCCGTCTACTGGAACAATTTCGCCGCTTCTAATTTCAATCCTGTCACCTTCTTCAAGAAGGGCGATTGGAATCATCGTGTCATCTTCGTCCGCACAATCAGAAACTACGTTTGGTTTGAGGCTTAACTGGTTTGATATCATCACTGAAATACTGGTGATTTTCTTCTGTTGTGATATCACTCGACGTGCTCGACGTGGGATTCGATCAAGACCACCCTGCATCGCTTGCCTTGCTTTCATTAAGGCAGACTCCTCCATATGCGCTGCAATTGCCACAAGAATTGAAACAATCAAAGCCTCGGACCAGTGATTGTCAAGGAAGGCACCCACAACAGCAAGCGAAGTGAGTAATTGGAATCCTAATTCTTTATTCTTAATACCGCCCCAAGCATCGAGAAACATTCTCCAACCTGAAAAGGAAACACCTAGCAATGTCAATGACATTACAGTTGTATTACCCATCCCTGGTATGATTAGAATCGCAATTAAAATGAGTACTGCAGGAATACTAGATACCAAACGCCATTGTCCTGAATCCAATCGCTGATTTTGCACCTCCTTGAGTACTGCTTTCGAACCCAAAATTCGTTCCAATCCGTTATCCAATTCGGTAGTGACATCATATCCAATATTTGGGACTATTTGCACCTCCACCGCTCCGTCCTCAAATCGAACGTCGAGAATTGCAGGGACATGCGTCAATAATTGCCTTAATTCAGTTCTACTGACATTATTTTTCTCCGCAAGAATTGTGGCCGTTACACCCTGAATTCGTTGCCATGAAATATTGGGCTCATGCCCAAGACTACTGAGAAGTGATGATACTCTAGATATATGACCCACGCCTAAATCAATGGATAATGAGAACGTCCCCATGGTCGCAGATACACTTACATTACTAACTCCAGGTAATCGTAATGTCGCTCGTTTTGCTTTAACAGCACAATCTGGACAATCCATACCTTTGATTGGCCATTCAAATAAATGAACTCCATCAATTTCAATTGATAGGTCCTCAACGACATGTGATTGCGAAGATTCGGGAGGATCTGGAGCATCCAAGCGTGGTTTAAGACGATCTTTGACCGCATCAACTTGTTCTGAAATGCCTTTCGTTAAACGAGAAAAACGTTCACCCAAAGCAACGTTTTGTGAATCGGTCATTGCCTCTGGAGAAGATTCAGCGGGAGTAGAAACCTCATCATCATCCTCTACGAGGATGAAATCTTCCGAATCGTCCATGAGGACGCGAGAGGTGGGGGGCGTTTGAACTTCGCTATTGTGAAATGCTGGTTACAATGCTTGTCGAATTTTCCAATTGAGAAATCGATTTTTCAATTGGTGCAGGGGGCAGGATTCGAACCTGCGAAGCGCTTGACAGCGGATCTTGAGTCCGCCCCCTTTGACCACTCGGGAACCCCTGCGAGGAACCGCCGACAGATTTCTTGGTGTTCATTCTTCCTCTTCATCTACATCCTCCAACCCAGGAGGAATTGGTGGAGGAGTTTCATCAGGGAACTCATCAGGAGGTTCTGGCCAATCCCCCTCATCACCTTCCCACTCTTCAATATCTTCTTCTTCACGGAGCCAAAGCAAAGCAACTCCAAAACCCAGTGCCGTACAAACGAGAATGAGTAAACTGACTACTAAAGGCCCATCTCCAAAGACGCGCTCAAACCACCCCAATCCTGCACCTTCCTCACGAATTGGCGGGACATCGATTGGTAAACGTGAATCCTCATCCCCATTGAGAACAATGTAAATTTCTAAATCACCCACCCTCCAAGCTTCAAATTGAAAACTCACCAACGTGGCTTGACGTGGGTCTAGAGAAACATTTTGGCTATTCAAATCAATGATCTGAAGGCTAGGATTTGTTCTTGATTCCCATGCCCAAAGCCCAACTGTGAGATTGCCTTCTAAATTCCCAGAATTACTAATCCGAACATCGACCCGAATTGTTTGACCCACTTCAGGAGCTGGCGGGTATATCCAAATCGAAAGTAATTCAGGGGTGAAGTGCATCACTTCTAAGGCAGGAACCCGAGGTGAATCAAGTGTCCCCGGGCCACTCAAAGTATTTCCCGCTAAATCTTGTCCCTCTACCCAAACAAGCAGTAAGTCACCTGGTTCCATTTCGTATATTGGAGTGAAGTCCGCATAAGTCGAATAGACCCATGATGTCCCTGAATGCACCCCTAAATCCAAGTCAAGGTTATCCTCTGAACCTACAATATCAACACCATCACGGCGATATTTCCAATGTAATTCAAGAATCTGTTCACCCATGCCACCCTCATCCTCAACAGAAAAAGCAACCAATTGATTGGCGAGAGTGTCTGATCTGAGTTGGACTAAACTCGTTGTTTGGAACTCTATTCTTGGAGCCACATTATCAATCGCTACTTCGTAAATCATATCTGGTAAGCTGGAATTTATAATACTCTTATTCGCCAATCCAAATTGTATCATATGAAGCGGGCCCGGCCAATCCCCAATATCGAAATTTATCGTGGCATTGAAACCATATCCATCTGATGCATGAAGAGAATTGTAAGGATATGAACCGCCTTCAATCATCACTTCAATATCAATGGAAGTTGGGAATTCAATGGCAAGAGGTGTGTTGACTTCCCTGTGTACAATCGTGGCATTCAGCGACATTGAATCACCGGGTTGCAGATTAAGTCTATTCTCGTATGCAGGCATCGAAGGTGAAGTCAAATCTAGTACCTCATCAACGTTCCACATCAATCGATTATCCAAAGCCCAAGCAAGATGTTCGAGATTAATGGCACCACTTGAAACCAATTCACCATCCTCAATCATTCTTAGGGAGGGAGCCCATGCACCTTCCTGCCAAGCCTCAGGTGCATGGAAATCAATGGCGAAGTGGATGTCAACACGATAAGCATCGTCTCCAAGATTTTCAGTCACTATATTCAAAGGAACAATTGAACTATATTCAGGTGTAATTAATTGGTCTTGAAGAGGGTAATATCGAATGATACCTTCCCCATCCCCTGCAATATCCAATTCGATCAAATCGATCGATTCAATGCCGTTTCCATCTTGGAAAGTGAAGGTGAAAATATGCTCAATTCCTTGGAGTATTGACATGTCTTCATGCCGATTCAATGTAATGGAAGGTAGTGACACTTGGGTGGGTTGCTGCGTTTCGATCATCATGGTCGCCATGTCAGTATCAAATCCTGGGCTACCCGATCCCGAAAATGCGTATCCAGCAAAATCGCCACCTTCAATGAAACATGAGATACGATCACCATCTGCCATTCCTGCAATGCTTACAGCGGGGAAATCTACGCGGATTGTGCCTCGTGGTGCCCCGCCAAGAAATTGTAAAGATTCACCATATTCGCCCTCATCAGGGATTCCATCTTGATCAAGGTCATCATAGGTTTCAAACCAACATCGTAGATTTACAAAGGATTCCAGTAGTTCATCATCATGAACTTCTACCCAAAAAGGAATGGTTCGATCTGGGGACAGAATATTGCCGTCTGCCAATTGTCCACCTTCTGGAGTATAAATCATCAACGGGCCAAGTGCTGGAGATTGCGAATCAATCCTGATATCGACTGATAGAGAGCCTCCCGATGCATCCTCAGCCCCTAGAGTAGAAGTGCCTGATGGGCCAATTTGTAAAATCCATGGTGAAATAGTGGCATTTCCAGGCCCGTCTGGCAGAGTTATACTAGCTGTAAAACTACCACCTACGCCACTTGTTCCAATGGATTGAATCGTTCCATTAATACTGTCAAGTTCCAAAGCCACCCGATAAGCATCTGCAGAAGGGTGCTGATTGGCTTGACCTTCAAATCGCAATATTCCCGTGACCTCAATGTTCGAAGTCGCTTTCACGTGAAGGGGATATCTTGCATCCCACGTATTTGAAAGGAGTCTGGATTGTTCATCCCGAACGTCCCACGATATGACTTCTAGATCGTTTTCCATCGCCTGATGATTCGAACCGCCAATCATTGCATGTCCTGGACCAAGAGTAAATCCATTGAATTCAATGGCTTCAGCCAATACCCGAATCCAATCTTGATCATCAAAGGCCCATTTTGTGCGGAAATTCCACTCTATCTGAAATGTTTCTATTTCAACCGGGACCACGTTAATTGATTGAAGAGAAAATTGTTCAGAACCGAACAACTGTGTGGCAACCGGTGATGTAGAGAGGTTGTTGATATGTGCTTCAATATCAAGGCCTTCACTTGTCTGCATTCGCAATATCGCTGCATCCAACAAGTCTCGATTGAAAAGATGGGTGTGTTCAGTCACAATTGTCACATTTTGATCAGGTACCATCGTCCCACTCGGCACTAAAGTTACCTCGTTCACGATTCGCTGTGCATGTGAAATTGAACCCTCAAGAGCCACCCCTCCTTGATCGGCTTCGAGAACAATAGGAATGTGCAGATTACCAGATTGGATTGAAGCCGGACCTGTTCCGTTTATGGCGTCTGATTGAATGTTTCGTAGTTCGGAACCCAATCCTGTGATTGATACTGTTGATTCCCATGAAATTGCAATCGGAATAATCGTTGAACATGAACTGCAAGACAAATTTTGAATGGTAGACCACGGATATTCTAGAATCCGAAGTGCCCCCGCTTCCAGTAAATCATGCATGCCATTGGACCAAGTCCATGTGATGTTATCAGATGCATAGAGAGCTACACCTTGATCAAGCATGATTCCCGAAGAACCCCATTGTGGTTGGGAATTGCTATTCTGTTGATGGCTTCCATCATACCAGCCAAATGCCCCATCAGAATCAAAATCCCAAGTCCAATCAATGATTTCATCTGCACCAACATCTAGCGTCCCGTTATTCATAGGTGCACCAAGATGGCCTGTAAAAGAGGCTGCGTGCACCCAACCACCGGGTTGGAGATCAATAGTAGGTCGGAAATTTACGACGGCATAAGGCAACAAAATACTTTGATTATTCAATATTCCACTGGCAAGTAAAGAACCCTGACCGTCCCATAATTGGTAAAATGCACCAGCGGCTTCAGTGATAATGTCGACTTTCTCTATTGGTGCATCACCATAGGATGCTGTGCCTGATATCCGAACTGTATTGAGAGTTGGATTGGAAATATTTCCTTCAACGCTTTCATGTGTCAAGGTGGGTGGTATATCCCATCCATTTGTCCCATCTGCTGTATTCAGTATACGAACTGCACCTGAATGCAACCCTACTATTCGTGGGGTTAGTTGGGGATTTTCCGTTCCAAATTCCACACGTATTCGATACGAATCAACACTAGGGAGTACTGGGAATGACTGATTGGTCGAAGTGAACGAATCCTCTAATGCCACCCCATTTACATCAACTAAAGTGGACGAAACCCACGCTCCATCTGGAACAATAGCATCAACATCAATTGTGGGGGCGAACCCATGGGGGTTTTCAAAAATCAAATCACTGGTCCACGAACCGTTGGATTCAAACCAATCTACAATCACACCCACATCGTCAATATACCATCCATCCATCTCAATGAAAGAATCGGAAAAGAATGAGAAACGGAGCATTACGTCTTGTCCTCCAAAACTAGAAAGATCACCTTCGACATGGGTGAATGATTTGTTGGTAGTACAACTACCACCTTTCTGATTGGAACCATCCCATACCCATTTTTGGTAAAATGGAGATTGTGCATTGTTCCAATGCTGCACATCATAGAATAGAGGGATATCTTGCCCGTAGATTTGCCATGAGATCCCATTATCCACACTTGTATACAATGCTCCACCATCCCATCCGGGTTCAGCGCAAATGAAGTGATCAAACGAAACCCGTGCACTGGCTCCTGATGGAATGTGATATGATGGGCTGATGAGATGTGACCAAGAACTAGCAGCATGTCGATTGTCAAGACCCATTGCAACTCCAGTTTGCCCACTTGGCCAAGATGAAGGACCCCAACCACTCGTATTGGAAACTGCACCAAACGTCCACGCCTGCCCGTAGGGGGTATGCACATGCCAACCATCTGCAATGGAAGGTGCATCTTCAAACGACCATGTGGTTTCCCAGGGTCCATTATTGCCCCAATTACTCAGATATTGCCATTGATCATAGCTTCCACCTGGTAATCGATCGTGCCAATATCCACCATTTGTTGTGAAGTTCTCGACCCACATCACATCTGTCGTGCTATTGTATGTACGAGTGATGCTCATATCGTCGATGAAGACACCCTCTGGTGGATCAAGAGTTCCACCATAACCAGAGGAAGGCATTTGATCGGTTTCAACAATAATGCGAAGCATGAAACTTCCATTGCTTGGAACCGTAAATGAAGAGGGGAACGGATGTGAAACTTCAACCCAGCCTCCTGAATCCTCCATGATTGTTCGTCCAGCAACGGTCAAGCCATTTGGACCAGGGATTCCTCCAACAGGGGACATTCGATGCCAAGATACGTTATCGCTAGACACCCGGACCTCAAATTTGTCCCATGAGCCGCCTTCCAAATCAAAATCTGTCCAATATCGAATCATCCACGCTCCGGATGTTCCTGAACTCGTGTTCAATTGGACTGGGATGGTCAAATGCGCGTTTGCATCTGCTGCGTATTCTCCAATGAGTGAGCCATGGAACCATGACCCTGGAGTTTCACCATCATTGGAAATGGTAACTTCATCAACATACCAACCGGGACGATCGACTGTACCTGTTGGATCTGTCCAGATGACAAAACGGTGTTGCATATCAGTTGCACTTGCATTGTGAAGATGTGTGATATCAAAAGTGGAATTAATCCAACCACTTGCATTAGGTCCCCCAAATACACCGAATCCTGTACCTGATGCCCCATTTGGCACTGATGCTGATGATGAAATGTTCCAATTGTATCCACCGTTGGGCTCTACATAATTCCAAGTAAGACCCCCATCTATACTGACTTCAACCCACGCTCCAGATGAACCTGTACTGAAATTAGTGTGATGCAAATGGTACCAATGCTTGAATGAAAATTTCCAGTGATTTGCCAAACTAGGTACCGGGCTAGATGGAGATGTGAGCCAAGCGTGAGTGCCGGCAGGCAATGGATCTTCAGGTAGAGTTGCAGCAATCAGTGATCCATCCGTAGCAAGAGATGGAATGAGGCCTCCTGCAGCCTGTCTAGCACTGTAATTCATCGCAAAGACACCATTGAATTGGGAAGGTTCAGCCATCCTCCATACATTGGCGGAACCACCTGTAGCATATTGTTGAAATTGAAGAGAAAGTGATTCTAAATCGTCAAGACGGCCTACTGTATGGTTTACACCAAGCGTCAATTCATCATCAAAAACTGAAATAGATGAGCCATTGAAAGAACCATGGCTGAAATTAAGTGACGGGTCATTTGCAAGCCAATGTGTTCCTGTTCCACCATCGGCATTGGCACCCGTCGTTACATTCACCCAACCATCGAGAATAGTTGAATTAACCGGTATTTCGAAGGAATCTTCTGTAATATTCGACAGGTTTCCATTGCCATTAGATTGCAAAATAATTTCTGAATCGCCAATGTATGGGCTATCAATGGCTTGTGCCAGAGGGGCTAAGAGCATGGTCAAAACCAGTAATGTGGCGGTTCGCATGGTCTCACCTCAGGTGGCCACACTTGGCCGTGGGTTTGAACACGACGGAAGCCTGAGTAGAGCGCCCGTAGGGCGCTTTGAACTGAATGGTTCATTTACCGGCACGGAGGAGAGGCAGTTCGCGGTGAGTGAATGGTCGGCCAAGAAATGCTACAGGGGCCCCAACTCGATGCTGTTGAAGCACAACTCCATGCACTTTTGAGAATGCAAGCAAAGCAATCCTTACCTGTAGATTTGCCCCGACCTGACTTCTGGCAAGTGTGTTCACAATTACTGCAAGCCATCGAAATAGAATTGGCTGAAACAACTCGATTGGAGGGTTTCTCTTCTCGAGCACAAACTCTCACACGTCGCCAAGCAAACTTGCGAAGAACAATTGCCAATCTGACCCGACATCGATTGAATGCCTTTGTCAACCATGCAGCATTGGCGAATCTTGCGAGTACCCCTTTCGGAGATGCTGCTTCTGAATCGAGTACGAATTTAGCCCCAGTTGATTGGCAACGACAAGATGGTGCAGAGCGTGCTTTCCATGTCGGAGTCTCAGAACTCATTGAACAATACAAGCGAAATGTTTCCTGGAATGGGTTGCAGCAAGGCGTACTGAAGGCAGAAGTGAAGATTCACCCGACAACGCCAGCCGGAAATGCTCAACTCGATCAATTTGTAGATGAGCCAGGGGGTTTAACTGGACAAGGACCCCCTGAAATAGAATCAAATGAGTTGGAAGAAATTTGGAAAGATCCTGACTTTGATGAGGAAGACCGTGTTTCAATGATGGAAGAGTATCCTGAAATTTCTGAAGCGATATCTGAAGATGTTGGTTCACAGAAAAATGATGCTATGGAAGCAAGCGAAGCAAGTGGAATGATGCGACTTCGGATCCTTAGGGACATGCCCGAACCAATTCTTGATGAATCAGGTGAGGAAATCGAACTTCTCGAAGGTGATTCATTCAATTGTGGTTCGTTGATGGCTCAAACACTGATTGCTGCAGGTTGGGCTGAAGCAGTAACCCTCGAATGAGGGGCTCAATTACTCAAGCTACGGTTCGTAGACTGAGTTCGATGGTTACGGTGTCTGGAATAGGTATGCGCATCACTTGTCTGAGTGCGGATTCATCCGTCGACTTCCCAATAATCAATTCAAGAAGGCGCTTGTGGACTCGCATTTCCCAGTGATCCCAAGTTTCGCTGCCTTCTCCATCAGGTGCCTTGCGGCATGGTACGACCAAGCGGCGGGTTGGCAATGGAATTGGACCTCGAAGTTGAACGCCTGTTTGATCCGTGATATTGCGAATCGCTTGGCAAACAGTATCAATGTCCACGTGGTTTTCACCAGTTAGTTTGATGGTGGTAACCGTTGGCATGCTGCATCCCTTATCCCGATGGTTTGAATCAGTGGTAACTTCACTTCTTCTCAATCTTCATGCAGACACCTGCTGCAACCGTCTTGCCCATATCGCGAATTGCGAAGCGGGAAAGTTCGGGGAAAGCATCCATCTGCTCAATTGCCATCGGTTTGGTTGGCATAAATCGAATCAAGCAAGCATCGCCGGTTACAAGGAAAGCCGGATTGGCTTCCTTGCCAGCCTTGGAGGTCTTCTCCAAGAGCTCGACGAAGCGAACTGCAACCTGAGCTGTGTGCGCGTGGAACACGGGTGTGTAACCTGCTGCAACAGCCTTGGGGATGTCCATCAACTGGATTTGACCAACAAAGGTCTCAT
>Ga0315316_10004512_pt1 | contig 10175 bp, 12 predicted proteins | sample M160m3416metaG_FD_203702 | JGI IMG/M metagenome (GOLD analysis project Ga0315316, IMG submission 203702) | Ammonia-oxidizing marine archaeal communities from Monterey Bay, California, United States - M1 60m 3416 | ecosystem: Environmental > Aquatic > Marine > Intertidal zone | place: USA... | reverse complement strand
AAGAAAAACTTCAAGCAAGAGAAGAAGCTAGAGTTAGTAGACCGGAGTTTATTCGTCCAGAAAGCTGGAGATATACTAGATTGGAAACTGGTTGGAGAAAACCAAAAGGAATGGATAACCATCAACGAAAACAAAAAAGTCGTGGTCGTCCAGGATTAGTTAAAGTTGGATACGGTACACCAAAAATCGCATACGGATTACATCCATCAGGTTATACAGATAATTTAGTGCATAATGCAGGTGATTTAGATAATCTCAATCCAAAAGAAGATGGAATTAGATTTGGTCATAGTGTAGGAGCAAAAAAGAGAAGAGAGATTATGAAAATTGCAATAGAAAAAAAATTCAAAGTCTTTAATGCGAGAGTGAGTCAAAATGCCAGTTAATCTTAAATCAAAAAAGAGACTTGTCTCAAGAATTGTCGGTGTTGGAGTAAATCGTATAAGATTTGATAATGATCACTTAGATGACGTAGCAGATGCAATCACTAGAGATGATATTAGAAGTTTGATTACGGCAAATACAATTACAATAAAATCATTTACAGGTACATCTCATGGAAGAGCACAAACAAAGAGAATTCAGAAAGCAAAGAGAGGCACAGGGCAAGGTTCCAAAAAAGGGAGAAAAGGAGCACGTGTTGGTAAAAAGACAGTATATGTAAACAAGGTTCGTGCTTTAAGATATCTTCTCAAAGTATCAAAGGATCGTAAGGAGATTACAAACGAATCATTCAAATCAATTTATAAAAAAATTGGCGGTAACACAATAAGAAATAAAACACATCTAAGAACTGTCATTGCAGAAGAAATTACTGTACAAAAATCTTAGAAACAAAATAGATTTTTTTTAAAGTTTGAAATTTTATCGTTATTGATTTTTAATCCTTCTTTGGATAACATATACTTTTTTCTTTCAGTACCATATGCATATCCACCTACAGTTCCATCAGATTTTACAACACGATGACATGGAACAATAACAGGAAATGGATTATTTTTCATTATTTTTCCTACAACTCTTTGTCCATTTTTTAAATTGATTGCTTTTGCAAGATCACCATATGTTGTTACATAACCTGTAGGAACTTGTAGCAATTTTTGATAAATTTTTTCTTCTATATTCAAATTTTAATAATCTCCAATTTAGTAGTAGAAAGAAGATCAATTAGTGTTTGTTTATGTTTTCCTAAACTTTTCCAGTCAAGTAAAGCCGCTTCTGCACCATAATTTTGGATAATCAAATGTTCAAAGAGATCAGGATTCAGAAACTCTAATGCGTGTTTGGGCATTACAGTTCCTAGTGCATATTTTCCAAAAAGTAATTCTTTTGTGAATTTTTCAGAATAGTGAGTTCCACCAAAACAAATAGCAAAAGGGTATGAATCAGATGAATTCTCAAGTGTTTCCACTATTATCTGTGCTACAGATGAACAAAGATTTTCATCATTCCATTGTAGATCACCAGTTCCAATTTCTACAAAGATTGAAGGTTTTTTTAGATAGGTAGGTCCATGATGTGTAGCTTCTATAGTAATTTCAAAATCTGAAAATAATTCACGATGATTCCAGAGTTTTTGCAAGTATCTTTTCTGTAGATTAGGATATGGAATTGCTAATTCTTTTTGATTTCCACCAAATTTCGCTTCATTAAAATTTCCAGTACTATGACAAGTTAAAGCAAGTTTTCCAGATTCAGCCGCATGTTTAGATAAAAATACAAAACCATCATAATCATATTTTTCGTCCAACCAATCTGCACATATAGCTGGAGAGTCAATTTCAATTAAATCAAAATTATCACCACGATATACATCTCCATCTTTATTCATCTTTTGAGAGATAAATTTTGCCATATTATGACCGGCAGGGTCATTTTTGAATGCAACTAGTAAATCCATGAATAAAAGATATATTGACACATTATTATTTTTCATTATCAATTGAACCCAAAACTTATGTTCAAAAATATAGTTAACACTATAAAATTAACGAAGAAATCCGACAAGGAGGTTTACAAACAGCATCTTAGACTAGTGTTGTTCGGTATGGCCACAGTGGGACTCCTTGGATTCGGAATTCAATTCATCTTTGCTACAATTTCACCAGGAATGATATTCAAATAAAGAGAGAGAGATGTCCGAAGTAACCAATTCCCACTTATTTGCACTCAGAACAACCGGAGGTCAAGAAAAGGTTGTGTTGAGACAACTTGAAGCAAAAATGAGAAATGGAGAATTAGAAGTTCAATCAGTTCTAATTGTTGACAATCTGAAAGGGTATGTCGTTATTGAAGCAAATGATCCTCAAATTATGTTTATGGCAACACAGGGATTGAGACATGTAAAAGGACAATTGAGAGGAGAGTTGGAATTTAGTGAAATTGAGAATTATCTTATAAAGAAATCTACAGTTTCAGAATTAGCAGTTGATGGAATGGTAGAAATTATTGGCGGACCATTCAAAGGAATGAAAGCTACAATTACAAGAGTTGATCATGACAAAGAAGAAGCTACAGTAGTTTTGTTAGATGCACCTTATCAATTACCGGTAACAGTTGATGCAAATTATCTAAAACCGGTTACATCATAGGAAGGAATAAATCATTAGAAAGGAGACAATTTTCAAATGAGCGACAAACAAACAATTTCAGCACAAGTAACAGGAGGAGAAGCTTCTGCAGGACCACCACTAGGTCCAGCACTTGGTCCATTAGGTCTAAACATTATGGAAGTAATTTCTAAAATTAATGAAAAGACAGGCGATTTCAAAGGAATGAAAGTTCCAGTGACCGTTAGTGTTGATACAGATACTAAAGAATGGGAGATTGAGGTTGGAATTCCATCAGCATCAGCACTGATACTAAAAGAAGCAGAGGTTCAGAAAGGTTCAGGTACATCAGGTACAGAATGGGTTGCAGATATTGGAATGGATGCAGTAGTTAAAGTTGCAAATGTCAAACTTGAAACATCATATGCATCAGAAATAAAATCAGTTGCAAAACAGATTATTGGTACATGTCAATGTTTAGGCATCAAAATAGAAGGTAAAACACCAAAAGAGATTACAGTAGAAGTAAACGATGGTAAATGGGACGAAAAGTTAGTTAACTAGAAAGATACATCGGAGATTTTTCAGTTCTTTCCAACTCAACAAATGTTTCAGTGTTCTGAATTCCATTGATTTTCCCAATTTTATCAACCACAATACTGTGTAATTGTTCCAAATCTTCAGCTAAAGCACCAACCATCAAATCAAATCTTCCTGTAACCTCAATAATTCTATCAATTTCTGCAATTTCTAGGAGGTTTTCATGAATTTCTTTTTTGAATTTAGGATCTCTATTAATTCCAACATATGCTTTAACTCCAAAACCTAATTGATTTTCATCAATATCTATAGTAAATTTTTTTATCAATTTTTTTTTAATCAGTCTCTTTATTCTACTATACAAAACAGATGCATTGATGTTTAGTTTTTTTGCCAGAAGCGGTATAGATATGCTTCCATCTTTTTTCAATTCGGATAATAATTTGAGATCCAAATCATCTACTTTTGCCATTTCTTAAAATAAGTAAATTTTAGTAGTAAATGTAAGTTTTGGCAAAATAAACCAAGATTTTACTAAAAATTAGAAAAAGATAGACAGGATTTAGAAAAATGATGTAATGCAGAATAATTACTCTAAACGATAATAAGTGAGAGATTAAGGTTTTTGACATGGTAAGTGAGTCTGAAATAGTAACTTTAATCCAAGAAGCAAAAAAAGGTGAAAAAGAACGTAAGTTTAAAGAATCACTAGAACTTTACATCACTCTAAAAGATATAGATGTAAAAAAAGGATTTGCGTTAAACGAAGTAATTCAATTACCAAATCAAATGTCAAAACCAGCAGCAGTTTGTGTAATGGCTTCTGGAGATATGGGACTAAAAGCAAAGAGTGCAAAAGCAGACGAAGTAATGGATAACGAGGGTCTTGATAAATTAGCCCAAGACAAAAGAGCTTCTCGAAAATTCATTAACAAATATGATTTCTTTTTGGCAGATACAAAACTCATGCCTTTAGTAGGTAAGTCACTAGGACAGCTTTTAGGACCTAGAGGTAAAATGCCGACGCCAGTTCCATTTAATGCACCTATTGAATCATTTCTAAGTAGATTCAAGACTTCAATTAGAGTTAGAGTAAAAAATTCACTTTCAATTACATGTAAAATAGGAGATGTCACAATGGATGAACATCAAGTAGCAGCAAATGCAATTGCAATAATTAATAATTTAAGTACAAAACTTCCAAATGGGAATAAGAATATTAAAAAATATATAATTAAAACAACTATGGGAAAAGCAATAAAATTAGAACATAAGGTGACAAAATAAAATGCATGAGAATAGAACTGTATATCCAAAAAAGAAGGCACAGATGTATCAACAATTACAAGAACTTCCAAAAAAATATAACGTCTTAGCACTTGTAAGAATGGAAAAAGTTAGAGGTTCACAATTACTTCCACTAAGAAAAAAACTTCAAGGCGAGGTAGAAATTGTTAGTATTAAAGATAAAGTAGCAAAACTTGCTTTTGCAAAAGCTGGAATTACAGGAGTAGATAAATTATCTGAAAAAATAACAGGCCAATGTGTTTTCATGTTTACAAATATGTCACCATTCAGACTTAACGTACTTTTAGGTAAAAACAAAATCATGTTATTTGCAAGAGGTGGAGATACTGCAAGTATGGATGTTGTAATTCCACCAAAGAATACAGGAATTGCACCAGGACCAATGTTAACTGACTTTAAAGAAAACGGAATTGCAACAAAGATTGATCAAGGTACAATCTGGATTATGAAAGAGACAATACCAGTAAAGAAAGGAGAACCAATATCTGAAAAACTTGCCGGACTTTTAACTAAACTAGACATTAAAGCAATTGAGGCAGGCATAGTTTTGAATGCAGCATTAGAAGAAGGATTAGTCTATCAACAAGAAGAGATGATTATTGATGTTGAGAAATTCAGAAATGATTTGGCTCAAGCTCATCAAGAAGCAGTTTCACTTTCAATTGAGGCAGCATACATTACTAATGACAACATTGAACAAATCTTGGCAAAAGCAGCTCAATCGGCACATTCTGTTTCAACGGAAGCAGGATATCTAACTGAAGATACCAAAGAACAAGTGTTACAGAAAGCACATGGTCAAGCACAAGGCGTAGCCTCAAAAGCAAAAAACTACTCACCAGCATAAATTAACTATTTTTCACTTTAGGCAAATTCCAATTATACTTCATTGCAACCATTCTAAGTCCAGTAGCCAATAACAGTCCAGAAATTGTTCCAGCATAGACGTCATTTGTCAGAAATATTACTAGATAGAATACCGAAGCACCCAAAAAACTAGCAGAGGCATACAACTCTTTTACAAATACTATAGGAGTTTGACTAACGAAGACATCACGAAGTATTCCACCACCAATTGCGGTAAGCATTCCTGATAGAACGATTACAAGTAAATTCATTCCAAACATGTTATAGGCAAAAGTAGCACCAATTACGGTAAAAACTCCAAGTCCTATAGCATCAAATTTTAGAAATACATTCCAATGTTTTTTCATCTTAGAGTGTAAAAGAAAAATTACAATTGCAGATATTACAGTAATTATCACGTATGCAGGATCAATTAGTGAGTTTGGTAGTTCTTTACCAAGTATGACATCACGAATCGTACCTCCAGCAACACCTGTTATTGTTGCAAGTATAATTATTCCAACAATGTCTGCTTTGTGTTCAATAGCCTTGAATGCACCAGTTACAGCAAACGCCATAGTTCCAAAGAGATCTAACATGTAAATGAAAAATTCAATTGACAAAGATGAATCTGCCAAACCAATTACAATATAATCTAGTCACTAATAACGTTGAAAAGTTTTTGAGATGATTTTAGCCAAATAGTGAGGATAAGCCTTCCATTGCTGCCTCTTCTTGTTTCTCACTTGGTGGTTCTGCTTTCTTTTCTTTTGGTGCATCTCCACTTGCTGCTGCGTCTGCTGCCGGTGCTGCTGCGGCAACGGCTACTGGTGCTACTTTGATTGCGTCTTCAATGTTAACATCGGCCAATGATGCTACAAGTGCTTTAACTTGGGCTTCGTTGACTTCGGCGCCTGTTGCTTTAACTACACTAGTAACATTTGCTTCGTTAACTTCTTTTTCGAGTTTGTGCAACATCAATGCAGCGTAAACATATTCCATGTACAAAAAAGCCGTTAGGCATAATAAAAAGCTATCAAAAATTGTCTTTAGATCAGGATCTTTAGGCTTCGGCAAATCGAATAGAGGTTTCTCTTTAAGTCCTTATCATAAAGATTTTCCATCTTCTGTTTTAGGATTCTTTTTGCATGATCTTGATCTGTACCTTCTGGAAGAGATAATACATTATTGATTAATTCAGATAGTGATTCTCGAATCCATCCATCAAAAACAGTGAAAACTTTTTTCGAGATGAATTCAACTTTTTCGGACCCAATATCTAGAACTTCAGTGAAGTTTTCATATTCAATTCTATAGATTAATGCAAAAATACAATTTTCAGACGTAGGGGCAGTGAGGATTTCTTTTGAACGTGGACCTGCCTTTCCTTGAGAAACTTTATTCTTTAGTCCAACCGGATTGACGAAAAAACCATTTACACCTATTTTATTCCCATCAACACCGGTGACAGTTCCAAATATAAGATTATGATAATCACCTTCATCTTTTCTGGAAGTAAATACAAAATCGCCTTCTTTTACTTCACCTTTTTTTCTTCCGAACATGGAAAGTTTCTACATTTTTCTATATTTAATGGTTGAATCGACAGTCCTTAATATCGGCACTAGGTCAAAAATTTAGTGAATAAAAAAGAGATTCTTGAGAAATTTTCAGCAGACCCTAAAAGGTATTACAATGTGAATCTTTTTGAAGATAAGGGATTCGAACGTAGATCATGTAATATTTGTAATAGATTTTTTTGGACTTTGGATTCAGAAAGAGTAAAGTGTCCTGATCATTCGGATGATACATATTCATTCATTGGAGATCCACCAACATCAAAAAGATTTGATTACACACAATCATGGAAAGAAGTTGAATCTTTTTTTGTTAAAAATGACCATACATCAATTAATAGATATCCAGTTGTATGTAGATGGCGTGATGATCTCTACTTTACAATTGCATCAATTGTTGACTTTCAAAGAGTTATGGGAAGTAAAGTTGTATTTGAATTTCCTGCAAACCCACTTGTTGTGCCACAAACATGTCTAAGATTCAAAGATTTAGAAAATGTAGGAGTAACAGGTAGACATTTTTCATCATTTTGTATGATAGGACAGCATAGTATTCCAAATGAAAATGGATATTGGAAAGATGAATGTGTTAATCTTGATTTCAATTTGTTAACACAACAATTTGGGATTGCAAAAAAAGAAATTACATTTGTAGAAGATGTATGGGAAGGTGGAGGATCTTTCGGATCATCGTTAGAATATTTTGTTAGAGGTTTAGAACTTGGTAATGCAGTGTTTACAGAATTTCAAGGAGATCTTTCAAATTACAAAACACTTGATCAAAGAATAATTGACATGGGTGCAGGTCTTGAGAGATTTGCATGGATTACGATGGGTACGCCTACCGCATACGATTGTTGTTTCGGTCCAATTACTCAAAAATTAATTCAAAAGGAAGGAATTGATTCAGATTCCTCAGTGCTAGTACCATATTTCACGGAGATTGCAAAAAATTTGGAATTATATGATGATTTATCTCAAGTAAGGAAAAATGCTATAAAAACAACCAAATTATCTGATGAACAGATTAATCGTATTATAACCCCATTAGAAGGAGTTTATCTTATAATTGATCATATTAGAACACTAATCTTTGCAATATCAGATGGTGCATTACCTAGCAATGTTGGAGGAGGATACAATCTTCGAATAATGCTTAGAAGAATCATTTCAACCATGGACAGATTGAGATTAAAATTTGACTTGGATGAAATAATAGACATACAAATTGATTATTTGAAAAATACATACCCAGAATTAGAAAAGACTAGAGAAGATGTTAAAGAAATAATATCAATTGAAACAGGTAGATATGATAGTTCAAAACAAAGAATGCAAAAAATTGTTAGTAAATTAAACAAAGAACCAAAAGTTGAAGATTTGATAACACTTTACGAATCAGATGGAATTACACCAGAATATCTAAAAGAAATGAAAGTGATATCAGAGATTCCATCAACATTTTACACTAAACTTTCGGATTTACATCAATCTAAAAAACAAAAAGATGAAATAAATTTCCCATTAGAAGGAATCTCAGATACAGAACTGCTATTCTATGGCGAAGACCCAAGAGAATTTAGTGCAAAAGTTTTGAAATCATTTGGAAACTTTGTTGTTTTAGATAAAACTGCATTTTATGCAAGAGGAGGTGGTCAGGAACCAGATCATGGAGAAATTAATGGTCATGAAATTGCAGACATAACAAAACATGGAAACATTGTAGTTCATGAAATAAAAGGAGAGATACCAAAAGAAGGCGACACAGTTTCGTGTAAAGTCGATGGAAAACGGAGAGATGGAATTACAAAAAATCATACTAGTACTCATATCATTAATACATCCGCAAGAAGTGTGCTAGGTTCATGGGTATGGCAGCATTCGGCATTTAAAGAAGAGGATCATGCAAGACTTGACATCACACATCATTCTGCATTAACAGAAAAAGATGTGTCAAACATTGAAAAAACAGCTAACTCAATTATTGCAAAGTCAATACCAGTGAAAATAGAAAATTTTGATCGTGGTACTGCAGAACAAAAGTATGGATTTAGAATTTATCAAGGAGGAGTTGTTCCTGTTAAATCAGTAAGAATTGTATCAATAGGTGATTTAGACATAGAAGCATGTGGTGGAACACATGTAGAAAATACTTCAGATATTGAACAAATTAAGATTACAAAAACAAAAAGAATTCAAGATGGAGTTGTAAGAATTGAATTTGTTTCAGGTGATAGCGCAAAAGAGTTTGTGAAAAAGAAACAACATGATTCAGAGAGTAAAGAAAAAGAAGAAAAGCTAAAAGAACAAGAAAAAGAAAAAAGAATGGAGCAAAGACAACTTGCTAAAGAAAGAATACCAGTTATAGCAAAATCACTATTAGAGTCTGAACAAGGAATATCTACAATTGATGAGATTACAATTGAATTAGCAGAATCTGGAAAGGCAAATTTTTGCTATTCCACAAGTAACAATTACGATGATGTCTTCCATATCGGATTAGGCGAAATTTTATGCAAAACAGACCCTAAGATGATATATTGTGGATTATTTGAACAAGGAGAAAAAATTAGAGTCATAGTTTACGCCGGAGATGACATATCAAAAGAAAAAAGTGCCGGGAAAATTGTCAAGAATATTTCTCAAATGTTAGGAGGAGCAGGAGGAGGTAGTCCCAAATTTGCTCAAGGCGGAGGAACCGACAAATCAAAGAAAGAAGATGCAATTAAAAATGCGAAGTCCATGATTAACGAATAGGTAAACAAGATGGAAATCAACTGGAATCAACTAGATGAGAAATGGAGAAGAAAGTGGCAAAAATCTAAAGACTTTGAAACAAATCCTAATGAAAAACCAAAAAAATTCATTACAGTTGCATATCCATATCCAAACTCACCTCAACATATAGGACATGGTCGAACATACACACTGGCCGATGTTCATGCAAGATTTTACAGAATGAGAGGGTATAACGTATTATTTCCAATGGGATTTCATTATACTGGTACTCCAGTTCTTGGAATGGCAAAAAGAATTCAAGCAGGAGAAAAAGAAATTCTCGATGGTTTACGAAATGTATACCATGTTCCAGAAGATTCAATTAAGACATTTGTTGAACCAATTAAAATTGCAGATTATTTTCATGAAGAAATAAAATCTGGAATGATTGAAATGGGTTATTCCATTGACTGGAGACGAGAATTTACAACTATAGTTCCAGGTTATCAGAAATTTATCGAGTGGCAGATTACTACTTTACGAGACAATGATAGAATTATTCAGGGTTCGCATCCAGTAGGATGGTGTCCAGTTGATCAAAACCCAGTATCACAACATGATACAATGGGTGATGTTG